>ENA-OQKO01000750-OQKO01000750.1-human-gut-metagenome-genome-assembly--contig:-NODE-750-length-26588-cov-4.078984_pt1 | contig 26588 bp, 17 predicted proteins | sample MGYA00242777_ERZ504796 | MGnify/ENA primary metagenome ERZ504796 (study PRJEB26092, sample SAMD00036404) | human gut metagenome | host: Homo sapiens | study: EMG produced TPA metagenomics assembly of... | reverse complement strand
GACCTTTGATCGCAGACAGGAAATGCTCGGGGAAAAGGCGGTCGATCTGCTTTTTGATGCACAAAGTCATACATCTGTGAAATTGGAAACCCAGATTCTGTATCGGGAAAGCTGCGGATGTAACTGCCAGACACCAAAGTCGATCCGGGATCTTCGAGTGGAATATCAGAACCAATGCTTAAGCTATGAGGAGGCACTAGATGCGTTAAAAAGTATGGAACTCGATCTGACCGGGCTTGAGAGTGTGGAAGAATTGTGTTCGCGGTTAAAAAAATATGTTATCCGATCAGATATGAAAGAGTTTTATCTTTGCCTGTGTGATGAAAAAAAGTTGTTTGCGTATGATGACATAAAAACTAATATCAGAGAACAAGCGATTTGTGAGCACTATACCCAAAAGGTTCATATACCGCTTGCCTATCATGATAGAAAGTTTGACTCCTATGGAAAATTTCCGTCAAAGGAAATTTTGCCTTATGAAATGAGAAATAAATTACAGAAAACATTCTACATAGTGACACCAATTTATTATCAAAAAATATGTTATGGATATTGTGTCTCGGATGGAAGTGTCTTTGCGTTAAAAAGTGAGCTTGCATATTTATGGACGGTTAATATCGGTATGGCACTCGAAAATATTCGCAAATGGAAATGGATCAATCAGATGAATGAGAAGATCAACCGTATGTGGAAGTATGACATGCTGACACAGGTGTTCAATCGGAGTGGCTTTTTTTATTCCGCAAATGCGGTTGTTGAACGGATTAAAGGACAACATCGGCGGGCATTTATGATTTTTTTGGATATTGACGGTCTAAAGAGTGTCAATGATGGGTTAGGGCATAAGGTCGGCGATGCTTTCATACGCGAGATGGCAGATGTGATAAAGGCATCAGTTCCGAAGGATTGTCTGGTAATGCGTTATGGAGGTGATGAATTTGTGGTGTTTGGGAGTTGTACGAATGCCAAGCGGATGCAGATGATCGTAAGTAAGATAAAAAATACAATGGAAAAAGAAAATCAAAACGAGAAGAGAATCTACCAATTGTCTGCCAGTATCGGATGTTCCGTACATGCATCTGACGAGATTGATGATTTAAATCAGTTGATCGAATCGGCGGACAAGCGCATGTATGAAGAAAAGAAAGAAAAACATATGAGAAGATAATAAAGGCTATTCAGAAAATAAGGACAGTTTTTTAGTCTAATCAGAGGCTAAAAAGCTGTCCTTATTTTTGTTATCTTTTTGGTGTATCAGATAAGAGAAAAAGGGGGCAGACAATGGAAAACAGATATTATCTGGCGATTGATATCGGAGCGTCGAGTGGACGCCATATTCTTGCGCATAAGAAAGACGGGCGAATTGTCTTAGAGGAGATCTATCGATTTCCAAACGGAATGCAGGAACATAACGGACATAAAGTGTGGAATGTGGATCAGCTTTGTGGGGAAATTCAAACCGGAATGAAGAAATGTGCGGATATAGGAAAGATTCCGTATAGTATGGGAATCGATACCTGGGCTGTAGATTTTGTATTGTTGGATGATCAGGGACAAAGAATTGGTGATACCGTGGCATATCGTGATGCGAGAACGGATGGGATGGACAAGCAGGTATATGAGATTATTTCGGAAAATGATTTGTATGAAATTACGGGTATTCAAAAGCAGAAGTTTAATACGATCTATCAGCTAATGGCGCTTAAGCAGCAGAATCCGGAAAGCCTGGATAGGGCACAAAGTATGCTTATGATTCCGGATTATTTTAACTTTCTTTTGACGGGAAATAAGTTACAGGAATATACGAACGCGACAACAACACAGCTGGTTGATCCGAAAGCCAATGACTGGAACTGGGCATTGATTGATCGTCTGGGATATCCGAGAACCCTCTTTCAGACAATTATGATGGCGGGAAGCATTGTCGGAAACTTGGCGGATTCTATTCAGAAACAGGTAGGTTTTGAATGCAAAGTAGTCTTGCCGGCAACGCATGATACAGCTTCTGCAGTGATGGCAGTTCCATCCAAAGAGGAACAGCCACTTTATATCAGTTCCGGAACATGGTCATTGATGGGAATTGAAAGAGAAAAAGCTGACTGCTCCAAGAAGAGTTGCGAGATGAACTTTACGAATGAGGGCGGCTATGCAGGAAGATTCCGTTATCTGAAGAATATCATGGGACTTTGGATGATCCAGTCTGTTCGTCATGAATATGATGATAAATATGGATTTGCAGAAATCTGTCAGATGGCAGAGGAAGCGAAAGATTTCCCATCCAGAGTAGATGCAAATGATGAGTGCTTCCTTTCTCCGGAAAGCATGATCGAAGAGGTTAAAGATTACTGCAGAAGAACCGGACAGAAGGTTCCGGAAACTTTAGGAGAAATTGCTACTGTTATTTATACCAGTCTTGCTGAGTGCTATGCAAAGACAGCAAAGGAACTGGAAGAGATGACAGGAAGAACCTTCAGCCGTATCCATGTAGTTGGCGGAGGTTCCAACGCAGGCTATCTTAATGAGCTGACTGCGAGAGCAACAGGCAAAGAGGTCCATGCAGGTCCTGGAGAGGCAACTGCAATCGGTAATATTACCGCTCAGATGTTAAAAGCAGAAGAGTTTAAATCAATCGAAGAGGCTCGTACTACCATTCATGAGTCCTTTGGAATTAAGGTATATCAGGCTTAATGAAAAGTTAAAACAGCCGGGATATACGATCGTTTGTATAATGGTATTTGTGGTTACTGTTCACTGGTAACGTTCCGCGAGGTGTTTTTTGTGAACAAAGTTCACAGAAAACCCGAGAATCTCAGCGCGAAATCATGCGAATGCATGATTTCTGTGCATCGCGAAGCGCGTTACTGTGAACGGAGTGAACAGTAACCATTTGTGGTTATGAAGCTGTAGCATATGGGCAGACAGATTGTTTCTGAACCTGTGAGCAATAAGCGTTATGTCTGCAGCCTGAATCACAGATGCATAATATATCAAATTAAACAGGAGGTACTACTATGTTAGTAAACACAAAAGCAAAAGTTGGCGTATTTTCTATTGCTTTAGGCGCATATCTGCCTCAGTTCCCTTCACTGGTACCAGAGTTTGAGGCTCAGTACGAGGCATTTAAGAAAACAATTCCGGATACCGTAGAGATCATCGATGGAGGAATGGTAACAACAAAAGAGCAGTCTATGGCTGCTGGGGATAAATTCCGTGCAGCAGACGTTGATCTCGTTTTCCTTCAGATGTTAACCTACGCTACATCCTACAACATGCTTCCTGCAATTCGTGACCTGAATGTTCCGGTTGTTCTGGTAAATGTTCAGAAGCTGAAAGCTCTGGATTACGATCACACAGACATTGCTACATGGCTCGGCGAAGGATATGCATGCGGTGCTGTTGGAGAAGCTGTTGCTGACCTTGAGAGAGCCGGAAAGAGACATGCTGTTATCACTGGTGTTGTCGAAGGCGGAGATCCAGGCGTTCAGGCTGAGATTGAAGACTGGTGTAAAGCTGCTCAGGTAAGAAGAAGATTCCGTGACACAAATATTGCCCAGATTGGAAGACCTTACCCAGGTATGATGGATCTTTACATTGATGAGACCAACCTGTACAACAGAATGTTCCTTTATACCAAACAGTTTGACTGGGAAAAAATGTGGGCAATTGCGGATGATATCACAGATGAGGATGCAATTCGTGCAAAAGCTCAGGATATTCTGGACACCTTTGATATTGAGGGCGGCGGAACAATTGAGAAAGTATGGGATATGGCAAAATATGTTGTAGCATTTGAGAAATGGGTAAAGGACGAGCATCTTGGAATGATCGCTTCCCATTATGACGGATTTGCACAGGGCAAGGCTGGTGTCCTTGACAGTATGCTGATTCCGGCATTCTCTATGCTGATCAAACAGGGTACTGCATGTGCTGTTGAGGGTGATATGAAGGTTGCCATGGCAATGAGTATTCTGAAGACAATTTCCGGCACAGGCCAGCTTTCCGAGATGTATTCCATTGACTTCAATGATGACATCTGCATTATCGGTCATTCCGGAAGTGGTGATGCCGATATTTCTGATAAGAAACCTACCATGAAGATCGTACCAGTGTTCCATGGCAAAACAGGCGGAGGATATCTGACACAGTTCTATCCATACACAGGTCCGGTTACCTATCTTGCAATCACACAGGATGGAGACGGACGCTTCAAATTCGTTGTTGCTGAGGGAATCAACGAGGAAGGACCAATCCTTTCCTTTGGCGATACGAACATGAGAACTCGTTTTACATGTGGTGCAAGAGAGTTTGTAAACCGTTGGAGTGAAGCTGGCCCGACACATCATATGGCAGCTGCAACAGGCAGACATATTGATACCATCCTGAAGGTTGCAAAGATCTTCAATGTACCGGTTGATATTGTAACAAGATAATTTTCAAAGTTGTGCAAATAATAGCAAGAATAAGACCATCTATATGGTTTGTACACATATTCATATTCAATAAAAGAGAGAGTCGTCAGACTCTCTCTTTTGCTGTAGATGATAAGATGAAACTGCTATTTGTTTTCCGCATCCTTCTTCGCCGGAATTCGGATTTGCACTTCGGTTCCTTTTCCTACATCGCTGGAATAAGTCAATCCATAATCTGCGCCATAAAGCACTTGAAGCCGTCTGTGAGTATTATAGATCGCAATATTGGTTCCACCTGAAATACTGGTTCCCTCCCCGGAAAGAATCACGGGCAGTTTATCTGGCGCGATTCCAACTCCGTCATCAGAAATCAGAAGTACAATATCCCCATCCTCCATCCATCCGGTAAGTACAATAGTTCCAGACTTGGAAGGTTTTTCCAGAATGCCGTGAAGTATGGAATTTTCTATAACAGGCTGCAGGGTCAGCTTTGGAATCTGGTATTCCATCAGTTCATCCGGAATATCGGAAATGAAGGAAATGCTGTCATGATAGCGCATATTCTGCAGGTGAACATAGATGGAAACATGTTCTTCTTCCTTGGCGATAGTACTGATTCCCTTTTTACGACTAAGTGTCAGCTTGTAGAATCTGGAAAGACTTTGCACTGCGTTACAGACCTCAGAGGTACGTCCCTGCTGGGCCATCCAGTTGATCATATCCATGGTATTATAAAGAAAATGGGGATTGATCTGAGCCTGCAGGGAATTAAACTCGGCAATTCGCAGATCCTCAGCAGCCTGGGCCTGTTTTTCCATAAGCTGGTTCATTTTGCGTGTCATATAGTTGTAAGTATCAATAAGATCACCAATTTCATCGTGCGCACTTGGGCTGTCCATAGGGACCGGAGGACCGTGACGGACTGTTCGCATCTGACTGATAACTGAGGAAATTCGCCCTGTAATGGATTTGGACAAGGTACTTGCGAGCAAAAAGGCAAGCGCCAGTACCGCAATATAAATGGACAAAAACTGCAGAACCAGGATATTACTCTGATTGATCAGGGGTTGGGAGGGAAGTACCGTCACCATAAACCAGCCTGGCTGTTTGATCCGGTAGAAACCAACGTAAACGGTTTTCCCCAGAATATCCTGCTCCACGAAACTGTTGGAGGACATGTAGGACTCCATGATCTTGTCGTAATCCAGCCAGTAAATTCCGGCGAGAGAATCACTGGAAGCAGAGACCAGGTTGTTACGCTCATTCATAATATAAGAAACACTGCCGTCCAGAGTAAGATTTTCAGACAGGATCTGCTGAAAATCATGACCGGAATAATAGACCGCCATATAAGCATCATAAGTTCCGTTGTTATAGATTACAGAAGCATGGGTGATATATGCCTGATCTCCATATGCCTTTTGTTCCTTTGTACCAAGATAGAAGGAGGGACAAAAAAGCTGGGAAACGCGGCTTCCGCGGAAAATACCATACCAGTAGGTTCCACGGATCTGATCGAGAGATAGAAAAGTATCTTTCAGGTCTTCCTTATCTAAAAGTGCATTTATGTCTGAAGGAGAGCCTTTTGGCATCTCCATATAAATCTTGACATTGGTAACGGGCGTATCAGCAATCAGCTGATCTATCTTTCGGGAAAAAGACGCTGCATCCAGGGAATCTGCCAGATCCGTGAAGGATTCAGTTATGGCATTTTTAAAAAGTGTCTGGTAAAAATCAAGGGAAGAAATCTCTTCGCTTACATCCAGGACTTTCTGAATAGATTCTTCTATCAACGGCGCCGTTTCAGCAGACCGGTCCTGTTCCTGGCGGATCGTATAGGAAACTACCATGTCGTAGGCTCTTCCATAAAAAAAGAAGATAATGGCAATCCCAGGAATTGACACAATCAAAAGGAGTACCAGGGTAAACTTGGACTGCAGGTTCAGATCCTGGTACCATTGCTTAAGCTTATGCAAATTATTTCACACTCCTCAAAAATATATAGGTGTTTTGAAATATATAAAATTTTTTATGTGTTGCAGAAAACTAACTCATTTTCTCTCGATATTCAGAAGGAGAAAAACCTGTATACTTCTTAAAACTTTTACCGAAATAATTCCCGTCACTGTATCCCACCCGCGAGGAAATATCTGTAATTTTATACCTGGGGTCAGACAGCAGCTGCTTGGCCTTTTCCATTCTGTATTCTGTGAGGTACTGATTTAAAGTCTGACCGGTCTCATTTTTGAAGAAGGTACACACATACGAGGTTGATAAAAATACATGATCACTGATATCTTTCACAGATAAGGTCTCGTTCATATATTTCTGTCCGATGTAATCTTTGATTAGAAAAATAGTAGAATTTTCTTCTTCTGTGCTGACTGCTGTCTGGAAAAAAATCTCTGTCTTTTTCACCAGCTTCTGGTGCATCTCATTATAGGAAAAAATCTTTTCCAATGTGTCTATTAAATTTTCCTGGGTATCTGATAAGGTTAGCTTCAGCTGACGCGCAGCATTGTCCAAAGCACGGAATAATTTGTAATAGAGATCCTTGGCCTGATTAGGCAGAATATTCTGATTCTGGTTATAATACAGAAACAGATTATCAAGGAAAGCTTTTGCTTTTTCCTTATTTTTTTCAGTGAGAAGAGTGAGAAATTCATTCTCCGGACTGGCAGAAAGCTCTGCGGCTGTTTCGGAAACAGGTGCCTGATAAAAAGGAGACAGAAAGGTACCTGTGGGGAAAAAGAAGCTGCTCTGCAGGGAAATAACAGCAGAAGTATAGGACTGATAAGCTCTGGAAATACCTGTAACAGTGTCTCCGGCTGCGATGCAGAATCTGGTGCAGCGGGAATACAGATTACAGAAAAATTCTTCAATACTTTTTCGAACGGCAGCTCCGGGAGTGGAACCAAACAAAAAGTAAACCATATACTGCACACGCTTTTCTGCAAAAATACAATCTATATGGAAGGTTTTTAAAAATTCCCGGACTGACAGAAACATGGCGTTTGCCTCTGAAAGAGGAAGCTCCTCCTCTGTATCGGTTTTAAGCACAATTGCAGTAAAAGGAGTGGTATTGCTGATAGACAGAGACAGCTCCGCTATGAGCTGATCAATACTTTCCTTCGCATGTGCGAAAGGCTGGGTGAGAAGAAGTGCCAGGCGGGAAGCGCTTTCCATGGAATGGATGGACGCATTTTGCCGGGTGCGTTTTTTCTCCAGGCAAAGATCACGGGCTTCCATAATGGCATCCCGGATTTCCACTGGGTTCAGAGGTTTCTCTATATAATTGACGGCTTTTAGCTTGATGGCAGCCTTTAGATATTCCTTATCCGAATATCCGCTCATAAAAACAGGAACAATATCAGGAAGAATTTCTTCCAGCTGTTCCAGCATTGCGATTCCATCCAGACGGGGCATACGCACATCGCATAGTACAATGTCCGGTCTGTGTACCCTGGCCATTTCAATTCCGTTTATTCCATCATCTGCCTGAAGCACTTCCTGGATTCCGATGGATTGCCAGTCAATGGAAGAAATCACACCGGTACGGGTGAGCTCTTCATCGTCTACGATCAGTAATTTCATAATGAATCTCCGTTATATCCCTCCGGAAATCACCGGAGCTCCTGATTAGTGAAATGACAGTAACTGCGAAAGAAATGAACAGTTATCTGTAAGGTTATAAAAACGTATTAATAAAAAATGCCACACCTATCATACCACAATTATATCCAAAATACGAGACTAAAAGTACCTTGCTTTGTGGAATATTTTTAAGATCAGTGGAAAATTTTACCCATTAAGTGGAAAATATTTTACCCTGTTTCAAAATATTTTCCCATTTTCAAACAAAGTGCACAGGTGGTAGAATAATAACAGATCAAGAAAGGGAGGAGAAAAAGCCGTGTCTGAATATGTTCTTGAATTAAAAGGCATTACGAAAATTTTCCCCGGCGTTAAAGCACTGAACAATGTACAGTTCCAGTTAAAGCCTGGCGAAGTTCACGCACTGATGGGCGAAAACGGTGCAGGTAAATCTACCTTCATTAAAGTAATTACCGGTGTACATAAAGCAGAAGAAGGCGAAATGTACCTGTTTGGAGAAAAAGTGGATTTCAAAGGTCCGAAGGATGCACAGGAAGCAGGAATTGCAGCTGTTTACCAGCACCCCACATCCTATCCACATTTAACAGTAGCTGAAAATATTTTTATGGGACATGAGATCAAGAAGAATCACATGATCCAGTGGAAGGCTATGAATGAGGAGGCAAACAAGCTTCTGAAGCAGCTGAATGCAGATTTCGATTCCACCGCAGAAATGGGAACCTTAAGTGTTGCCCAGCAGCAGATGGTTGAGATCGCAAAGGCATTGTCCACAAATGCAAAGATTGTTATCCTGGATGAGCCTACCGCTTCTCTTACAAAGAGAGAATCCGAGGAGCTTTACAGAATCGTAGATCAGTTGAAAGAAAAAGGCGTTTCCATTATCTTCATTTCCCATCGTTTTGAGGATATGTACCGCCTGGCAAGCAGAGTTACTGTTTTCCGTGACTCTCAGTATATTGGTACCTATGATGTAGACGGAATCACCAATGCAGACCTGATTAAAGCCATGGTTGGCCGTGAGATCAAGGATCTGTTCCCGAAACCGGAGGTTAAGATTGGTGATGAGATGCTTCGTATCGAGCACTTATCCCGTACCGGATATTTCAAAGATGTTTCCTTCAATGTACGCGCTGGCGAGATCGTAGGTCTTACAGGTCTGGTTGGTGCAGGACGTACAGAAGTTGTAGAGAGCGTCTGTGGAATCACAAATCCAGATGAAGGTAAGGTTTATCTGGAGGGAAAAGAAGTACATATCAAACAGCCATCTGACGCAATGAAAGAGGGTATTATCCTTCTTCCGGAGGACCGTCAGAAGGAAGGTCTGATCATGAGCTGGGGACTTGGAAGAAACGTAACACTTCCGACTATCAGCAAATATGCGAAGAACGGCTTCAATGACGAGAAGACAGAAAGAGATCTTTCCAAGAGACTTCTGGAAGAGGTTGATACAAAGGCTGTTGATATTTTCCAGCCTGCAAGCTCTCTGTCCGGTGGTAACCAGCAGAAGGTTGTAGTTGCCAAGGCTCTTAGCCAGGAGATGAAGGTGGTCATCATGGATGAGCCTACAAAAGGTGTTGACGTTGGTGCCAAGGCTGAGATTTATGCGATCATGGGTGATCTTGCAAAGAAGGGTTACGCAATTATCCTGATTTCCTCTGAAATGCCTGAAATCCTGGGAATGTCTGACCGAATCGTTGTAATGTGTAACGGACGTAAGACTGGTGAGCTGGGAAGAGGCGAAGCAACTCAGGAGATGATCCTTGAGCTGGCTATGGAGAAAGGTACAACCGGAAAGGGGGCAGCTAAATAATGGAAAAGAAATCTTTCATGAAAAAGCTGACAGGTTCCCGTGAAGCACTGCTTGCAGTGATCCTGGTTCTGCTTTTCGTAGTAATCACAATCATCAGCCCGTCATTCCTTACATTCAAGTCTCTGACGGATATGTTGAAAAACAATGCTGTAACAATGGTAATGTCACTTGGTATGCTGTGTGTTATGCTGGTAGGTGGAATTGATATTTCCATCATGTCTACTCTGGCATTGACTGGTATGTCAATTGGTATGCTTCTGAAATATGAACACATTTCCAGTACTTTCCTGGCATTTGTGATCGCACTGGCAATCGGAATCGCATGTGGTTTCCTGGTAGGTCTTGTGATCTCCAGAGCGGATGTTCCTCCGATCATTGCCACAATGGGCTTCATGTACATCTACCGTGCAATGGGATATCTGGTTTCCCACAATGGTGAGTGGGCAAGTGCAGCAGCCCTTGGTGAATTTAAAAATTTTGCAACAACAAAATTCCTGGGAATGAGCCTTGTAATCTGGGTGATCATCCTTTGCTATGTGATCTTCTTCGTATTCATGAAATGGACTACCATCGGAAGAAGAATCTATGCAGTAGGAAGTAACCCGAGCGCAGCTGAAGTTTCCGGTATTAATGTAAAGAATATTAAGCTTCTTGTTTACACTATCATGGGCCTTCTTGCAGGTCTTGGCGGAGCCCTTCAGGTTTCCATTTACGCTTCTGCAATGCCTGATATGCAGCAGGGCGGTGAGATGGATGTTATCGCAGCCTGCGTTATCGGTGGTGTAAGCATGAGTGGTGGACGTGGTACAGTACTTGGTGCTCTTCTTGGATCTCTGATCCTTGCAACCATCGCAAAAGCACTTCCGCTGATCCCATTCTTCGATCAGCTGTGGCTGAATACCATCAAGGGTGTTATCATTCTTGTAGTAGTTGTTGTAAACATTGTTTTACAGCGTACAGCTGACAAAAATGCATTAAAGGGAAGGGAGATGTAATCATGGCTGGAAAATCTGGAAGAAGTATTAACAACGTGCCGAAAAGCCCTGTGAAACAGATGATCTTCAGCTGGGAAGGCATTCTGGTACTCCTGTTTATTGCAGTAAATATTTTCTGCGCAAACTTTTCTGAGTTCTATAATCTGAAGAGTCTGCTCCGCCAGATGCCTGTTTATCTGGCAGAAATCTTCTTGATGCTGCCGATGGCATACATTCTGGTACTTGGCGAGATCGATATTTCCGTTGGATCTATCGTGTGTCTCTCCGCAACAATGGCTTGTATTGTGGCAAACACAGGAGCTCCATTCATCGTGGTAATCCTTGCCACACTTCTGGTTGGATCCCTTTGCGGTGCTGTAAACGCATTTGTCCTTACCAGATTCGAAGAACTGCCTCCAATGATCGTAACACTTGCAACCCAGATCATTTTCAGAGGTATTGCAGAGATCGTTCTTGGAAGTGGTGGAAGTATTTCCGTAACAAACACAGAAGGTTTTGCTGCACTTGGCGGAAAAGTAGGACGTGTTCCTTACATTCTTTTCCTGGTTCTGATCCTTGGAATCATTGCAGCAGTTATCCTTGGAAAATGTACCTTCGGACGCAGAGTATATGCAATCGGTACCAACCGTCTTGCAGCTTACTACTCCGGAATCCATGTACAGAAGATCCGTTTCGTGATCTACACTCTGATGGGAACCATCTCCGGACTGTGTGCACTGTTCCTGATGTCTTCCTCATTCGGTGCAAATACCACAACTGGTAACGGATTTGAGATGGATGCCATTGCAATGGCAGTATTCGGAGGAATCTCCTCCACAGGTGGTAAAGGTAATATCGCAGGCGGTCTGATTTCCGCATTTATCATCGTCTGCCTTCGTGTTGGACTTGGACAGAGAAATATCCATCCGCAGGTTATCCTGCTGATCATTGGTGTTCTTCTGATCGGTGCAGTTGCACTTCCAAATATCATTAAAGAAATTCAGAAAAAAGCAAAAACAGCAAAATAAAATTCCTTAACAACTAACTCATATTTTTTATAAGCTTGTAAACTGCTTCGCAGAAGGCGGAGCAGTTGCAAATAAAAACTGTAACTGTCGGCTGTTTCACTGATGGTGGAATGCTGAACCGTTACCAAAAACTATATTATTCCATGGGAGGAAAAAAACATGAACAAAAAAATCGTAAGCGCACTTCTTTGTGGAGCAATGATCCTTGGATCCGCAGTTCCGGCTATGGCTGGTTCCGCTGACGGAAAGAAAATCGCACTGGTTGGTAAATCCGCTGGTAACGCATTCTTCGAAATCGCTGCAAAATCTTTCGTAGAGACAGCTGAGGCAGAGGGCGCTACCGTTGATACTGTTTACCCAGAGGCAGCTACAGCAGATGCTCAGATCAAAGTTCTTGACAACCTGATCTCTCAGGACTACGATGCAATTTGCATCTCCGCAAACGACGTAAACGCTCTTCAGGCTAAATTACAGGAAGCTATGGATGAAGGAATCAAGATCTCCTGCTTCGACTCTGCTACAAACCCAGACAGCCGTCAGATCTTCGTCAACCAGGCTGGTACTGTTGCTGTAGGACAGGCTCTTCTTGATGCTTGCCTTGATATCTCCGGTGGAGAGGGACAGTTCGCAATTCTTTCCGCTACTTCTCAGGCTGCAAACCAGAACGCATGGATCGACGCTATGAAGAAGATTATGGAAGAGGATGACAAATATTCCAAGCTTGAGCTTGTAGAAGTTGCATATGGCGATGACGAGCCACAGAAATCCACAGACCAGACAGCAGCTCTTCTTGAGAAATATCCGGATCTGAAAGTTATCTGCGCACCTACAACAGTTGGTATCGCTGCAGCTGCTAAATACCTTCAGGACAACGAATCTGCTTGCAAACTGACAGGTCTTGGACTTCCATCTGAGATGCTTGAGTACACAGGTGCTGATGATGAGCATTCCTGCCCATACTTCTATCTGTGGGATATGCAGGGTCTTGGAAAGCTTTCCGCTCTGACAACAATCGCTCTGATCAACGACGAGATCACAGGTGCTGTTGATGAAACCTTCACAGCTGGTGACCTTGGTGACTACACAATCCCAGCAGCTGATGACGGTGGTACAGAAGTAGTTCTTGGCGCTCCGCTTGAGTTCAACCCAGACAACATCGAAGAGATGGCTAAACTGTACTAATCAGACCGTTTAAGATTAGATGGTAATAAAGAAAAGGCCCTGCCGAGTGCAGGGCCTTTTCGCGTCCTGGATTTTCAGATACGCTCTAAAGTGTGTCTGAAAAATTATTCCCGCAATCTGCACGCACACTTTGCGGTACATTTTGCCCGAATTCGGTTGCCGTAGCCCGCTGCGGCGCCTTCATCCAGACAAGAAAGCAGATCTTGATTTGGCTTATTTGTGTGAATACATCTCCGTATGTTCTTTCATAAGCTCATCATGCAGCTTCAAAGAATCCCAGTGAACCGTAACCGGTGTAAGCATAGCTTTTAAGTTCACTGGCAGCAGGCCATTTTCCTTAAAGAAAGCCAGAAATTCATCCAGCTGCTCACTGGAAAAATCCTTCAGCACCATCATTTCTTCCTGAAAATTTTTTCCAAGGTTAAATACCGGATTCTTAGAAAACCCAGGAATCTCGAAGAGAAATCCGAGACTTTCCAGGTACTCTGGCTGCTGTACCATGCGGACAGAGATTCTGTGTCGGTTCAAATATCTACGGATCTGGCGAAGACGATCCTCATCTTTAAAATTATATAATAAAATCTGGGTTTGGGACATAAGTATCCTCCTTTTTGCGTTTATCTAAAAAGAGAATAGCAGAAAAATTCCCTTTTTACAAGGAAAGTGTGGTATGATAAAAAAAACTATATTTTTAATTTTGTTATAGGAGACTACATGGCGAAAAAACGAAAAATGAAAATGGAATTCCGCTATTACCAGATGCAGGATGGAATCCCCATTCTGGCACTTCTTGGTGAAAAGTGGGTGCAGAATTATGGAAGGGATGTGGATTACCTTCACTTTCATAACTATCTGGAGATCGGTTTCTGCTACAGTGGCGAAGGAGAGCTGGTGTTAGGAGAAGAGCCTGTACGCTTTGCAGGGCGGGAATTTACCATTATTCCACCAAACTTTCCCCATACGACCACCAGCGATGTGGGAAATATCAGCAAATGGGAATATCTGTTTATCGATGTGGAAGGTTTTCTCCAGGTGGCAGCAGGAACGCCCCTCAGGGCAGAAAAAATGATCCAGCGTATTTATTCAAAAGCACTTTGCCTGAAAGAATCAGAATATAAAAGCCTTTCCAACAAAATAATCAAGATACTGGAAATCATGCGTGCCAGTGATGAGTTTTACCTGGAAGAAGCAAATGGGATATTATTGGCACTGCTTGCGGAAGTGGCAAGAATGAACCGTTCCTCTGCTGAAGAAAATATTGAGGAAAAAGGAAAAATCACCAATATGATCTCCAGGGCCATCGACTATATTTCACAATGTTATATGGAGGATATCCGAATTGGTGATCTGGCAAAAGCCTGTCATATCAGTGAGACTCATTTTCGCAGGGTGTTTACCTCCTATATGCACATGAGCCCTCTGGAATATATTAACAAAGTAAGGATTCAGACTGCCTGCGAGATCCTGAAAAAGACAGATGAGTCTATCGCAGATATTGCCTACAAATGCGGTTTTACAACCAATTCCACATTTAACCGGAACTTTCGCCAGCTGATGGGAATGTCGCCGGCAGAGTGGCGGAAACGCCCGGAAAATTACGAACAGCAGCTCTTGAAATTTGATATTCATTCAGAGGAGGGATGGTAGAATGTACGATTATAAAATAGTAGAACAGGTGACCAGAAAGAAAAAAAAGCTTTCCGGAGCATTAAAAAAGACCATGGTATTTTTTGCCGTAGTGTTTGTGGTTATGGGAATTACCATATCCCAGGCCTTTATGCTGGCTGGTTTTTGCCTGGCAGGTCTTTATTTTATTTACGGGATCTTTTGCCAGCGGGATTATGAATACATAATGGAAAATGAACAGCTTACCATAGATGTGATTTATGGAAACAAATACCGTAAGACAGCCCATGAGCTGGATCTCCGGCAGCTGGAGGTGGTAGCCCCTCACTGGCATGATTCAGTGGCCAAGTACAAAAAGAACGGTGGAACAGAGCACTTAAAGAAGTACGATTATACTTCCTATGAAGAAGATACTCCCTATTACACAATGATCATTAAGGAAGACGGACGTAAGATCAAATTACTTCTGGATCTTACAGAAGAAATGCTACATACCCTGAAAACCAGGTATCCTCAGAAAGTCTTTTTTGCATAGAAGTAAAATAAAAGAATGTGAATAGTTCACAAAATATACATATAAAGTTTGTGAAAAAGTACAGAAAATCAAATAAAACATGTGTACATTAGTGAAAAAAAACCACACGCTTCGTGAACATGACGAAAAATTGTGAAAAAATGAATGAAACATGAAAAAGAAAAAAACGAGCATAATGGTTGAAAATGCACATTATATGGGCGGTATTGCATACATCACCCCATATGCGTATGGTATAATACATTCATAAGAAATACAGAGAAACAATTTTAAGGGAGGATATTTCTATGAAGAAAAAAGTACTTACCGTATTACTTACAGGTGCAATGGTAGCTTCCATGGCAGCAGGAGCAACAGTTGTATCTGCAGAGGACAACGACAACACATTAACCGTATGGGCATGGGACCAGAACTTCAATATCAAGTCCATGCAGATCGCAGCTGACCAGTATGCAGCAGATCATGAAGGCTTTTCAGTAGATATCATCGAGACATCTTCTGATGACTGCCAGACCAAGCTTACTACAGCAGCTAACGCTGGTGACTACAGCACACTTCCGGATATCGTTCTCATGCAGGATAACAGCTATCAGAAATTCCTGAAAGCTTATCCGGATGCTTTCACAGATTTGAAAGATATGAATATTAACTGGGATGATTTCGGAGCTCTGAAACAGTCCTATTCTATGGTAGATGATACACATTACGGTGTTCCGTTTGATAACGGTGCTGTTATCGCCTGCTACCGTACCGATATCCTTGAAGAAGCAGGATATACACTGGATGACCTTACAGATATCACATGGTCCAAATTCGAAGAGATCGGTAAAGATATTCACGAGAAGACCGGCAAATACCTTCTTACAAGCGAAGCAACAGGCGGAGATACCCTTATGATGATGATCCAGTCCTGTGGTGCGAACTTCGTTAACGAAGACGGCGAAGCTTACATTGTTGGCAATGAGACCGCTGAGAAATGTATCGATCTTTACACAGAGCTGGTTCAGAACGACGTTGTGAAGCTTGTAAACAACTGGGATGAGTACATTGCAACCATCACAAGCGGTGAGGCTGCTGGTGTTGTAAATGGTAACTGGATCACAGCTACTCTGATGTCCACTGAGGATCAGAAAGGCTTATGGGGAATCACCACAATGCCTAAGGTTGACGGTGTTGACACAGCTACAAATTATGCAAACAACGGTGGATCTTCCTGGTATATTACCTCTAACTGCAAGAACGTAGAGCTTGCTGAGGACTTCCTTGCAAGCACATTTGGCTCCAGCACAGACTTCTATGATGCAATCCTTCCTGAGACAGGTGCTATCTCCTGCTATCTGCCAGCTGGTGAGTCTGATGTTTACAACGAGCCAAACGAGTTCTTTGGCGGACAGCCGATTTTCTCAACAATCGTAGAGTACTCTTCTCATATTCCGGAGTTCACAAAGACTCCATATCACTATGAGGCAAGAGAGTGCGTAAACACAGCTGTTGTTAATATCGTAAACGGAACAGCTAAGGAAGACGCTCTTCAGGAAGCACAGGATACACTGGCATTCAAGATGACTGAGTAATCCTTTCCGGGACAAGTAATTGAAATTAAATAGGAATTAATTATTAGGAGGCGGGGGACTGCTAAGTAGTCCTCCGTTTTCTGTTCAAAGAAAATGCCTGTTACTCCATACAGGCGCCTATCTAACAGTTGTACGGCTGAGCAAAAGGAAGTCACATAAAAACATTTTGCTCACTGGTACAGCTGTTAGATGGAAAAGTTGCAGTATATATAGGCTTGAAAGGAGGAGTTCCTGTGAATTCCAAGAAAAAAGGTATGACACTGGCTGCGAAGCAGAAAGCTGCCGGATGGATATTCCTGGCACCAGCTTCTATCATGATCGCCATCATGAGCTTTTATCCAATGATCCGGGCATTTATCATTTCCCTGCAGACAGGTGCCGGCGCAAATATGCGTTTTGCAGATCCAATCTTCAGTAACTACAAACGTATCCTTGCAGATAAAGTGTTCCAGCAGTCCATTGGCAACACATTCCTGTATCTGATCATTCAGGTTCCGATCATGCTGATTCTTGCGATTCTGCTTGCACAGCTTCTGAACAACAAAGACCTGAAGTTCAAAGGTTTTTTCCGTACATGTGTATTTCTTCCATGTGCAACTTCTCTGGTTTCCTATTCACTGATCTTCCGTTCCATGTTTGCAACAGACGGTCTGATCAACAGTGTTCTGATGAAAATGGGAATTCTCTCCACTGGATATAATTTCCTTGGAAACTCCACCAGCGCAAAGATTGTTATTATCATCGCCTTGATCTGGAGATGGACCGGATACAACATGGTATTCTATCTGGCAGGACTTCAGAATATCGAATATTCTGTTTATGAGGCAGCGAAGATCGATGGTGCAAACGGATGGAAAACCTTCTGGAAGATTACAGTACCGCTTCTGAAGCCGACTATTATCATGACCTTCATCATGTCCATCAACGGTACCTTACAGCTGTTTGATGAGTCCATGAACCTGACAAAGGGTGGTCCTGCAAACTCAACCATCACAATGTCACATTATGTTTACAATACCTGTTTTGTCAACGTGCCGAACTTCGGATATGCAGCAGCAATGTCCTTTATTATCTTTATTATGGTAGCAGTTCTGGCATTTATCAACTTGAAAGTAGGTGATACTCGTGACTAAGAAAAACAAATCCGCAATCCAGAGAAGATTGATTCCTACATACATTTTTCTGATCATTGTATCATTTTTCTCCGTTTTCCCGCTGTACTGGATGATTTCAGCAGCTACGAATACTTCCACGGATGTATCACGCGGACGTATTATTCCGGGAAGCTATTTCATGGAGAACTTTAAGAACCTGACATCCCAGCAGCCACTTTGGAGAGCACTTGGAAACTCCTTCTTCTATGCAATCCTGACTACAGTGATCTGCCTTCTGATCTGTTCCATCGCCGGATACGGATTCGAAGTATATCATGACAAAGGAAAAGACAAATTGTTTTCCATTCTCCTTCTTGCCATGATGGTTCCTCAGGTTGCTACTATGGTTCCGTTGTTTAAGATGTTCTCAAAAGCGAAGCTTCTGAATACATCCATCGGATTTATCCTTCCGATCATTTCCACGCCATTTATGATCATGATGTTCCGACAGAATGCAAGAGCTTTTCCAGTAGATATTATTGAAGCAGCACGAATTGACGGCTTAAGCGAAGTGAGAATCTTTTTCCAGATGTTTATTCCAACCATGAAATCCACCTACGCGGCAGCCGCTGTTATTACCTTTATGAATGCCTGGAATGCATACCTGTGGCCGAAGGTAATTATGACAGATAACAAAGCCATCACAATGCCAATGCTGATCGCCAACCTGATCACAGGCTATGTAACTGATTACGGTATGCTGATGTGCGGCGTATTATTCTGTTCCATTCCGACCATGGTTGTATTCTTCGTTCTGCAGAAGCAGTTTGCAGAAGGTATCACCGGTGCGGTGAAATAAGTTTGAAAATCTAAGGGTGCTGCGATTTATTTGCGGCGCCCTTTTTTCTGAACATGGATACGCAATCTATGGACGATTTTTATATATTGTTCTGTAAAAATTCCATGGAAATAGAAAGTTTATATTACTATAATAAAACCAGTACAGGGCATCTGGAAAATATTGCCCGCAACGTTTAGAGAGAGGGTTACTGTTGTTACCAGTGAACAGTATCGAGAAAGGATTATATATGAAGGAATTTGATTATTCATTAGTTAAGAATCCCGAATATTTTAAAGACGGAAGAATGGAGGCTCACTCCGATCATATCACTTATGCAAACGTGGAAGAGGCTTCAGCAGGTGAGACTTCTTACCGCCACAGCTTAAATGGAATCTGGAACTTCCATTATGCCCGCAATTACGGAAATACCATAAAAGGCTTCGAGAGCGACGCTTATTCCTGCAACGACTGGGATGACATCCGTGTGCCGGCCCATATCCAGATGGAGGGCTACGATGCACCTCAGTATGCCAATGTGCAGTATCCATGGGAAGGACACGAGGATATTCACCCAGGGGAGATTCCGGAGCATTTCAATCCTGTGGCAAGCTATGTGAAATATTTCACAGTGCCGGAACAGATGAAAGGAAAACGTCTTTTTATTTCCTTCCAGGGTGCAGAAAGTGGAATCGCTCTCTGGCTGAATGGCCAGTTTGTAGGATATAGTGAAGATTCTTTTACCCCGTCAGAATTTGAACTCACCGATTATGTGAAAGAAGGGGAAAATAAGCTGGCAGCTCAGGTGTTCAAGTGGACAGCCAGCAGCTGGTGCGAGGATCAGGATTTCTATCGTTTCTCCGGAATTTACCGGGAGGTTTATCTTTATACAGTACCGGATGTGCATGTGTATGATCTCCAGATCCGCGCAATCCCGGATGAGAGCCTTAACAAAGCCCGGTTTGAAGTCAAGACCAGCACCTGGGGAAAGGGAAATGTGCATATTGTTCTGTCCCAAAAAGGACAGACCATATTGGAGGAAAATAAGAGCTTAGGCGAAATTGCAGCAAATACAGGAAGTGACCGGAACGGAAAAGATGTAGCCGCTGAAGCTACTGGCAGAACCGTTCAGAAAGGTGTTGCTGATACTTTTAGCTGGACGGTGGAGAATCCGATTCTCTGGAGTGCAGAAGATCCCCAGCTCTACGATTTGGTCATGGAGGTTTTCGATGAGAATGGTATTCTTCAGGAAGTGATCCCTCAGAAAGTCGGTTTCCGCCGATTTGAAATGAAAGATGGAATTATGACTTTAAATGGAAAACGAATTGTATTTAAAGGTGTGAACCGTCATGAATTCAGTTCCATAACAGGAAGATGTGTATCCGAAGCAGAGCTACGCAAGGATCTGACCATCATGAAGCAGAATAACATCAATGCCATCCGAACCTGTCATTATCCGGATGCTTCTCTGATCTACCAGCTTTGTGATGAGTTTGGAATTTACATGATCGATGAGACCAACCTGGAAAGTCACGGCTCCTGGGATACAGCGGAATTTACGAAAGACTATACTTACGTGGTTCCCCATGATAAGCCGGAATGGCAGTCTATGATGTTAGACCGCGCCAATTCCATGTATCAGAGAGATAAGAACCATCCGGCAATCCTGATCTGGTCCTGTGGAAATGAGTCCTTCGGTGGTAAGGATATTTTTGAAATGTCCCAGCTCTTTAGAAATGCAGATCCTACCCGTCTGGTACATTATGAAGGTGTCTGCCATGACCGCAGATATAACGCTACCAGCGATATGGAAAGCCAGATGTATCCATCTGTGGAAGCAATTAAAGAGTTTCTTGCAAAAGATGCTTCCAAGCCCTTTATCTGCTGTGAGTATACCCATGCCATGGGAAATTCCTGCGGTGCCATGCATAAATATACAGATCTGACAGATACAGAGCCGAAATATCAGGGTGGCTTTATCTGGGATTATATCGATCAGTCTATTTACAAAAAAGACCGTTATGGAAAAGAGTTCCAGGCATATGGAGGAGATTTTGGCGAGCGTCCTACTGATTATAATTTCAGTGGAAATGGAATTGCATATGGTGGAAATCGTGATGCGTCTCCGAAGATGCAGGAAGTGAAATTTAATTATCAGAATATTACCGCACAGGTAAGTGCTGATTCCGTGAATGTGATCAACAAAAATCTGTTTGTAAATACGGACACATTTGAATGCAGAGTAACTCTTCAGAAGGATGGAAACGTAATTCGTACAGAAGTACTGGATACAGCAGTGGCTCCTTTGAGCCAGATGGAATATGCTCTTCCATTTAAGAAGGAGGAGAAAGCAGGTGAGTACACGGTAACTGTTTCTTTCCATTTGAAAGAGGATATGCCATGGGTGAAAGCAGGTCATGAGGTTGCCTTTGGACAGTATGTTTACCAGGTGGAAGCAGCTGTGAAGCCTTGCACAGAGCATCTGGAGGTAATTCACAGTACCCATAATATTGGCGTGCGCGGAGCGGAATTTGAGGTGCTTTTCTCCGTATTGAACGGTGGTCTTGTTTCCTATAAATATGCAGGAAAAGAAATGATCGAGGCAATTCCGAAGCCTAATTTCTGGCGTGCACCAACAGACAATGACTGTGGAAATCTGATGGCAATGCGCTACGGACAGTGGAAGCTTGCCAGCATGTATGTAAACCATAAGGATTACCGCGGAGCGGCATATGGACCTGGAAATGTACCAAAGGTAGAGGAAAAAGAGCATTCCGTAAAGGTATCCTATACCTATTTTCTTCCAACTATTCCGGCAGCTGAGTGTACACTTGCTTATGAAGTTTTCGGAGATGGAAGAGTTCGTACCACACTTTCCTATGATCCGGTGAAGGAGCTTGGCGATATGCCGGAATTTGGTGTGATTTTCAAGTTTAATGCAGATTATGACCATGTATCCTGGTATGGACTTGGAGAAGCTGAGACCTATGCAGACCGTAAGAAAGGTGCAAAGCTTGGAATCTACGATAATATGGTAAAAGATAATGTGGCAAGATATATGGTTCCACAGGAATGCGGTGCCAAGGAAGAGGTCAGATGGGCGAAGATCACAGACCGGAAAGGCAGAGGAATGCTTTTTGAGATGGATAAAGAAAATGGCCCGATGATGTTCTCTGCCCTGCCATACACACCTCATGAGATGGAAAATGCAATGCATCCATATGAGCTGCCCCAGATTCATTATACAGTAGTGCGCGTGGCAAAAGGCCAGATGGGAATTGCCGGAGACGACAGCTGGGGAGCAAGAACCCAGGAAGAATATCTGCTGGATACAAGTAAGCCTATGGAGTTTTCATTTGTATTTAAGGGAATCTGAGAAAAAATACGTTACTGTTCACTCCGTGATCAGTAACAAAAATATTCTTATCATGGCAACAAAAAGGAGATTGAGATGGCAAGAAAAATAGAATATGGCCGTATGCTGCATGGTGGTGATTACAATCCGGAGCAGTGGCTTGACCGCCCGGACATTCTGAAAAAAGACATTGAATATTTCAAAAAAGCCCATATTAATACAGTATCTGTAGGAATCTTTTCCTGGGCAGTACTGGAACCAGAAGAAGGAAAGTACAATCTGGGCTGGCTGGAAGAGATTATTGACAATTTATATAAAGAGGGAATTTCCACGATCCTGGCAACACCGTCAGGCGCAAGGCCAAAGTGGATGGCCGATAAGTATCCGGAGGTCCTTCGCATGGATCCGGACCGCACCAGAAGATTTTTCGGAGGAAGACATAATCATTGCTATACATCTCCGGTATATCGTCAGAAGGTTCACGATATGGACAAGCTGCTTTCCCAGAGACTGGGCAGTCATCCTGGTGTGATTCTGTGGCACATTTCCAATGAGTTTGGCGGAGAATGCTATTGCCCTCTTTGTCAGCAGAAATTCCGGGAATGGCTGAAAGAAAAATATGGAACCATTGAGAAGCTGAATTCCAGCTGGTGCACCACATTCTGGAGCCATATTTACAATAGCTTCGATCAGATTGAAGCCCCTTCCCCAAAGGGGGAGAACGAGCTTCATGCATTGAAGCTTGACTGGAACCGGTTCGTTACAGACCGCACCATTGATTTCATCAAAGGAGAGGTTGCTGCAATCCGTGAAGGTGGTTCTGAACTGCCGGTAACAGCCAATCTGATGTATGATTACAACGGTCTTGATTACAAGAAGTTCCGCGATGTTCTGGATGTGGTATCCTGGGACAACTATCCAAGCTGGCATAAGAAAGAGGAATTTTTCACTGCCATTGATGCAGGTATGCAGCATGATCTGATGAGGAGCATTAAGAATCAGCCATTTCTTCTCATGGAGTCCTGCCCATCTGCCACAAACTGGAAGCCCATCAATAAGCTGAAAAAGCCGGGAATGATGCTGGCTGCCTCTCTTCAGGCAGTAGCTCACGGCTCCGACAGCGTTTTATACTTCCAGTTGCATCAGAGCCAGGGGGCTTCTGAAAAATTCCACGGCGCAGTGATCGACCACTATGGCGGAGAGGATACCCGCGTGTTTAAAGAAGTGACAGAGGTTGGAGAGGCTCTGGAGGCACTGAAGGAAGTCTGCGGCAGCCAGATGAAGTCTCCGGCAGCAGTCCTTTATGACAGAGAAAATAACTGGGCAATCCAGGATGCACAGGGACCGCGGAATGAGAACATGTTCTACACAGAAGCGGTACAGAAGCAGTACCGCGCCCTGCGGGAACAGGGACTGAATGTGGATGTGATCTCTATGGAGCATGAGCTTTCCAGCTATAAGATCGTGGCAGCGCCAATGGCTTATATGTTCAAAGATGGTTACGAAGAAAAATTAAGAGCATATGCAGAAAATGGCGGAACCCTGGTGATCACTTACTGGACCGGCCTTGTGGATGGTACAGACAAGTGCTTCCTTGGAGGAACACCATACGGGCTTATGGAGGCAGCCGGTCTTCGTACTACGGAGATCGATGCTCTTTATGACTGGGAAGAGAACCATGGAATTTCAGAACCGGGCAATCATCTGGAAATCAGCGGCACCTACACCTGCAAGAACCTTTGTGAGCTGGTAAAGGTTTCTGATGCAGAAGTGCTTATGCGCTATGGCGATGACTTCTATGCGGGAGCTCCTGTAGTGACACATAAAGCATATGGAAAAGGTCACGTATATTACGTTGGCGCAGATATGGAACAGGCTTTCTACAGTGATTTCTACGGAAAGGCAGCAAAGGAAGCTGGCATTCAGGCACCGCTGGGATTCGTACCGGCAGAGGTTTCTGTCACCTTACGTGAAAATCAGGAAAATGAATATCTGTTTATCCAGAACTATGCAAGAGAAACCAAGGCAGTTCCGGTTCCAGCAGAATATGAAGTGATCTACGGCGCGGCGGATGAGATTATGCAGCCGCTGGCAACAAGGGTCCTGAAAAAGAAAAAATAGAGATTAAAAATAGAGGAAGAAGTTAGTGTGAAAAGAGGTTTTGACACTAACTTCTTTTTGTGTATATAATTAGAAAAACAGAAATCATGCAGCAGGAGGTATGTGCAGTGCAGAGAGAACTCTTGGAGCAGCTTCGTGAAATTACAGAAGAAGAGAGAAGGATCCTGAACGGAGACGCAGAAGTGGACAGGGATCTTTACACGTCTGGAAGCGATTTTACCATTGACAGCAATAAGATGCTGGAGGAAGGAAAGCTGATCGCAATCCGCACCCATACCAGGTTTGTTCATTTTCCCCTTCACCGCCATAATTATGTGGAAGTACTCTACGTATGCGAGGGAACTCTTACGAATGTTATAGATGGCAAACAGGTTATTGTGCGAAAAGGGGAACTGCTATTTCTGAATCAGTTTACCCATCATGAGATTCTTGCAGCTGGCAGGAATGACATTGCCATAAATTTTATGGTATTGCCGGAGTTTTTTGATGTGGCATATTCAATGGCAGGAAATAATAATGTTCTGGCAGATTTTCTGGTGAATGTACTGCGCCGGGATAACCAGCAGGGAGAATATCTTCATTTTAAGGTATCTGAGGTGCTGCAGATCCAGAATCTTCTGGAAAATATTATTTATTCCCTTGTAACAGGAAGAGGCAACCAGAACAAAATCAATCAGACTACCATGGGACTTATTTTTCTTTACCTTATGGACTCTGTACAGTATGTGGAAATGCGCCTTCCAAATCAGTACGAGAACATGATATCCATGACGACTCTTGATTATATTGAGCAGAAATACCGCACGGCCACCTTGACTGAGCTATGCGATATGCTTCACCTTCCCATGCATGTATTAAGCAAAATGATAAAAAAAACAACAGGCTTTAATTTTAAGGAGCTGCTTCAGCGGAAACGTCTTAGCAAGGCTGTGGAACTGATGTGTGATACAGACCTTCCCATCAGCGATATCATTGCAGCAGTGGGATATGAGAACAACAGTTATTTTCACCGTGTATTCAAGGAAAGATATGGGGTAACGCCAAGAGCTTTCCGCGTGGCTAATCAGAAAAATGATAAAGTAAGATTATGAAGAACGCGTAAAAATATTTTTACAAAAAAATTATCATTTGTTCAAAAATATTTTTTGAATTATATATAAATGGTTGACATTTAATTAGAAAAAAAATAAAATAACTGTAACGTTTAAGATTTTTCTTACATAGAGGGGGAAAGTCTCAGGCAAATAAAAATATCAAGGAGGAAGTAAAATGAAAAAAATGTGTAAAAAAATAGTCAGCCTTCTTCTTGCAGCAGTGATGGTGCTTACAATGACCGCCTTCGCTTCTGTTGTTTATGCCGCTGACGAGGACAGCGTTGAAGCTGATCCGAACTTCAAGATGGGAGTTATTCTTGTAGGTGATGAGACAGAAGGATATTCTGCAGCTCATATCGCCGGTGTTAAGGAAGCAGCTAAAGAGCTGGGCCTTGACGACAGCCAGATCATCTGGAAATACAAAGTTCCGGAAGACTCCAGCTGCTATGATGCAGCAATCGACCTTGTTGGACAGGGATGCTCTCTGGTAATCGGTAACAGCTATGGACATCAGACCTATCTGGTACAGGCTGCTCAGGAATACCCGGATGTAACATTCGTTTCCATGACAGGTGATTTTGCAGCAATCAGCGGATGCGAGAATTTCAAGAATGCATTCACCAACATCTATGAATCCCGCTATGTATCCGGTGTTGTAGCTGGTCTGAAGCTGAAAGAGATTCTTGAGGATGGCACTCTTACCACAGAGACACAGCCAGACAGCTTTGATGCAGACGGCAATGTAAAGGTTGGTTATGTTGGAGCATTCAGCTACGCTGAGGTTGTTTCCGGTTATACCGCATTCTACCTTGGTATTAAGAGCGTTGTTCCGAACGCTGTAATGGAAGTTAAGTACACAAACTCCTGGTTTGATATTGACAAAGAGGGTGCAGCAGCTGAGGCACTTATTGCAAATGGCTGTGTGATCATCGGACAGCATGCAGACTCTACAGGTGCTCCTGCAGCTACACAGAAGCTTCACGATGATGGCAAGATCTGCTACTCTGTAGGCTACAATATTGATATGCTTGAGACTGCTCCTACAGCAGCACTTACCTCTGCTACCAATAACTGGGCAGTATACTACAAACATGCAATTGCAACCGTAATGGGCGGTGGTGACCTTGAGCAGGACTGGTCCGCAGGATATAATGACGATGCAGTAGGAATCACAGAACTTGGTGAGTCCTGTGCAGAAGGAACTGCAGATTACGTTGCTGACATCGAGGGTAAACTGAAAGACGGTTCTCTTCAGGTGTTTGATACCTCTACATTTACTGTAGGCGGCGAGGAAGTTACTTCTGCACCGGTTGCCATTTCCTTCATGTATTAC
>ENA-OQKO01000749-OQKO01000749.1-human-gut-metagenome-genome-assembly--contig:-NODE-749-length-26607-cov-3.441579_pt1 | contig 26607 bp, 21 predicted proteins | sample MGYA00242777_ERZ504796 | MGnify/ENA primary metagenome ERZ504796 (study PRJEB26092, sample SAMD00036404) | human gut metagenome | host: Homo sapiens | study: EMG produced TPA metagenomics assembly of... | reverse complement strand
AACACCTTCATCATCGTCATCACCGTCACGCTTATAGTGAAATGACGCTTGCAGTTTACTACTGCTCGAAACAAAAATAGTGATATTACGAGAAACACAAAATCAGAATGACGCAGATGACGCTAATGACGCTGAATCCGGGATATGGTATAGGGATATCCTCAAAACAGCGTCACAAGCGTCATCTGCGTCACTAAAGCAAGCCGTTATTCACAGCGGCGGTTACAGCTTCCGCGTACCATGCTTTTGTGTCCACATCCTTAAAATCTGAAATGCTCGCCGCGGATGCGGAAACGGCAAGAGACAGGCAGGTCACGACAGCCAGAAACAGCGCAAGAATTCGTTTTGTTTTCAAAGTGAATCCCTCCTATGATAAAAGCTGCCGGGGGAAGCAGGTTCCCCCGGTGATGGATGGGTGTGGCTTAGACCGCATCCCAGCAGATCACGAACAGAACGGACGCAACGGAAGCGTTGACGACAGCTTCGGAGACCGGGCTGACGATGGCGTCATACGCGATGCCGATGGAGTTTGCGCTCTGGTCGCCGTTGCCGGACATGGCTTAGATCCGTACCGTTATCTGCTATGGCTCCTGCAAAACGCGCCGCAGCTGAGCGAAACTGATGAAGCATGGGCTGAAAAGCTGCTTCCCGCAAATGCTCCGGAAGAATGCTATATGCCTCATAAATAAAAGACCGCCATCTCGGTGAGCAACAGTTCTCCTTGAGATGGAGGCCTTTTATACGCGGGGAGGTTTGACGCTTACGATATTTTGGCGGTCTACCTTAGGGGGATCATATCAGTCTCTCATAGAGGGAGCAAAATGACGCGCTCTTCGTATTTAGATGGGAGATAGGAGTCACTTTCGCCGCACTATACTATACGTTTGAACAAAACACAATTTGTTCAATTGGTCAATAGGGCGATTAATCGCCGGCGCAAGCTACATCAACTCGTCTCGCCAACAGTTTATTATTCTCCCACAAGCTTTAAACCCCAAGCATCCCGAAGACGATCCATAAGCTTCATAACTGCAATCGTCTCCTCATGCGGCATTTGAGGGCATTCGATAGCGCCGCTTTCAAGGGCCTCCATACAGGCCTGTACTTCGTATTCATAGCCTGTATCTAAGCCTTCAGCATTAAATTCTTGTACCAGTTCTCTTTTACGATTATAATGCCTTACTGTTTTCAGTCTGCTTAACCCTTGAATTTCCAACATACCATCATCGCCGCAGATATACCACTTATTACTTGTCGGCGCAATCATGCTACTGCTTAACATAGCCATCTTTCCATTAGCATACTTCAAAATAATCGCATTTGCGCCATCTAGACCGTTCTCTTCGAAAATAGCTGTTGATGTAACATCTTCATAGTTATTACCAAAAACGAGAAATGCATTGTTGATTGCATAGACTCCTAAACCAAGCAGGGTACTACCAGCTCGTTCCGGCGCAAATCCGATTAGATCGAGCTCACCTTTATTAGCAAGCAACAATCTGGGCGTGCCGATAATTCCACTATCAACTAAATCACAAATTTTTTTTGCCATTGGCTGATAGCGCATCCACATTGCTTCTGCCAAAAGCAACTTCTTTTCGCGTGCTGTGTCAATCATTTCTTTAGCCTGTATATAATTCAAAGCGAAGGGTTTTTCACACAATACAGCTTTTCCCTTATTCAAACATAACATCGTATGTTCATAATGCAATGAGTGTGGTGTAGCCACATATACCAAATCAATATTGTCGTCCTCCAACATTGAAGCATAAGAGCCATAAGCGTTTAGAACGCCGAATCTATTTGCGAAGTCTTCTGATTTTTCTTGTGTTCTGGATGCACAAGCATAAAGAACAACATTGTTCATTCTGGAAACAGTGTCAGCCATCTGTGCTGCAATATTTCCTGTTCCCAAAATTGCAAGATTCATTTTTTTCATATGTTTACACCTCTTACCAAACTGTTTGCAAAACTGAACTTAGTCCACATATCCCTCTTCGTAGGTACATCCTGCTTGAATTATAACATTGGGACAGTGGAGCCAATATTGGCCAGTTCTAAAAACGCCTTTACATTGTTTCATCTTTTCACGGAACGGTTGTCCATCAGGAATAAATTCAATCTTTTCTTTTGTAAAACGTTTTTCATATTCCTTTAGTAGTTCCGGAGCGTAATCAACAATTTTATCTGCAAGGAAGATTTTTTCTATAGCAATTTCTTTCTTAATTATATCTAGAACGTCCAGTAACTCAGGTAAATTAGGTTTCACCGCCAAATCCACAACTTCAATTCCTTCAGGAATGTTGAATCCAGCATCGGTAATTCCCAAGTAATCCAAATGACCTGTTCTTGCTAAAAGGAATTTTCCCTGTGCGTTCAGCATACCACGTTTCAACATACACTTATCTCCTTTCTCAATCTAACTTTAAAAGAGGTACGGTTTTCATGCAATTATCTATTTCCTCAACCGATGGAACAGCATAAATTGCGCCGCGTTTTGCGGCGCAAACAGCGCCTCCCGCGTTTGCTCGTTCCATAATGTGGTACATAATGTCATTGGAAATAGAGTCTATATCGTAACTGTATTCGGCCAGACCAGCCAGCATAACCGCTGTAAATGTATCACCAGAAGCATTTGTATCCACTACTTTTGTGTCATAAGTATACAGCTGGCCTGATCCGTTTTTATAGCGATAATAGCAGCCTCTTGCCCCAAGCGTCACAGCTACTAGCTTAATGCCGGCTTCACACAATATTTTCGTACCCTCTACTAAATCGCTTGTCCCGGTATAAAGACTCATTTCTTCTTCAGACATCTTTAAGATATCCATTTCATATAGGATCGGCTTTGCTATAGTTTGTGCATACTCTTGATCGTACAACATCTCACGCCAATTTACATCACAACTGACAAGTTTTCCTTCTTCATGTACAAAGTCAATTGCTTGACGGATTGCTTCTAGAGAATCAGGCCACGCCAGCATAGAACCAGCGATGTGAACAAGTTTTGCCTGGCTAATTAGTTCTTTGTCTAAATGGTCAGGAGAAAATCCCGAAAGGGAAGATTCCAGCTGCATTTTAAAAAAACGTCTATCCCCGCGGTCGTCGTAGTCAACCAATGCAACAAATGTTGGTAAATTTTTAGAAAAATGTACTGCACGGACATCGATATTAACATCTTTTAAAACTCCGACGAGGTAATGACCGAAAGAATCGTCTCCGACAATACTAATTAGGGCCGTTTTGAGGCCTTGCTTAGCTGCACAAGCAAGCATATTGCTGGGTGCGCCGCCTGGCTGGCGTTCAAAAAGAGCATTTCCTTTTTCCGATTCCCCGGCTGGTGTCATATCGACTACGCATTCGCCGATTCCTACAATATCAAACATCATACTCCTCCTCTTCATTCAAAGATTAAAACATTTCATTTACAGCAAACTCTTTTTTCGATCCTGGAATGTACTAATTACAATCGTAATAATCAACAATAGTGCAGTAACGACAGACTGCCAGAATGTATTAACCCCTAACAGATTGAGACCATTAGTAATCATAGTCATAAGCAAGACACCCAAAACACTATTTACGATACTGCCACTACCGCCTTGAAAATGTGTACCACCAATAACGATGCCAGCGATGGTTTCCATTGGCCAGTTTGTACCCAAAGTCGGCTGTGCGGTGCCCATTCTGCTCGTAATCAATACACCAGCGAGTGCTGAAAGAGCCCCGCCTACCATAAAATAAATTACCTTAAGTTTTGATACATTTACTCCGGAGAGTTTTGCAACTTTGGGATTACCGCCTATTGCATAAATATAGCGGCCGTAAGTTGTACTGGAAAGCACAATACCTGATATAACTGTAATAACTGCCATGATAACAACCTGCACAGGAATTGGACCTATATAACCACGACCAAGAACCAAGAATTCGTCAGGCAAATCATAGATTGCTGTTCCATTCGTAATCAAGTTCCCGATACCCATAGTAAGATTTGTTACACATAGTGTTGCAATCATGGGGGGGAATGCAAAACGGGATACCAATATGCCAGATAACAGACCAAAAAGAGTACCGGTAAGTACAGCAACAGTTATAGATACCAGGATTCCCATGCCTTTTGTCATACAAATTGCAGCTATTATTGAAGCTAAGCATGCAACACCCCCGCAGGAAATATCAACATCTCCAGCAATCATGATGAATGTAGCTCCGCATGCAACGATTATCATAATGGCTGCTTGGCGAACGATATTCGTAATATTGACTGCAGACAGAAAGCGCGGGTTCAGCGCAGTGAATAACACGGTCAAAAAGATGATGATAATAAGTGTAGAATATCTCTTGCTCAATTCAAGAAACTTTTGTTTAGAATTCAGGTTCATTCTTTTCTCCTCCCGATTGCACAGGTCATGATGCTTTGTTCTGAAAACTCTTCACGTTGGAACTCGCCGGTAATCTCACCATCATGCATAACTATAATTCTATCGCTAATGCCCATTATTTCTGGCAATTCAGAGGAAACCAACAAAATTGCCATACCTTGTGCTGTCAAATTATTAATCAATGCATAAATTTCCGCCTTTGCACTCACGTCAATTCCGCGAGTCGGCTCATCTAAGACTAATATACGCGGATTACTTGCCAGCCATTTTGCCAACACAACTTTTTGCTGATTTCCGCCAGCAAGAAACTGCGCCTGTTGAGATCTTCCCGTTGTTTTTACATGTAAATTTTTGATATATTCGTCTGCAATAGCATTCTCTTTTCTTACATCAACAAAAAGGCCTTTTCGCACCAGAGACTGGATAGGAAGTGCAATGTTCGTCTTTAAATCAAATTTTAGGATAAGTCCTTCCTTTTTTCTGTCTTCTGTAACCCAAGCCATACCCAGGTCATAAGCATCTTTACACCGGCGTATATTGACACGTTCTCCATATAGGAAGCATTCGCCGCTTTCTTTTTTGTCCTCTCCAAAAATCAGACGGAGCAGCTCCGTTCGTCCGGCACCGACCAAGCCTGCTATACCTAAAACTTCGCCTTCGTTTAATTGAAGGCTGATGTTTCTTGGTGTATGTGCACTACGTGCTAGAGCCTTATTATCTATGCCAGAATAATTTTCAATCCGCAACACCTCTTTGCCAAAATAAACGCGCTTGCGTTTATAGTAATCGTCATAACTACGACCTACCATATTCATAACGATTTCATCTTCTGTCGTGTTTTCAGGATAGAGTTCTTTTGTCAGGCGTCCATCTTTTAGAATGTAAATACGATCTGACAGGGTTAGTACCTCTTGTAAGCGGTGAGAAACAAAAATAAAAGAAATTCCCTGCTTCTTTAGCCTATTAACTGTTTCGAACAGTTTCTTAATTTCTACATCCGAAAGAGAAGAAGTGGGTTCGTCCAAGATAATGATTTTCGCATTTGTTGCAATCGCACGTGCAATTTCTATCATTTGACGTCCTGCAATATCAATCTCCGCAACACGTGTTTTAGGGCTAACACTCAAACCAACAGTATTCAAAAGCTCGCTCGCTTTTTCATGCATCTTCGGTACGTCCATCCACCCGTGGTTTTGGTATTCCGAACCAATAAAGATGTTGGCTGTAACATTCAATTTAGGAAGAACAAGGAGCTCTTGATGCACCATTTTGATACCAAGGTCTTTCGCTTGTTTGATTGTAAGTCCCTTGTATTCTTTTCCTTCAAAAAAAATCTGCCCGCCATCTGGTTTCAAAACTCCAGAAATTATATTTGACAATGTGCTTTTTCCGGCCCCATTTTCGCCTACGAGCGCAATTACCTCTCCTTTAGATATAGTGATGTTAATATCCTCCAGAACAGTCACCGAATTAAAGGATTTTCGTATATTTTTTAATCTCAACAGTTCTTCGCCCATATAGATATCACACCTTTCTTAAAAAAGGCGGGTACGCCTCATTGACGTTACCCGCCTTTTTGTTGCAGCGAAAGATTAAGATGCAGTGATAATTGCCAAATAATCCTTCAGCTCTTCCAATGACTTTTCGCGGTTCGCCATATACTCTTGCACGGTGTCACGAGTAACAAGAATGCCATCAACCTTCACAATTCCATCGTCCTGCCCCTCAACCGCATGAACAGCAGCCTCGATAGCCTGGACGCCAATTTCAAATGGGTTCTGTGCGACGGTGGCATAATAGATGCCATTTTCTTTTGTCAGCGCAGCAAGCTGATCAACCTCATCGTCAATGCCAAAAACTTTATAGTCGGTACGACCTGCAGATTCGCTTGCTGCTAGGCAGCCGAGAGCGTTAGTGGAGTTTGCGCACATTGCATAGTCCAACTCGCCTTCAGCCTTCCGGATAACCAAGTCATCCCACAGGCCAAGACCAACCTCAAGGTTAATGTAAGCAGAAGATACCTCTTCGCCGTTACTTGTAAAACCACTTGCTTTAAAAGCTTCTGCCATGCCTGCCTGACGGTCAATTTCAGACTGAGATGTATTGTTATAAGAATAAATAACATTGAAGGAATCCTTGCCGTCAGCTTTCATTAATTCTACGGCATATTCGCCAAGCATACGACCCATGGCGACATTATCTGTAGAAATTGCAGCATTGCAGAGGTCAGGGTAGGCCATTGCATCATAACCAATGATAGCAATCTTCCCTTGGGCTTCTTCCATCGCTGCGCGTGCAGCTCCCTGCGGATCACATATCATAACAGCATCATAGCCTTGTTCAACAGCCATATCCACAAACTCTACGCCCTTAGCCTGATCACTATTCTGCTGCCAAACAGTTAACTCAATTCCGTTTGCATCCGCATACTTCAGGGCAGACGCTGTGATAAAGTTAAAATAATCAAGGTTGTTTTGAGGTTGAATGAGAGCCATGCGATAAGTTTTCGTATCGTTTGTAGTTGTGGAATTGTCAGCAGGTGACGTGTCAGAGGTAGAATTGTTTTGGGGAGAATTATCATCGGGGGTATTGGTTGCGCATCCAGCAAACAGAGCGCATAAGACAGTCATTGCGGATAGAATAGAGACAACCTTCTTCATGATTTTCCTCCTATTTTAGGTTAAAATATAAATCAAAGGTGTTAACCTTTAATTGTTTTATATTCAGCAGCGACGCGAGTAACCAAGTCATGGTCTGCAGAAACTCCACACACTTTTGCTATCGCTGCTTCAATACCTTCTTCTCGAATCATATTCTGAATCAGCATAGCCTTTTCGTCTCTTGGTTCATCGTAAGCCATGCCATTAGCAATAGACTTGATCAATGCTTTGGGGTCAATACCATGCTTGAAGCAGAACATAGCATTTCCAGTTAATCTGTCATTACGGGAAAGTTTTCTAATTGGATCGACAGCGACACGGTAAATCGAGTCATCCATTTCTTCTTTTGTTCTAGGTAAAGAACAAAAAGCCCAAATTTCCTCTTCTGGTATGCCAAACTCCTTGCTTAGTCCCGGAATTGCTTCTTTAAGTACCTCATCTTGTAATGCTGCGATTTCAGGGTCAGCAGATGCCTCTAAAATGGTTTTATAACCCTTTAAATAACCTGCATAAGCACAAGCTGCATGCGGCGCATTGTATGTGTACAACTTAATTTCCTTTAATTGTTCCAAACCATCGCGCAATTCCATCCAACGCGTTTTGCTAAAATCTGCATAAACGGGGGGTTGAATCAGCAATGACATGGTTGCTGTCGTAACAACATCCAACGCAGTTGTCGTTTCAGCATTTGTGGATCTACGCACAATCACGTCTGTAACAATGGCATTTTCACTGAACCATGCCCTTTCTTGGCTGCCCTCCAACGCATTTTCAAACGCCTTTTTGAATGTGGGAATGTAATGATTTTTGTTCGTGCAGCATAGAATTGTAAGCTTATCACCATTTCGGCGAGCGCGCTCCGAAATGCCTTTACCAAGATAAGCAGCCGCTTCAGGGATATCTTCTGGATACAGGCAAAGGGCAATTACTTCGGCCTCTAATACCGCAGGCAAACACGAATATTCCTCGTCATAGCCATAAACTTCATAGCCAGTAATTTCCCGCTTAAAGGTTCCGTTTTCCTGATAAACAGTAACGTTATATTTGCCCGTTTTCAATGCATTTACTACTTCCGGGTCTTTGTCTAGGAAATAGACTTGCCAACCGTCTGTAGAAAAAGTCTCTCCCAAAAATCCTTTTCCTTCTCTGCCAGCGCCAACCACTAAAATTGATTGCATATGTATCCTCCTTATTGTTTGAATTTCAGCGTATTTCTCGCTTCGCTTATAACATACTATATCTTTTCCATATAAGCAAGACCTAATTGCGCACGGAACTTATTTTCTCCGATTCGCTCATTTTCATATTTTGTTTTATAGCAAATAAACGAAGAATCGCAACAAATAAAATTGGAAACGCAACTAAATATTTTGCGTTTTTTCTAAATAATACAAATAAACTGTTGCGTTAATGACAAAATCACTTGTATCCTAAAATAACTGTGCTATAATTGTGAGTGTCAATGAATATTTGAGCCACATGATCGCGAATATTTGAGCCACTAACGATCATAAAAAAGCGAGCTATAATGTTTGGAGAAAAATAGGAGGTTATTTATGGAAAATAAAAAACGTTCTCGACGAGATCGGATTTTAGAGTTGATTAACGAAAAGGGATCCCTAACCACAGCAGAACTCTCTAACTATTTTCAAGTAACCAATGAAACAATAAGAAAAGATCTTCATTATTTAGATTCTGCGGGTTGCATAAAGAAAACACACGGTAGGGCAAATTGTATTGGACCTTTGTTTACAGATCTCCCTTCTCCGCCATTAGAGCAATATAGAAACGAAAAGATAAAAATTGCTAAGAGCGCCGCGCGATTTTTAAAAAATAACGCTGTTTTTTTCATTGATAGTGGTAGCACGGCAAGCTATTTGGCAACTTTGCTCGATTCTTTTCATTCTATTACGGTTGTAACCACCTCTATGCTTGTTGCCAATATCATGCAAAGTCAAGAAACTGATAATTACTTATATCTCCCTAGTGGATTTGTTAATTACAAGGCCATGCATATATATGGTCGTTCAGTGGAACGTTCGCTACAAGATTTTCGTTTTACTGCAGCATTTTTTGGTTCGAGCGGAATCCGGTACCACGATGGACCTACAGTTTTGGATCCACAGGAAATCGCTTATAGGTCCATCGTTGCAAACAATAGCGAAATGCGTGTTATTATGTGTGATCATTCAAAATTTTCTATTGGCGGTGTTGCACAATACCTTTCTTGGAATAAAGTCGATTATTTTATTACTGACTCTGGTGTGACACCAGAGAACCTAAGTACACTTGGCTCCCATCCCAAAATTATCATTGAAAATTCATTTTACACTCCATAATTGCAACTCTTGATCTCTTAAATTCAAAAAAATAAAAGAAAGGAAAAAAGTATGGAACTTCAACTGGCATTAGATGACATGATTCTAACAGAGACATTATTTCCGCATTTATAGGAAATTGACGAAACTGCTCACCGTAGAGTGGAACAGATAATGACTGAACTTCTGGAGAAAAATCCGGCTCAGGATAAGTCAACCCAACAGCTTGCTTGGGTGCAGAACATGAGTAGTCTAAAAACACAGGCGGAGGAAATCGTTAATTGATCAAATGCATGAGCTTGAAATGGATAGGGTTTTCTAATAATGACATTTCAAACTATACCCTATCCCACGAACACCGTCATCATCGTCATCACCGTCACGCTTATAGTGAAATGACGCTTGCAGTTTACTACTGCTCGAAACAAAAACAATGATACTACAAGAAAAACAAAACCAGAATGACGCAGATGACGCTAATGACGCTGAATCCGGGATATGGTATAGGGATATCCTCAAAACAGCGTCACAAGCGTCATCAGCGTCACTATCGTCACACAAGAGCAGCGCGGGGGTCTGGGGATTCCCCAGAAATGCGTTTGTGGATATCCAAACGCTATGCTAGCAAAACACGTCTACCCCAAAAAACGATAGCACCCAACCCAGATGCCCATATAAATTCGTATATGCTCCAGAGTGAATCACTTCTGATTCACTCTTTCAGATGAGACACAATTTAAACAAAGAAATCCACATCGAAAGGCATCCACCTGATTTGAAAATTTTCCACAAAACATTCCGCGTTACCCACTTGCCAAATTCTGAAAATCCTGTATTATAATAGGTGTGGCGCTGAAATTTGCAATCCATTGGGATCGGAGTTTCAGTATTATGAAAAATACAATGTTGGAAATGTCCCGCTATGCGGCACTGGCTCGTCAGGCTGTGGCGGAGGGGGTTGTCCTACTGAAAAATGAGGCTGTCTTACCGCTGGCTTCCGGCGGCAGGGCGGCCTTGTTTGGGTATGCACAATTTCACTACTATAAAAGCGGCACCGGGTCCGGCGGACTGGTCAATGTGACCCATGTGTCGAATCTGCCGGAGATACTGGGCGGTGACGGCGGCTATCGGCTGGATGCCGAGGTGCAGGCCCGCTATGCCGCATGGCTGGCAGACCACCCCTACGAGATGGGCACCGGCTGGGCGCAGGAACCATGGTTTCATCCTGAAATGCCGCTGGACGAAGAATTCGTCCGTGCTGCCGCTCGGCGCGCCGACACGGCGTTTATCGTCATTGGCCGCACAGCGGGCGAGGATCAAGACAACACGAACACCCCCGGCAGCTTTCTGCTGACCGAGGACGAAGAAAATATGCTGGCGCTGGTATGCCGCTATTTCAATAAATCTGTTGTGCTGCTCAATGTTGGCAACATCATTGATATGCAGTGGGTCGCGCGATATAACCCCGGCGCGGTGGCTTACATCTGGCAGGGCGGGCAGGAGGGCTGCCGCGGTGTGCTGGATGTGCTGAACGGCACGGTCAGCCCCAGCGGCAAACTGCCCGACACGATTGCCCACACCCTGGCGGATTACCCTGCTGCTGACCACTACGGTGCGGACGACCGCAATTTCTATGCCGAGGATATCTATGTCGGCTATCGCTACTTTGAAACATTTTCGCCGGAAAAAGTGCTGTATCCCTTTGGTTTCGGACTTTCTTACACAAAATTTGAGGTAAAGCTGTTGAGTGCGGACGAGAACGCCGACGGGATCACAGCCATTGCCACGGTCAAAAATGCCGGCGCCCGACCCGGCAAAGAGGTCGTACAGCTGTATTGCACCGCGCCGCAGGGGCTTCTGGGCAAGCCCTCTAAGGTGCTGTGCGCCTTTGCCAAGACCAAAACACTGGACCCCGGAGAAAGCCGGACTTTGACGCTGACTGTGCCGTGGCGTAATTTTGCCAGTTATGATGACAGCGGCGCCACCGGGTACAAGTCCGCCTTTGTGCTGGAAGCCGGTGACTATGTTTTCAGTCTGGGTACCGATGTGCGCAATGCCGCGGCGGTCTTTACGGTCACGCTGCCGCTGATGGTGGTGGAGCAGCAGAAATCCGCCGCTGCACCCGCCGCAGCCTTTGAGCGGCTGCGCCCCGGTGCGGACGGTTCCCCCGCATGGGAGTCTGTCCCCACTGAGGCCGAGCTGCCCGAGACCCGCCGCGCGGCCCGACTGCCAAAAGAGCGCCCCCAGACCGGGGACAAGGGCATCCGTTTGCAGGATGTGGCTGACGGCAAGGTAGACATGGCTGATTTTGTCGCACAGTTCAGCGACGACGAGCTTTGTACCATCGTCCGGGGCGAGGGGATGAACTCTCCGCGTGTTACGCCGGGTACAGCCGGGGCTATCGGCGGTGTCAGCGATGCTTTGCAGCACTACGGTCTGCCTGCCGCCTGCTGTTCCGACGGTCCCAGCGGTATCCGCATGGACTGCGGCACGGTTGCTTTCGCCATGCCCAATGGCACCTGCTTGGCTGCGACATTCAACGAGGAATTGAGTGCGGAACTCTACTCGATGGAAGGGCTGGAACTGCGCAAAAATCACGTTGACACGCTGCTGGGTCCCGGCATCAACATCCATCGCCACCCGCTGAACGGCCGCAATTTTGAGTATTTCTCCGAGGATCCGCTTTTAACCGGAAAGATGGCATGCGCCCAGCTGCGTGGGCTGCACCGCTGGGGCGTGACCGGGACGATCAAGCACTTTGCCGCCAACAATCAGGAGCATCGCCGCCACTTTGTGGAGTCGGTCATTTCGGAACGCGCTTTGCGGGAAATCTACCTGCGCGGTTTTGAAATCGCTGTCAAGGAGGGGCGTGCTCGCTCAATCATGACATCCTATAACCCGCTGAACGGCTACTGGACGGCAAGCAATTATGACCTTGTCACGACGATTCTTCGTGGTCAGTGGGGTTACACCGGTCTTGTGATGAGTGACTGGTGGGCCGAGGGCAACGACCGTGGCGGTGCCGGCAGCACCAAGCATGTGGCCGCCATGGTCCGCGCCCAGAATGATGTTTTTATGGTCGTGACTGACCCGGAGCATAACTCCGGCGGGGACGATTTGACCGCCGCATTGACGGAGGGATGCCTGACGCGCGGCGAATTGCAGCGCAGCGCGGCGAACATCTGCCGCTTTTTGTTGCAAACGCCCGCGTTCCGCCGCAGTATCGGCCGCACGAGCGCACTGGATGACCAGATGGAGGCAATGGCCGAGCAGGATATGCAGCAGGCCGCACAAAACGGTTTGCCCTTGACGCTGCGCGATGGCACAGCCATCGACATTGCAGCCATCGACAACGGCTACCGCCGCACGACGGCGTTCCGCGTAACGGCAGCCGAGGGCGGCAGCTACACCCTGCACCTGCGCTGCCGTGCCATGCCGGGCAACAGCCCGCTGGCCCAGATTCCGGTATCGGTGTTCGCAGGCCGTGCGTTCCTGAAAACCATGACCATCACCGGCGCCCAGGCTGACTGGTGCGATTTTTCTGTCGGCTTGCCCGCGTTGAACACAGGAGACGAGTTCTTCCTGCGGTTCTATTTTGGCCAGAGCGGCATGGAACTGAGCGCTGTTACACTGAAAAAATGAGAACTGCAAGCCGAAATGGGAGGGAGGCTGCGGCCTTATGAAGCTCGACAGCATAAAATTTCCAAAGCAGAAAAGTGTGCGCGGCGGTTGGTTTTTATCCTACATCCTTGTGCTGATCGTGCCGCTGCTGCTCTGTTTGCTTTTATATAACTATTCCGCGGGTATTATTACGGCGGAGTCCAAGCGAATCTATGGTTCGGCGCTGGATCAGGCCCGCATCGACCTGGACAGCTACCTGACCGAGATTGAGCAGACGCTTTCCCGCACGATGCAGGATCAGACCGTGCAGCGGATCGTCACGACAAAGAAACCACTGGACGGCTATGACCAGCTGGCGATGGTCAACACACAGAGCGCACTTTTGACTATCGAAACAGGGCATCCGAATGTTACCAGTGTGTGGATCAGCCTAAACAATCTGGACAGTGTGATTTCCAGCCGGGGTTACCTCGACCAGCATTTGTTTTATCTATCCCGGTTCAAAAACAGCAGCTTGAGTGAGGACGCATGGCGCGAGCTTCTGCACGAGCGTCACCCCCGGTGGGAGATGGTTCAGGTGGAGAACGAAGGCGGCACGGACTTCCTCTTTATCCGCTCGGCGTTGACCAGCGGGCCGTCATACGCCGACGCTACAGTTGTGGTGACGGTGAACAAAAAGCTGTTTGTCAAGCGGTTGCAGCAGTTCTGCTGGGACCCGGAGCTGGATTTCTATGTCTTAGCCCCGGACGGCACAGCCCTCTGCAAAACGGCTGAGGGTGACCCGCCCGCCATGGATATTGTGCAGGCGGCGGTCGACGGTTCGTTTGCCTTTGGTTCGGGCAGTCAGCAAGCCTACCTGACCCGTGCCAGCAGCGTGACGGATTGGCAGTATGTGCTGAGCATTTCCAATAAGCTGCTGATGAAAAACACCCGCATGACCCAGTTGTTCACCTGGGGCGGCATGGTACTCTGCATGATGTTAGGACTGGGGCTGTCTGCCGGGCTGACAAAGAAAAATTATCAGCCGCTGGGCGCGTTGGTCAGCCCCTATGACGGCACTGACGAAGCTCCCGACCTGGTCGAGAAAAACGAGTTTGAGCGGCTGGAATACTACTCCCAAAAGAGCCGCCGCGAGCGCAGCGACCAACAGCATGAGCTGTGGAAAAGCCAGCAGACCCTGCGGCGCTACTATTTGAAATCCCTGTTGGAAAGCCCGATGGGTCTCAGCCAAGAGACTGCCGAGCGCGGCGGCATCCGGTTTGACGCGCTGTTTTATACGGTGGTCGTCTTTAAAAATCCGATGGCCGACAGAGCACCGGAGGGGGATGGCTCGCTCTTTGCGGCGCTGCAGATCGCTATTATGAACATTTTCCAGGAAATTGCCGAGCCGCACTTTGCACTGGAACTGACCGCCCTGGGTGAGACCTGCGTGGCCATCGTTGGCATGCAGGAAAACACCCTCGCACAGGACGAGCAGCTGCTGGCGGACATCCGTGAGACACAGCAGCAGATTCGTGCCCACTTCTGTGTGAACCCGGGGGCGGCCGTGGGCGAGACCCACGCCGGGGCGGCGGACATCCGCGCAGCCTATCAAGAGGCGCTGGAAGCGCTGAGTTACCTGAGGAATGACGGCGAGCCAGTGGCCTACCGTGGCATCCATGATGCCCGCACGGCCTACACATTCCCCTTGGAGACCGAGCGCAAGCTCATGGACTTGATTTCTTTGGGCAGCGAGGAAAACACTGCCGCCCTTATCCGGCAGGCGTTCCCGCTGGATGGCGCGGTGCAGGACCCCAATGTGGCCCGCTGCCTTGCCTATGACATTACGGCAACGCTCATCAAGGGCGCAGCTATGGCCGGACTGGACGACCAGAAGGACATCCGCTTCTCGCCCGGGGATGCGGGCAGCCCCGAGGAATTACAGGCACATTTGATTCAAATTTCCGCTACGCTCTGTGGCCGTGTGCGGCTGCTGAAGGGCAGCACCAGTACGACCCGCGCCCTCTGCGACCGGGTGGAGCAGTACATCAGGGAAAACTATGCCGACCCGGACCTGAATATCTCCCAGGTGGGGCAGCACTTTGACATGACGCCCACCTACTTGTCCGCGCAGTTCAAGAAAGAGACCGGGGTGGCGTTGTTGGCCTATATCAGTAATGTTCGCGTTGAAGCTGCTAAGCAACTGCTGGCGCAGGGGCTTTCGGTGGCAAAAATTGCCGAGCAGACCGGCTACCGCGACAGCGGCTCACTGATCCGCGTGTTCAAAAAGGTTACCGGCATGACGCCCGGGCAGTACAAGGCTGCACACAGCGAGGAGTAACCCCCAAAAGCAAAAGCCGGACTGTCGCAGTCCGGCTTTTGCTTTTGCACATGGCACTTATACAAGATGCACAAAAATAGACCTGTGCATTTTGTGCATAAATTTTGCCGTTTTAGAAATTGCCTATGTATTTTTGAAAATTCTCATCTTTGATTTGAGGTTTTGCCTATTTTTTAGGGCTTTTTATTCTGGTTTTACTGCCGGCGGTGTGGTAGGCTCTAAGCACGGAACGAACACCGGCCACCGAAAACCAAATCCATTCAGCGCCACAAAACCTCAGTGGCCGGGCCTCGTTCATAAGTTCATAAGAGAGAAAAGCACTACAAAGAAGGAGGAACCCCAACATGAAAAAAATCAAGCAGGCCACCGCGCTGGCCGCTGCGGCAGCCCTGTCCGCCACAATGCTGGCAGGCTGCGGCGGCAGCACCGAAAGCACGGCATCCACCGCGACCGAGACCGCCAGCAGTGCCTCTACCGCTGCCGAGAGCGGTAACGCAGGTGAGTTCACCTACCCGATGGCCGCAGGTCACAGCATCACCTACTGGTGTAACCTGAACGAGAACATCGGCTCCTATTATAAGGACATGGGCGAAAGCCCCTTTGGCAAGGGGCTGATGGAGAACACCGGCGTGGACATCACCTTCCTGCATCCGCCAACAGGCGGCGAGAACGAGCAGTTCAACCTGCTGGTTGCTGATGGTGATCTGCCCGATGTTATGGAATACCACTGGCAGAACTACCCCGGCGGTCCGGAAAAGGCAATCTCCGACGGTGTTATCGTCTCGCTGAATGACATCATTGACCAGTACTGCCCGAACTTGAAAGCCTATCTCGACGCCAACCCCGAAATTGCCCGCCAGTGCCGCACCGATGACGGCTACTACTATGCATTCCCGTTTATCCGCGGCAATGAGGAACTGCGTGTCACGGAGGGACTGTTCATCCGGCAGGACTGGCTTGATGAGCTCGGCTTGGAAATCCCCACCACTATTGACGAGTGGCACACCGTGCTGACTGCCTTTAAGGAAGAAAAGGGCGCAACCGCTCCGTTCTGCTATGAATGGACGATGGGTGCCTTGACCGACAACAACCCCTTTGCTTATGCTTATGACACGAAACGCGGTTTTTATGTAGGCGAGGATGGAAAGTCCCACTACGGCGCAGCCGAGCAAAACTACAAAGAGTACCTGCAGACCATGCACGACTGGTATGCCGAGGGTCTGCTGGACCCCGACATGATGACTTCCAGCTACGAGACGGTCAGCGCCAAGATGAGTAACGGCAATGCCGGTGCGTCCTTCGGCTGGGCAGGTTCCCGCATGGGTGTCTGGAGCAATGCCGGTGTCGAAATCGAACCCAAGTTCAACCTGCAGCCCTGCCCCTATCCCTCCCGTGATAAGAATACTATCGTCAAGATGGGGCAGATTGACAGCGCCTGTCCCAACCAGGGCATGGTCGCTATCACCACCTCCTGCAAGGATGTTGAGGCTGCTGCCCGCCTGCTGGACTGGGCTTACAGCGACGAAGGTCATATGTACTATAACTTCGGTACGGAGGGTGTTTCCTACGAGATGGTCAATGGTGAGCCTGTTTACACAGACCTGATCCTGAACAACTCCGATGGCATGGCTCCCGGTACGGTTATGACCCATTACCTCCGCGGCAACTACAACGGTCCTTTCGTGCAGGATCTCAGATATCTGAAGCAGTATTACACTCTGGATGGTCAGAAGAAGTCCAATGAGACTTGGGCTGTGGCGACTGCTGCCCAATATGCCATGCCCAATGTTACCCCTACGGCCGAGGAGAGCGAGGAGTACTCCACCATCATGAACGAGGTCGAGACCTACCGCGATGAGATGACCAACAAGTTCATCCTGGGTACCGAGAGCCTGGATAACTTCGACCAGTATGTTGAGACGCTGAACAGCCTGGGTCTGCAGCGCGCCATCGAGATTCAGGACGCTGCTCTGGAACGCTACAACAAGCGCTGATAACACCCTGTTTCGGCAGCCATAACATGGGACGGGCAGCTGGCCCGTCCCACTTTTTTCTCAAAGGGAGAAATTCTTATGAAAACACCTACTGCCAAAAAGACAGAAATACCGACCAAGCCGATCAATCGCAACGGCTTTGCGTTCCGCGCCCGTCGGGACTGGCAACGCAACTGGGAGCTATACATCATTATCATCCCCGTGCTGATGTATTTTATTCTGTTCCAGTATAAGCCGATGTACGGTGCGCTGATCGCATTCAAAAACTACAAGCCTGCACTGGGATTTCTCGGTAGTCCGTGGGTCGGCTTGGACAATTTTACCCGCTTTTTCACAAGCCCGTTCTTTGGGCGTCTTGTCCGCAACACGCTGCTGCTGAGCTTTGAGCTGCTGCTGTTCGGCTTCCCGGCACCCATCATTCTGGCGCTGCTCATCAACGAAGTCCATCATAAGGGTTTTAAAAAGAGTGTTCAGACGCTGACCTATCTGCCCCACTTCATCTCGCTGATTGTCGTCGTCGGCATGATTACCGACTTTTCGATGACAAGCGGTCTGTTCAATGACATCATTGTCTTTTTCGGCGGTGAGCGCAGCCCGCTTTTGCAGAACCCGGCACTCTATCGCACCATCTATGTGCTGTCCGACATCTGGCAGCAGGTTGGCTGGGGCTCCATTATTTATCTGTCGGCTTTGTCCGGCGTGGATGCCCAGCTGTATGATGCCGCTTCCATCGACGGCGCGGGTCGCTTCCAGAAGCTTTTGCATGTCACACTGCCGGGCATCATGCCAACCATCATCACAATGCTGATCCTGCGCATCGGCAGCCTGATGAGCATCGGCTACGAAAAGACCATCCTGCTCTACAACCCCTCCACCTACGACACGGCGGATATTATCTCGTCCTATGTTTATCGCGTCGGTCTGCTGGAACAGGGCTGGAGCTACTCTACGGCCATCGGCCTGTTCAACAGTGTCATCAACTTGATTTTACTGGTGCTGGCGAACAAGCTCAGCAAAAAGCTGGCCGACACGAGCCTTTGGTAAGGGGGGATCCACCATGCTGAATACAAAAACCACGAAGATCAAAATGTCCACCGGCGAAAAGATCTTCTCCGTCATCAACTATATTTTCCTGGCACTGGTGGCCGCTGCCTGCCTGTACCCGATGCTGTATGTGCTGTTTGCGTCTTTTTCCAACAGCAATCAGCTTATGCGCCACACCGGCATTCTGTTGTGGCCGCAGGGGTTCAGCGCCGGCGCGTATGAAATGGTGTTCAAAAACCCGAGGGTAGCGCGGGGCTACCTGAATACGATGTGCGTGCTTGTCATGAGTTTGATTTTGCAGATCACGCTGACCTCGCTGGGTGCGTACTTTCTCTCCCGCCGCAATGTCATGTTCCAGAAGCCCATCATGCTGCTCATTACCTTTACGATGTTCTTCTCCGGCGGCATGATACCCACCTACTTGAATATGAAGAGCCTGCACCTGACTGGCAGCCTGTGGGGCTTGATCCTGCCGTTCATGATCAGCGTGTACAATCTGATTATTCTGAAAACCTCGTTTGCATCTATTCCGGAATCCTTGATTGAGGCCGCCCGCATTGACGGTGCAAGCCATCTGAAGGTGCTGTTCTCCATTGTGCTGCCGCTGTCCAAGGCAATTCTGGCTGTTATGGTGCTGTATTATGGCGTCGGTGTGTGGAACGGCTGGTTCTGGGCGTCTGCTATCCTGCGTGACCGCGAGATGTACCCCCTGCAGCTCGTCCTGCGCGAGATCTTACTGCAGAACAGCACCTCCAACATGACGGGCGGCACCAGCGTCGGCGATGTGGAATCTGTGGCCGCCACTGTCAAGTATGCCACCATTATGGTCGCAACGGTGCCGATCCTCTGCATCTATCCGTTCCTGCAGAAATACTTTGCCGCCGGCGTCATGGTCGGCGCAGTCAAGGAGTAAAGGAGAAAAAGTATGTCCGAACGTTTCACTGCGCCGCAGGATGATGCGCTGTATTTACAGATGTGCGCGGAAATCGAGGAAAAGCTGCGGCGTGCTGCGCCGCTGTACACCCGCCGCTACCCGCATGTCAGCACTCTGCCCGCCGAGGGGCTGCGCTACACGCCGGAGGAAAACAACCTCTGGACTTCCTCTTTCCTCCCCGGTATGATGTGCTTGGCCGCCAAGCGCACCGGAGACGCTGCGTTCCTGCAATACAAGGACGACTACCTGGCATCGTTCAAGGCACGGCTGGATAACCGCATCGGCATCAGCCACGATCTGGGCTTTTTGTACACCTTGTCCGCAGTTGCTTTGTACAAGCTGACGGGGGCCGAGGAGGCCAAAAAGCTGGCCCTGCGCGCTGCCGATATGCTGTGTGAGCGCTACAACGAGAAAGGCCGCTACATTCAAGCGTGGGGCGAGTTCAATGTCGGCACACCCTATGTGAAAATCATCGTGGATACGATGCTGAACCTGCCGCTGCTGTTCTGGGCCGGCGAGACGACCGGGAACGCCCGCTATGCGGACATTGCCACCGCCCATGCCCATACCTGCGCAGACTATCTCGTGCGGGAGGATTACTCCTCGTTCCACACCTATCTGATGGATCCCGCCACAGGTAAGGCTGTTGAAGGGCGCACGCATCAGGGCTTCCACGATAACACAACTTGGGCGCGCGGACAGGCATGGGTCGTGACCGGGTTTGCGCTGGCCTATACCTACACAAAAGAACCGCGCTTTTTGGAAGTGAGCCGCAAGGCCGCCGAGGTGTTTTTGCAGAACCTGCCCGCCGACTTTGTTCCCTACTGGGATTTCACCTTTAACGACCGCATCCCCGATATTCGGGACAGCTCCGCCGCGTCGATTTTTACCTGTGGTCTGCTGGAACTGGCACAGTATGTGGACGACGCCGAGGCCGCGCGAGACCTCGCCGCCGCCCGGACCATTGTGCGCAGCCTCTACGACCATTATTTTCTGCATGACCCTGACCGCGTGGGTGTGCTGACCGACGCCATCTACCACCGCGACACCGGCACAACCTGCGTCATCTGGGGCGACTATTTCTTCTATGAGACCCTGTTGCGCCTGCTGGGCGGGGATAAATGTTTTTGGTAAAACCAAAAGGCGAGGCGGAAGCCCCGCCTTTTATTGCAGTAAGAAAGGATTGCTATTATGGATGTTTTTGCATCGGCTTTAGCCGCTAACCCTATGCAGACCCGACAGGACGCAGTCACGGCGCTGCTGGATTTGATTCGTCCGCTCAAATCTTTTTACTCACCGGGGGACGCCCTGCTCAAGGTCGGCAACACAGCTGCGCACTACGGTGAAAAGGACGCCCTCATGGAGGGCTGGGCGCGTATCTTATGGGGGCTTGGCCCGCTGTTTGGCGGCGATAACACTACGCTGCCTGCTGAACAGCAGGCAGAAATCGCGGCGTGGGGCGACCTCTACCGCACGGGTCTTATCCATGGCACCGACCCAAGCCATCCCGAATACTGGGGGGATATCTTCGACTATGACCAGAAGATGGTCGAGACTGCCGCGCTGGATCTGGCGCTCTGCCTTGCCCCGGATATGCTTTGGACACCGCTGACCGACGCCCAGAAGCAGAACGTCTACCGCTGGCTCAATCAGATGAATGCCCACCGCATCCACCCCAACAACTGGCGTTTTTTCCGCATCTTAACGAATATGACCTTTGCACGGCTGGGTCTGCCCTATGATACCGACCAACTGAAGGATGATTTTGGCGTTGTCGAGCATTGCTATACCGGCGGCGGCTGGTATTTTGACGGCAACCCCGGCCAGATGGATTACTATATCCCCTTTGCCATGCACTTTTACTCACTCATCTGGTCGGCGCTCTCCCCGCTGGATGCCGATGGCTACGCGACCAAGCTCAAGACCCGCAGCGGCGAATTTGCCGGGGATTTCATCCAGTGGTTTTCCGATGACGGCGCGGAGCTTCCGTTTGGTCGCAGCCTGACCTACCGCTTCGCCCACGCGGCATTCTTTGCGGCCTATGCGTTTGCAGGGGCGCAGAATGAAAGCATCCCATGGGGTGCGGTGCGTCATACCGTGCTGACCAACCTGCACCACTGGTTTCAATACCCCATCACCGACGCGGCGGGCGTGCTGACCATCGGCTACCAATACCCGAACCTGCTCATGAGCGAGCGGTACAACGCCCCCGGCAGCCCATACTGGGCCTTTAAGGCGTTCCTGTTTTTGGCGCTGCCCGCCGATCATCCGTTCTGGACTGCGCCCGATGCAACAGTTCCGCACCCGGCACAGCAGCGGCAGGACAAACCACATATGCTCGTCTGCCACGACGGCGGGCATATCACGGTGTTCCCGGTGGGGCAGCACTGCATGAACCACGGGGCCATCAGCGCCAAGTATGAAAAGTTTGTCTACTCCAACCGCTTTGGCTTCAGTGTTGGCCGCGGCACCGATCTGGAGGATGGCGCGTTCGACAACACATTGGCTGCCAGCCCGGCAGGGATGAACTTCTACCGTATGCGTTACGGCACGGATGACTTTGCCGTGACGGACACTTACACCTACGCCGCTTATACCCTGCTGCCCGGCACCACGGCGCAGAGCTGGGTCGTACCCTGCGGCGGCAGCTGGCATGTGCGTGTGCATAAAATTGTGACGACTTCGCCCGTAGACATTGCCGACGGCGGTTTTGCTCTTTCGGTCGAGGAACCGTTCACCAGCCGTGTCGGAGCCGAGGACGGCAAGGTGCTGCTGCAGCGGGTCGAGGACGTCGGCGGCGGCAAGGCGGTGTTCCTGCCGTGGGGCTGCACGGCGGCGGTCAGTCTGCTGGGCGGCGCACAGACCGAGTTTGTGCGCACTTTCCCCAACACGAACTTGATGGCAAACCTCTGCGCTGTGCCCTATTTGAAAGCCACCTTGCAGCCCGGTACGCATATTTTGGTGGACGCTTTCTACGCCCGCCCGGCGGATTCCGATGAACACGGCGGTTTCGCAGGCAAGCCTTTTGCTACGCGCAAAGGCAATGCAATCGAGATCTCCTGCGCGGATGGCCGCACGATTCGTATTGATCCGGAGGGCTGAACCATGCACAAAGCTCTGCTGCGCCGCTGGTGCGACGCGATGCTCAAATATCAGCTGCATGACACAGGCGATACCCGGCTGGACGGCGGGCTGCTCTGTCCGGCCTGTATGCGGGTACATGGCCGCAGTGCCGATGCGATTTTGCCGCTGGTGACCCAGTGGCAGACCGACGGCGACGAGCGCTGTCTGCATGCGGCGGAAAAGCTGTTCGCATGGTCGGCCAATATGCGCCGCCCCGACAGCAGCATGAACAACGACACGAACAGCAGCTGGAACGGCATCACGGTATTTTACGCAAATGCCTTGGGGGAAACACTGCTTTGGTACGGGGACAAGCTGCCCGCTGCCGACCGCGATGCATGGACAGCCCGCTTTGCCGAGATGGCGGAGTATCTCTGCCAAAATATTGAAAGGATCGGCGGCAATGTCAACTACCCCATCACCTGCGCCTACACAATGGCGCTGGCCGCGCGCCTTTTAGGTGGGGAGCCATTCGCAGCCAAGGCAAAGCAACTGGCGGACTTTGCCGTGACACACATTACGGCGGACGGTCTTTTGTACGGCGAAGGTCACCCTATGACAGCCGTAACGCCCAAGAACTGCCGCCCGGTGGATCTTGGTTATAATGCGGAAGAATCGCTGCCTGCGCTGATTCTGTACGCTGAACTGACCGGGGATGAGGATGTAGGCCGCGCTGTGCTGCGCACCGCACGGGAGCACCTCAACTTTATGCTGCCCGACGGCGGGTGGGATAATAGCTTCGGCAGCCGCAGTTACAAGTGGTGTTGGTGGGGCAGCCGCACCTCAGATGGATGCCTTGCGTGCTTTGCGGCCCTGAGCCGCCATGACCCGGTGTTTGCCGCCGCTGTGCAGAAAAATCTGGAATTGCTGAAGCAATGCACTCATGACGGTCTTTTGTACGGCGGACCGATGTATAGAACAGCAGTGGAACCCGCTTGCATCCATCACACATTCTGCCATGCCAAGTCCGTGGCGGCGCTTGTGCATGACGGCTGTCAGTTCCCGGCGGCATTACCCCGGCTGCCCTCTGAAACAGCGGCCGACACGCGGTATTATCCTACCATCGATACGGTTCGCATCGCGCAAGGCAACTGGCGCGCGACTGTGACGGGGTATGACTATGAATACCTGCCCGGCGGTCACCCCACGGGCGGTATGGTGTCCCTGCTGTGGCACGCCGCCCGCGGTCCGGTGCTGGCGGGCAGTATGGACCCTTATCGCCAGAACGAGCCGAACAATATGCAGATGCCGCGCTGGCAGTTTGACATTTGCACCACGCCGCGCATCGAACTGCGCCGCGACGGTAAAACCTATTGCAGCAGCAACGATTTGACTGCCGCTTTGACTGTGGACAAAAATGAGACGAGCGCAGGCGGCAGACTGCGCACTGCGGCCCAAGACGCCGCCGGATGGTACGATTTTGCCGTTTCTGTAATGCCGGGAAAAGTTACCGTGACGGGTCACAGTGAGGACGCGGACGCAAGGTTTATCCTGCCCGTCATCTCGCTGGAGGGGGAAAATGTTGCGTGGCAGGATGTCAACACCGTGCGCATCGGCAGCGGTCCCGCTGCCCTGACCGTGCAGGCAGACCGCCCGCTGACCCTGCCGCCGGAGTACGGCACACCCGTCCGCTTCCGCCGCCTGTTCAACCCTGTGGGTGGTTTTCAATCGGTAGTGCTGACCCTGCCCGCCGAGCATCCATTCACTGTCACGCTGAGAATTGGAAAGAAAGAATGAACGATATATTGCTTAAAATCACAAACGGCGACACAACACTGGCGCAAGCCTGCAACCACCTTGTCTACCCGGCAGCCTACGCACCCGGCGATAGTATTACCATGACCGTGCCGGAACCGGGGTACTATGCCATCCGGCTGGACGATGCCATGAATGAGGAATTTGTCTACATGAAAGAAACTTCTTTCACGCTGGAAATTCCCTTTGCGGAAGCGCGAATCAGTTACAGCCCGCGAGCTTTTTCCGGACCGATGCACTATCTGTCGGCACGGTCCGCGTGGACTGAGGAGATCGCAGCACCGCGCAATCTGGCCCGCAACGGTTATGACTGCCACGGCAATACGTCCTGCTACCCCCACACATGGGCCAATGTGGAAACGCGGAGGGAAGCCGTTTTTGCCGCCCGCAATGCCATTGATGGCATCATCTGCCCCGAAAGCCACGGTGCCTACCCTTACCAAAGCTGGGGCATCAACCGTGATCCGGAAGCGTGCTTGACGCTGGAATTCGGCCGCCCGGTCAGAGCAGATACATTGGTGCTGACGACCCGCGCGGACTTTCCCCACGATGCGTGGTGGAAAAGCGCGAGAGTCACGCTTTCAAACGGAGATACACGGATTCTTACGCTGGAAAAATCCCCCGAAGGCAAGGAGCAGCGCTTTGATTTGGGCGGCGCCGTCATCACAAGTCTGCTGCTGGACAATCTAAAAAAGGCCAACGACCCTAGCCCATTCCCGGCGCTGACACAACTGGAAGTATGGGGAACGAATGTATGCGATTAGAATGTGTGACCTCTGCCGCACACCCGATGTATACGCAGACGATGGCACTGTATAAAAAAGCTCCCCGCCCTATGAGCAACGCGAAGCACCGTCCCAAGAGTGTATTTTAGGAGAGGAATTTTACAACTTTACGACGGTGTACAGCGGCAAACGATTTGTCGGACTGGTGCTGTATTGGGAAACCGCAGAGTATCTGTATATCGAGCATTTTTGCATTTTGCCGGCTTTGAGAAATCATCATTATGGGCAGCGGACGTTGGAGCTGCTGGCGGAATTCGGCAAGACCTTGATTTTGGAAATCGATCCGCCGATGGATGCGATTGCCTGCCGCCGCAAAATGTTTTATGAGCGCTGCTGCTTTGCCGAGAATCCTTTCTCGCACATACACCCGCCCTACCACGCTGAAAATCGCGGTCATGCCCTTGTCGTTATGACGTTTTCCCTACCGATTCCGCAGGAAAAATACAACGACTTTTACCGTTATCTAACTGAAAAAGTCTTGAAGAACGTCTTTTGACGAAGTGGACAAATAAATTATATCGCATGATAGCAACTGTGTGCAATCGTAAGTTGTACTCGCTGGTGTTAAGTTGTACGAATCGCAGCAAAACCACAGTGGGAAAAATCCTGCTTTTTGTGTTTTACGGATAGGATACGATAGTATCTTAGTATTTTATTTAGTATTTATTTGTGTTGGATTTACCTGTACAGGGAAATCCAGTCTAGGTAAAAGCCTTTGTGGTAAAATAAAAAATCCCCGGAAAGTGGGGATTTTGGGGCGGTATTTAGCGGGACGGTACACTGCGCCGATAGGCTGCGAACTCCCGCAAATCGGGGCGTTTCTCGCGGCGACAAGGGCGGTGTGCAGGAGTGCCGCGGAGTGGTGCTTGTGTACAACTTATTGATGGAGAACAAAACTTATATACTGGTTCATAGGGCTTTTCACTTGCGAGACCCCTGCGGTGTAGGTATCTGCATTTCTCAATGATACCAAAGCTGCGCATTTATTTGAGCGATACTGACGAGAATCCGTATCACGAATTCGCCCCCAAAACTGCCCCCAAAAGGGTTTGGAACGGGTCAGCACCGTATAGCACCTTTTTGTACACATGGGACAGAATCTATTCCGAGCCTTGGTACGCAATACCACCAAACTCACCAAAACGGCACTGTGACACACAAATTTTGGATTTCTCATAACCCGGAGGTCGCAGGTTCAAGTCCTGTCCCCGCAACCATATAAAGAGCGGTAGAGCGTCAGGTTTTACCGTTCTTTTTCTTTTTTCGTGGTAACAAGTCAATTTTTTATTCAGCCGGTATTTCTGTGGCGGCAAAGCCAATGATGGAATTCATTGCGTTTGCTGCCTGTACCCTCCCATCATTGATAAGATGGGCATAGTAACGGTCAAGGGTTGCAGGGTCATCACCAACAAAGTCCGCCACGGAAATTTTATCAACCCCGTTATGCAACAGCAAAGAAACAACTGTATGCCGGAATTCACATCATGCAGAAGTAAACGAAAACCATAAAACCGGAGGCCGCCGCAAAGCCCCCGGTTTTATGCGTAAACAGCCGCGCTCTTCCTTGCATTGCCTGACCGGCTGCGGTACAATAGAAGTGCTGCGGCAAGGAGGTACAACGAAGAAACCAACAGCAATGGCAGCGGAAGGGGGCGTACGCAAAGTGAA
>ENA-OQKO01000747-OQKO01000747.1-human-gut-metagenome-genome-assembly--contig:-NODE-747-length-26670-cov-7.188223_pt1 | contig 26670 bp, 30 predicted proteins | sample MGYA00242777_ERZ504796 | MGnify/ENA primary metagenome ERZ504796 (study PRJEB26092, sample SAMD00036404) | human gut metagenome | host: Homo sapiens | study: EMG produced TPA metagenomics assembly of... | reverse complement strand
TTATCAGCATTATTTTTCAAAATGCTGATAATCCTTGGAATGCGTCCAATCGCCTCCCCACTCAAAGCCATGCTCCGTAAATAGCTTATAGCATAAATCATCATGGTCAATCTTGTGCGAAAAATCCTTGCTCCGGTCAACATAATCTGCGGCATTTGCAGGCTCAATCGAAAGCTCCCCATCGACTGTTTTGACATAAGGATTGTATAGAGTGTTTATATCCACCGCCATTCCCATTCCATGCTTCGATATCTTTGTAGTGTGGGAGATAAATCTGAAATTGAAGGCCGATGAATTATTGTCGCTCATAGATGCCTCATCATCTGCATCATATTCATCAATGAGTCTGACTTTTTCTATTTGATATTCGGACTCATAGAGCTCCTTAAATATTTCAAGTACATCATCTGCGATATCTTTATTTACAACCAGCTCACCTTCATGCACCTGATTGTCAAAGCCTACGTGTAGTACATGTATATATCGCAGATGATCATTACCTATCTCTGAGTTAAGGAGACGAAAACACACTGATCGCCATCACAAACCTTCCACCAAGAAAGATGATGGGAATTGAGTCTTGCGGTATGTTATTATCAGCAGTAAATAATCTGAAAGACTCAGAAGATGAAGAACTGCATCTGATCATGGTTGATAACCACATTCCAGCAGGTGCAAAGCTCTATTAAGATGATGTATGGATGTACCGTTTCACTAAAATGACGGGATGTACTTCATTTGGTCAAAACCATATAAAACAGTGATTTACATCAAACTTACATCATTTGATGCAGAAATTTGTGTAGAGCAAGAAAAATCGCATATTTTTAATAATAAATGGGTAGTTCCGATTGGAATTGCCCATTTTTTACATCATATACCGATGTTTGCACAGAAGATGGATAACCGTTAAGATGTTTCTGTCGATACGATATTGTATGAGCTTAAAATCGGAGGAACAAGAAATGTATATGCGACTGACACCGAGAGAAAAAGAGATGGCGGACATGTTTGAACAAATGAGCAAAGAAGAACAGGAAATTATGATTGAGCTTGCCAAAAGAATGAGGACGGAGGAACCTGAAAAATTATTAAAAGAAATAAAGCAGCGATTGAATATAGATGATGGTGTGTAATTGATAGCTGTATTGCCCTTTGAGAGAGGAAAATCCTTTTTCAAAGGTTTTTTCTATTTTCAAAGGGGTTTCGCAAACTACAACATCAAGCAAAAACTTCCTATACTTTAAGCACAGAGGAAGTGGAGGTTTTGATATGAATAACAGTTTATCAGTAGTGCATCCGGAATTGATAGTTGAGTGGTCTAAGAAGAATCTGCCACTGACACCAGATGGTATTACATTCGGCTCTAACAAAGTCGTCTGGTGGAAAGGCAGCTGTGGGCATGAATGGCAGACCAGTGTTAAGGCAAGGTCAAAGGGCGAGAAATGCCCGATCTGCTCCGGGGCGAGAGCAGTCGCAGGAATTAACGATCTAAGTACATTGAAGCCGGGATTGGCTTCTGAGTGGTCCAAGAAGAATGAAATCAAACCGACAGAGGTAACCGTAGGTTCTCATAAGAAAGTCATCTGGAAGTGCCGACTGGGGCATGAATGGACAGCATCGGTTAAGAGCAGGAGTATCAATGGTTCTGGTTGTCCATACTGTTCCCATAATAAGGTGCTTGTTGGATTTAATGACCTTGCGACAGTGGTTCCAAAAGTTGCGGATGAATGGTCAGAGAAAAATGAGAAGAAGCCAACGGAAGTTACTGCATTTGCTAATCGTAAAGCATGGTGGAAGTGCAGGGATTGCGATTATGAATGGAATACACTTATTTCTACACGCTCAGGCGGAAGTAAGTGCCCTTGTTGCAGTGGCTATACCTTTATAAAAGGCAGGAATGATTTGAAAACAACACATCCGGAGATTGCTGAAGAATGGTCAGAAAAGAATTATCCGTTACAGCCTGATGAGGTCAATGCAAAGTCGAGAAAAAATGTGTGGTGGCATTGTAAGAAATGTGGCAATGAATGGAAGTCAGTCATCAATGCCCGAATAAAAGGAACTGTTTGTCCGGTATGTGCCGAAAGAGAAGTGCTTGCAGGATACAATGATCTGGCGACAACGGATAAAAATCTACTCAGTGACTGGGATTATGAACAGAATACAGCCGACAGAAGTATCACGAACTTCTGCTAAACGAGCATGGTGGAAATGCAGACACGGACATGCATGGAGTATGAAGATCAATGAACGGACAATTTTCGGAAAAGGTTGCAGGATATGTGAGCAGGAGTATTTATCAGTGTTTCCGGCTTTTGCCCTCAGTTATTATTCACATATGAAAGGATTGAAAATCGAACTCGGCTCAGACAGAGTTTTAGGGATACCGCTTGATACTTATATTCCATCTGAACAGGTGGCGATTGAAGTGAACAGCGGTTCAGAAGATATGGAAATCTTAAAAGAACATCTCTGTCAGCAAAGAGGAATTAAACGGATCAAGTTGCCTATGAAAACCAATGAAACAGAAATCGCTTATGCTCAGCGTATCAAAGCAGCCTTTCAAAGCGTACATATATTTATTACTTCCGATACGGAAGAAGATGTCGGGACTATCAGAAACGTATTTGAGAACTGGAGGAACAGCCAATGAGAGAAAAGAAATATCATATTTACTTAACAGCCGAAGAACAGAGCAGAGTTATTCAGTCACTTATCCGGCTGAAAAATGAGTTTCTCGAACAAGGCAGATATACTGACGCAGTGGATGATGTTCTCTGCAAGGTATTGGCAGCCAAGAAGAAGCATAATTTATTCATCTAATCAAATTGCCCAGAATATAAGAGGACCGCCTACACCTGAGTGCAAGCGGTCTTTTTAATGGGAATATTATCCATACAAACTATTAACTTAACCACAGTTTAACAGCGTCTTTATTTTCTCAACTATTGAATTAATATCTGAATTAATATCTGAATCAATATCTGAATCAATATCTTTCTTATACTTAAAATTAGCAAGGAGATTTTGAAGCTTTCCTTCTTTATTTTCTTTATAGAAATTTTTTTTAGAATTTTTAAATGGTGTTTTATCCCTCCAAAAAGTTGCATGCAACTTCCACGCTAGTGCTTTCTCTATAACTTCATCATTCATATTCCATACATATATAAAAACCAATGCCTTGTAAGTTTTAGAAATATACGGATAAAGATATTCCTGTGTCATTTTTGATTTATAATTAAAATCTTTAAATTCGGCAAATTGATTTATATATTTCAAATTAGCGTTACTATTTTCTTCATATCCCAAAAACTTTAAACAAGCAATATCATATAGAATTTCAGATCCAACATTTATTGATTTTCCAACATTTAGACACTCATAAATACCGTCTTTCTTACCATATAATACCCATACACCTTTTTTTAGAATCTTTTCAAATATAATATTCTCTATCTCTAATCCTTCATCATCTTCTCGATAGATAACTTTTACATCATCTGTTATATCATTCACTAGCATTACCTCCACAAATTACCGATTTGTTTTTATTTTTATTTCTTAATTATACACAGGATTTGAAGCTTTTTCTACCTATCTATTGTTCTAAAATATCTTTCAAAAAATAATTTAAAAAATTTTTTAAAAATAGGGTGTCAAAAGCCTGAGCAATTCCAAATAAGTGAAGGGAGTAATTCCAATCAATAAAAATGGAATCCTTTCACTTGAATTGAAAACTGAATATACAGGTCACTAAGACGTTAATTCTGATGATAGCCACCTTATCGGGTACGCCATAACTTTGCAGTTGCAGAACAGCGAGAACTCCCGGTATAAGTGTCAGGTTGCACCTAACATGGCGATGACAGTCAGAAAGATAATGATACTTCTCTAAGGAGCTGGCGTAGTACCCGGCAGAGGTTAGAATCCTATGATACAGATCAGCAGTCTGTTCCTTAGTGGCTTCCCATGAGCGATACGCTCGGCAAGGGATGTTGAGAACAAATATTGCCACGACCGTTTAGAAAATGAAACGGTCAGGTACATAGTCATTCTACAATGGCTATGAATATTCAGGAAAGGAGGACGCAAGAAGTGTCAAACTGCAAAACGATTGCCATCTGCAATCAGAAAGGCGGAGTTGGAAAGACCACCACTTCGGTTAATCTTGGAATCGGTCTTGCAATGCAGGGAAAGAAAGTTTTACTTGTTGATGCAGATCCACAGGGAGATTTAACGACTTGTCTGGGGTGGCAGGATACGGACAGTCTGGGTATTACGCTTGCAACGAAATTAACAGATGTGATGAATGAAACGATGAATGACCCGATGGCTGGTATCCTGCACCATGATGAAGGAGTTGATCTTATTCCAGCAAACCTTGAGCTTTCAGCAATGGAGTATAACCTGATGAATGCCATGAGCAGAGAAACCACAATGAAAAATTACTTGAATCAGATTAAAGACAGATATGATTTTGTTGTGATCGACTGTATGCCATCGCTTAGTATGGTAACGCTCAATGCTCTTTCGGCGGCAGACAGTGTGATTATTCCGGTTCAGGCTCAATATTTGCCAGCAAAAGGAATGACGCAACTCGTGCAGACAATTTCAAGGGTAAAGAAGTATATCAATCCGGATATTAAGATTGATGGAATACTTCTAACTCTGGTAGACAGCCGGACCAATCTTGCTAAAAGTACGGTGGAAGCTCTGAGGGAAAACTTCGGGAATCATATTAAGATGTACCGGACATCTATCCCAATCGGAGTAAAAGCCGCAGAAGCTTCTTCAAAAGGCAAGAGCATTTATGGTTATGAGCCACGCAGTACGGTGTCAAAGGCTTACACCGCATTCACGAAGGAGGTGTTAGCAGATGGCAGGAAGAAAGAGCGACTTCACGCTCACGAAGCTCGATGACCTGTTTACCACGCAGGCTCAGAGAGAAGAAGAAAAGCTTTCCAAAATCCGGGATATTCCATTGGGGCTGATTGACGATTTCCCAGATCATCCTTTTAAAGTCAGGGATGATGAAGATATGTTACAGCTTATAGAGAGTATCAGGGACAGAGGGGTTATTACTCCGGCAACGGTCAGGCAGAAGGAAGATGGTAGATACGAACTTATATCTGGTCACAGAAGAAAACGAGCCTGTGAACTGGCGGGTTTTCAAACACTTCGATGTGAAGTGGTGGATTTGAGCAGAGATGAAGCCACAATTTTGATGGTGGAGAGTAATTTTCAGAGGTCACAGATACTGCCTTCTGAAAAAGCTTTTGCGTACAAAATGCGTTTGGATGCCATGAAAAGACAGGGACAACGAACAGATTTAACTTGTGACCCACTGGGGCACAAGTTGGAGGGGACAAAATCGGTAATGCTTTTAGCCGATAAATCCGACGATAGTAAAACTCAAATTCAGCGTTATGTTCGCCTTACTAACCTTGTTCCTGAACTGCTTGAATTTGTTGACCAAGGGCGAATCAAAATGCGTCCGGCAGTGGAATTGTCGTATCTTGACGAGGATTGCCAGCGAGATGTTGTTGATGAGATTGATATGAACGACGCTACACCGTCACACGATCAGACCATCCGTTCTCCGAGTTAAGGAGACGAAAACTTAGGTATAGTCGGCATCATGCTATCGCCTTGAACCCGATCATTACCTATCTCCGAGTTAAGGAGAAAACGATTAATTATATGGAATAATTTTATAACTTGAAACAATTATGGTGTTGTTTGTGATGTGTAAATAATGAGTATGGAACTAGCATCTGTAGTGTTTCTTAAACTGAGTATCGTGCTATTTGATATCAAATAGTTTTAAAAATAATAAAGTAAGAGATATTATCGATAATGGTGATAAAGCTGAAAAATCCAAAGGATAATATATATTCTTGCGATGAACATATGTAAAAGCAGAAATGAAAAAATGTTTGTGAGCATAAGACATGAAAGATATCCGTTATCTGTAATTATGGGATGGAGTGGCAATCGTCATATGGGTAACGGCTTTTTGATTAAAAAATGAAGAATTTGGTAATCTCTTGCATATTCGTATCATTACTTCTAGAATAATAAAAAAGGGTCGGGTTTAATCGGTCTTTTTCTATACAAAGAAAATAACTGTAATATGTTAAATTAATCTATTTGGAGGTGGTGTACAGAAATTATGAAAAAGATAATTTTAAAATGTAAACGTTATAAAGAGATCGACGATTGCAGGGAATCCGTGTGTTTGCATGGATGGCTTATGGAAATTATTAGCGATCAATTTGCAGAGGAACTGCATCAAACAGGAACGAATCCACTTTCTCTTCAGACCATTCATGACGATGAGACCGTTTCGTTCATTCTTAATTTGCTCAATGAAAAAGCTTGCAGCGAAATCGAGCCGTTGATTATGGATGATGCTTTAGAAAGGATTAAACTAAGAACCGGTGAACAAAAAGAATTTCAGATTCTTGAAAAAAGAGTATATGAAATGAGCGAAAAAAAACTTTCGCAGATATTTTATGCAAATGATTGTAACAATGTTTTGAAATTGAAGATTGTGACACCTACCGCCTTCAAAACAAATGGCAAGTATTTATTTTTTCCGGATATCAGGATGATGTTCCAGAATATTATGAGAAAATATAACTGTATTTTTGAAAACACGGAAGATGTTGATCTTGAGTTGCTTGATGAAATATGCAACAAAGTTGAAATCGCTGCTTATAATGTACGGTCTCGCAGGTTCTACTTGCATAAAGCGTACGTAAACGGATTTCAGGGTTACTTGACCTTGGTTTGTCATGGAAGCCAGACTTTGACAAATTATGTTGCCGTTTTGCTAAAGTTTGCCGAGTATTCAGGAGTGGGAGTCAAGACAAGCATGGGGATGGGTGCAATCGAACTATTGGAAGGAGTAGATTCCGTTGGAAGAAAGAATGGTTAATCAGTTTTATGGTTCTCTTTTGCATGATATCGGCAAAGCTGTTCAGCGGGCAGAAAATGTCAGAAAAAAACATCAAATAGTTGGCGCTGATTTGTTGGAAAAGTTTGATGCAAATCGTGAAATCACACGTTCTTTAAGATATCATCATAGTGATTACATGAGTAGCAGTTTACCTAAAGATTCTCTTTCGTATATTACATATATTGCTGACAATATTGCGAGCGGAACGGACAGACGAAGCGAAAATGACGAAAAGGGTTGGAAATGGAATTCAAAAACTCCGTTGCAGGATATTTTTAACCGTTTTGGAAATGAGCCATCAAAACGTTACATTGCACCGAGCGAATTAAGACCAAACGTTGTTGACAAAATTCTTCCGAGCAAAGTAATGCACGATTATACGCCAGGAGAATATAGCCGCGGCGTTTCATATTTTGAGGAAGGATTGTCTGCCATCGAGTTTACCGAAGAGTATGCGCCAAGCGTTTTGAATCTTGTTGAAGCTACGATGAGCTTTATGCCTTCTTCAACAAATATGTTGGAAGTAGCGGACATTTCATTGTATGACCATATGAAATTGACTGCGGCTTATGCTTGTTCAATTTTGCAATATGCTGGAGAAAAGGGAATTGACGATTATGAGAAAACCTTTAAAAATGGTGCTAATTCATTCTATAAAAAACAGGCTTTTATGTTGATCGGTTTTAGGTTAGAGGGAGTTCAGGATTTTATTTACACGATTACGAGCAAGGGTGCACACAAGCAGCTGCGCAGTCGTGCATTTTATGTTGAGATGATGTCGCAATGGTTTGTGGACAGTTTCTTGAAAAAAAGTGGTCTCACAAGGGCGAACGTTCTTTATTCCGACACTGAACATGGTTATATCATAGTCGGAAATACCAATGATAATCGTAATTTCATTGCTGAAACGCAAAAAGACTTCAATGATTTTTTGCTTGAAAATTTTGGTGTTAAGCTGTATATGGCTGTTGGAACTGCTGGATTTTCCGCATCTCAAGTAATGATGAAAAACAGTTCTGATGAATATACAAATATTTTTCGCGAAATTGATTTTATTTTAGATAAAAATAGCAAAAATCGCTATCAAGCTTCGGAGATTTTAAAACTGAACAAAGCAGGTAAAAAAGACGGGCGTGAATGTGCGATTTGCCATAGCACCGGAAATATGGTCGATGGCCAAAATAAATGCGAGTTATGTGAGAAACTGGAAAACTTCTCGACAAATATTCAAAAACAAGAATTCTTTGTCATTAATGACGATTCAAACGGATTGCCTGTTTCTAAGAATGCTTATTTAAGCACTGTTACGGAAGATGAGGTCAAAAAGGGCGAAGTTCAGGGAAGAATTTATGCAAAAAATCGATTGGATACTGGACATATGCAAGAAACGCATATCTGGGTAGGCGATTACAGCATGACCAACGATTACAACAGTTATGCCAAGCGTAAATGGACAAAGGATGAAAACGGCAATTCGATTGGCATTAAGCGTTTGGGCGCATTGATGATTGACGTTGATGATTTATATGCCGGTTTTCTTTCTGGATTTAAAATTCAAGGTGAGGGAAAGTACACGACCATGAGTCGCTACGCAACTTTGTCAAGAAGACTGCAGTCTTTCTTTAAGCTTTACCTTAATAATTTTGCTGAAGATAAAGAATTAAGCATCATATATTCTGAAGGCGATGATGTTTTTGCAATTGGCGCATGGGATGATATTTTGGATTTTGTTCAATATGTGTATGACTATTTCAAGAAATGGACCGACGGGAAAATGACTTTTTCTGCAGGGGTTGCACTTGTCGAATCAAAAACTCCGATCAACGTAATTGCACGTGAAACAAAGGCGCTTTTGGATAAGGCCAAGCTAAGCGGCAAAGACAGAATTACGCTTTTTAGCGAGGATAACGTATTTACTTTTAGTGAATATATTCAAGATATTTTTTTTGACAAGCTATCGGTTATCAGAGAATTTTTTGAAAATGAACAAGATCATGGAAAAGCTTTCGCATATAAGCTGTTGGATCTGATCAGAAATCGCAGCGAAAAAGATCGCATTTCATTTGCACGAATCGCATATTATTTGGCAAGACTTGAAGAAGCATCCCAAAATAAGGATGGGTTCGGAAAATTTAAGCAGTTGATGATTGATTGGTTCAATGACAATGATGAAATCAAGAGAGCGGAAATGGCTTTAATGCTTTATATCTACGAAATCAGGGAGGATGGATATGATGAATGAAAAAGAAGAATATCCTAAAGTAAAGTTCAATCAGAAAGATTATGTAAAATGTGCTGAGAATGTGATTAAATTTTTAAAAAAAGAAAATTTTGGTGTAGTTGGGAGCAAAGAGACTTTAAGCACTTCCAAGATCAGGAACATTTTAAGCTCAACCAGCGAAATTTATGACATGGTCAGATCCCAAGGCCCGGAAGCGGTCAGAGACAAACTGGCTTATCTCAAAGTCAAGCTGATTTACCAAAGCGGTCGATATCCTGTTGTGAAGAGATTTGTCGAAGTTTCTAAACTGATTCAAGCATTGGATCGATTGGAGGTAAAGTATTATCAACAGCCGGAAGAAAAGGCTATGATAATTTTGTTTTGTCGCTACATGGAAGCATTGGTTGCCTATTTTAAATATTATGGCGGCAAAGATTAGGAGGACAGCAAGATGACAAAATTAAGCAAGATCAGATTCAGCGGAGTTATTGAACTTGAGAGCGGATTACATATTGGAGGCGGTGATGCATTTGCCGCTATTGGCGCAATTGATTCACCGATTGTCAAGGACTCGGTGACAAATTTGCCGATAATTCCAGGGTCGAGTTTAAAAGGTAAGATGAGAACATTGCTTGCTCGTTCGTACAATGAAGGAGTTGCAAAGACTCCTAATGATGATAATGAACGGATTACACGACTTTTCGGCGCAAGCTCGGGTTATGGCAAAGACGGGAAGTGTCCGCTTCAAGCACGACTTATTTTCAGAGACAGTATTTTGTCAAACGGCAAAGAACTGTTGGATAATGGCGCAAATTCTTATACGGAAACAAAGTTTGAAAATACCATCAATCGCGTAACGGCGGTTGCAAACCCTCGTCAAATTGAGCGTGCAATCAGGACGAGTCAGTTTAATTTTGAATTGATTTATGACGTTGTCGAAGAAAGCGAAGTAAAAGAAGATTTGGAAACCATTCTTGACGGTTTCAAGCTTTTGGAATTGGATTATCTTGGCGGTAACGGAAGTCGCGGATACGGAAAAATTAAATTTAACAACCTTAGCGCTGAAACCGTTTTTGGAGATTATGACGTTACTGAATTAAATGAGAAATTGGGGGCATGAATACATGGCCTTTAAAATTTATAAAATGAGCTTTCATCGTGCTCATTTTGGAAAAGGATATCTTAATTCGAGCGGCATGTTGTTTGATGCCAGTAGATTGTATAGTGCTCTATGCTTGGAAGCAATTAAAAATGACTGTTTGGATGAATTTGTAAATCTTTCTTTCAAAGATGATTTTTATTTAAGCGACGCATTTCCGTATGTTGGCGAACCATACTTTCCAAAACCGATTTGTTATCCGTCTTTAAAGAAGTTTGATTTGAGAACTTTAAAAGAAGACAACGATACGAATAAGTTTCTGAATATGATAACATCTGTTCCTTTGTCGATGATGTCTGATTTTATCAGCGGAAAAGCCGACCCTCGCATGTTGGCAGAAGATGAGCAAAGTTTTTTCAAAAACAGCATTGTTGTCAGAAAAGGAGAAGATCCATACGAAGTAGGTGTGACTTCTTTCAATCAAGATGTTTATGTTCTCGCAACGCAAAGCAATCTGTTTGATGAATTGATGACAAGCATTCAGTATAGCGGTTTGGGCGGTAAGAGATCAAGCGGCTACGGAACGTTTGAATTGGAAATCGTCGATTTGCCTGAAGGATTAGAAGGGTTGCTGAATAATGGCGGAAATGAACAATTGCTTTTAACGACGAGTTTGCCGGAGGATACGGAATTAGTTCATGCCATGACTGGTGCAAGGTACCAATTGGTCAAGCACAGCGGTTTTGCATATAGTGAAACGGCCAGTCAATTATTAAGAAAACAAGATTTGTATAAATTTAAAGCAGGCAGCGTTTTGGTTAATAAGTTCAAAGGCCAGATTGCTGACGTAAGACCATATGATTATCCGCATCCTGTTTATAATTTTTCAAAAGGCTTATTTTTAGATCTTAAAGGGGTGCGTGATAATGAAAAACTATCATACTGAATTTAAGTTCAATTTGTTTGTTTTAGGTCCCATGCATATAGGATCTGGGAAGAAATACACGAAAAAAGAATATATATACGAAAACGAAAAATATTATTTCCCTGATATGGGGGAACTTTACTTGAAAATCCGTAATAACGAAAAATTGAGCAAAAAATTTATCGAGTTTATGTCTGAAAGAAATACGGGTTACAGGACAACTCCATTGAAGGAATTTCTTTCCAAAAACAATATTAATGATCGTGATTTTGGCGGTTATTCAATTGCCGAATCGGGATATGAATTTGAAAAAAAACAGGGGAGCAGAAACTGGAATAATGCTAGCAACGATTCGTCACGCAATCTCAATGAAATCGTTGCTTTTGTCAAAGATGAGTTTGGAAATCCTTACATTCCGGGAAGTTCATTGAAGGGCGCAATAAGGACGATACTTGTTAATGAAGAGTTTAAAACGGACGATGTTCCTTGGAAGGATGGGGACAATATTTTCAATGAAATCAGGGTTTCTGACAGTAAGCCAATAAGCGTTGACAATCTGACTCTGGTTCAAAAGTGGGATTATAATGCTAAAAAGAATTGCTCAAATTCGCTTCCGATTTGGAGAGAATCCTTGAAGCCGTTGACACGAGTTGAATTCACGATTACAACTTCAAGTGAACGTGCAAGGAAACTGATTGAAAATTTGAGTCATTACGCTAAAAATTTCTATCAACGATATAAAAATAAATTTCTGAGTGCTTACCCCGACAGTATTATTCAGAAAAACATCGGTTGTCCGATTTATCTTGGTGCAGGAAGCGGACTATGGACAAAAGTTGATTATCACCATGTAAGGATTGATAAAATTCAAGAAAAGTCGTATAAGAAAATGAAGATGAAAGGTAATGGGGTTTTAAAGCTCACGCGATATAAGAAGGTTAAAATCAAAACGAAAGATGGCAAATATATTCCTTTAGCTAAGGATGTTTTCTATGAAATGGGAAAATGCGGTTTCAGCATAAAAGAAGTTGATGTTGAGTGAAAAATATAGTTTATGTTAAAACGCAGTATTTTGTTTCAACCAGCAATCAAGGTCTTAAATTTTCAAACGTTATTGACAAAAGCAAGCAGTATATGGCGTATGATGACGTCGATACTTTGATTTTTGACAATGTGAACGGATATCTTTCAAACAAATTGATTCAAAAGTGCGTTGAACATGGGATTTCGTTAATTTTTTGCGATGAAAAGCATTCTCCTTTATTGTTATTAGATAATCTCTACAATCAGAAAAAACGTTTTGAATTATTAAATGATCAATTGACAGTTGGAAACAAAGTCAAAAACAGATTGTGGTCAAAAATAGTTCTATCCAAAATTAATAATCAAGCACAATGTTTGGAAGAAACAGGCCACAGTAAAATTAACGTAAGCTTAATTAAATCAATAAAGAACAACATTACCGAGGGAGATAAGCATAATGTTGAAGCTTATGCGGCACGTGAGTATTTTCCGATGATGTTTGGAAAGAATTTCAAACGTGGCCGTTATGACGATATTGTCAATGCAAGTTTGAATTATGGTTATTCGATTTTGAGAGCCTTAATCAGAAAAGAAATCGTGATACACGGACTTGAGCCATCATTTGGCATACATCATGCTTCTGTTGAAAACCCCTTTAATCTTTCCGATGATTTGATTGAACCTTATCGTGCTTTTGTTGATGAACTTGTATATGAAAGTATTCTTCCAAAGAATCATGAGCAGCTTGATTCTGAGGATCGTGAAGATATTGTCAAAATCTTATTCGAAAAATGCGTTATCGATAATAAAGTTTATTGTTTAGGAGATGCAATTAAAGTCACGGTTAATTCGTACCTCAATTGCTTAAATAATAAAAGTTCCAGTAATCTCAAATTGCCAACATTCATTGAAGGTGGTAAATAATGATGATGCTTTTGAGTTTTGATCTTCCACGAGATACGAAGGAAGAGCGAAAACAGGCAAGTGAATATCGCAAGCGCCTGGTTGAATTGGGCTTTTCGATGAAACAGTACAGTTTATACGAACGAGAGGTTCAATCTAACACAACCCGTAACAGGTTAATTGAGATATTGAAGAAGGAAATTCCTGATTCTGGGCTGATAACTTTGTACTTGCTTCCTGATGAAGTAAACAATAAGCAAATTACGATTCTTGGAAAAGATGCGCCAAAAGTCACGGTTGGGGCACCTCACTTGATAGTTTTATGATGTTAAAAAATACAAGTGGTTGGAAAAAAGTCCGGTTTTCCTCTTGAATTAAACGAAATGCCGAACGAAGGCGGGCGATTTTCGATTAAATTTGTTTTTTAAAAGGCGACGCTGCTCAACCGATTCAGCCAAAATTTCAGCCAGATTTACGGACAAGGGACCTTTTTTTGATGATTTGTCCGTAAAACCAGGTCCCCCCTAAGCTGACGGTTGGTGTACCGCACTTGATAGTTCTGTAGATGGTGGAATAGTGAATGTTCCTAGTCCCCGGCATTCTTTAGTGCAGATTTCCCATGTGCCAGGCAGGTAATGCTACTGAAGAGATAAGATTGGAGTATAATTAAGAAGAGTTTATTTAAAAGTCCTGATGTATAAGTAAATTGGCAGTTACCATCAGCGTATTAAACAGAGGTGTGATTGAATGGAAGAAAGGAACAGAAACAAGAGATTTCGTATAGAGTCAGTTTATTACGAGTCTTCAATGTTGGAACCTAGAGATGATTATAGTCAGGAACAATACGAAGAAATTGCGGATTTAGTCGGCAAGTGGAGCAGCTTTGATTTTGACAAAACGGATGCATACATCTATTTTGATGATTTGGAAAAAGAATTGGTCCCTTCAGTGCTTACGCCAGCGGACAGGAAAAGGTTTATCGATTATTTGAAAAAAGAAATTGAAGCAGTTAATGGATGAAGTGATGGCAGGTCTGATTCATCATCCAATTAGTGAGATTCTCTCATACCTGGTGAAGTGCCCTTGTGTTGGAAGAAGCGGAAAAATGACAAAACGAAAATGAATGTGATCTAAGTGAATTCACCGAAAACACTTTACAATATCTAAAATTATGCTATAATAAAAGTATGCTTAGAGGGTTGTGAGGCTCGCGGGTTAGCTGCGTAATAGAAGCCCATTCGGACAGTCTTTTGACTGTCCGTTTTTTTTGCTGATTTGCGGTGTTTTTTGATGAAATTGTTCTGCAACAGGATTCTTTGTGGTAAAATGTTGCAATAAGTGTTTTTTGTCATGATGTGCGTAAAGGCTGCTGCACAGCGGAGGCAGAATTTTATCTGACAGATTGCGCATATTGTCTGGGGGCTCGCCATCGCCATGGCAACGTACATCTGTTCTGAAATCATGATTGTCTTTGCGGGATACACAAAGGAAATGGAGCAGTTTTTGAAGACGAATCCGGTCCTCAAGTCGCGTGTTCCAAATGAATTTGACTTTGAGGACTATACGCCTGAGGAAACCGTTGAAATCGGTCTCAAGTATCTTGAAAGCCAGCAGTGCCGCTTCAACGATGGAAGTCTTCAAGCGCAACAAGGGGCTGGCCGAAAAGTTTTCCGATGTTGCCGAAGTTTCGGACAGGATTGAGGAAGTTTCCGCAAATTCCGAGGAAGTCCTGGTAACGATGGACGAATTCACACAGTATGTTTCAAATCTGCGTGACATTCCGAGTCATCTTAAGTCAGAAACTGACAAGCTCAAGGTTGAAGGATAGGAAAATATATTGAAGAAACGAAGCTGGGATGAAACTGACGATTTTCATCTTCCAAAAAACAATCCGACTCCAGAATTTGGAATTATCCAGATTCGGAGTCGGATTTTCATATTCTTCAAAATAAAGTGTGAATTGTGTTGGCCCTGTAGATATTAGGAGTCTGTGATTGAATCTGAAAAAAATCAATCGCAAGCTCTTGATTTTCGACTGAAGGTTTCCCAATCTCTTTTGTTAATTATGGAACTTCAGCGCGAAATCGTATAGCCTTTGCCGCTGACAGAATGAACGTCGCTGACGAAAACGAAAGCGGTCGGATCCTCTGAGACAGCAATTTGCTTGACTTTTGCAATTTTCTTGTACTGCGTTACGACCATGATGACTTTCATCTTTTCGCTCAGATATCCTGATTCGGCATGCAGAAGCGTTAAGCCTGCATCGACTTCCTCGTAGATGCGCTGCTTGATTTTGATATGTTCTTTTGACATGATCATGATTTCGCATTGTGATTGACCATATGAGAGAACCCTGTTGACGGCAAAAGCACAGATGAAGATCGCGATCAGGCCATAAACGTTTTGCATGAAGTCTTTTTGAAGCGCTTGGGCAAGCAAAACCAGGCAATCGCAGATATTCATGACGACTGCAACGGAAATCTTGAAGTACTTGTTGAAAATTACGCCCAAAATGTCAAAGCCGCCGTTTGAACTGTCTCCTTTCAAGACGAGACCGCTCCCGATTCCGACTAGCAATCCTGCGATAATTGCGCTGACCAGCGGATCGCTCTTCAAGGGGAGCAAAAAATTGATGCGTTGGCAGATATCGAGTCCGATGGGGAAAGCAATGCTGACCAGCAATGTTTTCAGGATGAATTTTCGACCAACGAATATATATCCCAGGATAAACAAAATGGCATTGCAAAAAAGAACAATCATCGACACTGATAAAGGAATCGATTTGCTCAAAAGAACGCTCAAGCCTGTCACACCGCCAACGGCAAAATTTTGCGGCAAAACGATCATGCCCATTGCAATGTCGGTCAGGGCAACGCCAAACAAAATTTTGGCCAAAGATAAGATTTTTTTCTTCATTTCAATCACCAATTGATATTATAATTGAAATAACCATTTTTTCTGTAGTTTAGGCTACACAAAGGAGAGTTTTGTTGAAAGTTGTAATTGATCAAAAATATTTTTGCTTATTTGAATCAATCGGAAAAAGAATTCGCTTTTCTCCGGGAAAGTTTGTTTTTTGCGAAAGCGATGAAGCAAATGAAATCTATCTTATCGTCAAGGGAAGGGTTCAGGTCTATCTTGGGACGTCTTCAGGAAAGCAAACGACGATTGAAGTTTTGAAAGAAGGCAGAATCTTTGGCGATGCGTCTTTTTTGGAACATTCCGTCCGCAAGGCAAACATCGTTGCGATTACGGATGTTGAGCTTATTTGCTGCCGGATCACGGACTTGATTCCGATTCTTCAGGAAAATTCAGAGCTTGCACTTCTGATGATGAGGCATTTGACGTCGACCTGCAATTATCTGACGAATACGATCAATCGATTGGTTAATTATGACAGCATTCAAAAAGTTGCCGATTTTCTTTTGACCGAAACGAATCCGAACGAACCGGTAATTCCTTATACGCATAGCGACGTTGCCGGATGTCTTAATCTGAATCGGGTAACGGTGTCAAGAATCATGGGAAAATTTAAAGCAGAAGGGGCAGTTGAATACGGTCGCGGAAAGATACGGGTTTTGAAGCGCCAAAAGCTGGAAGAATTGCTGAAATGACGATGAGCTCTGCATTTTATAAGGGACGTAAAAGAAGTTTTACGTCAAAAAACAACGTTTGTCAAGAAACTTTGATAGACTTAAGGAACTGACAGTGGCAAAATCTGGCATGAAAGGAGGGAAATTCTTGAATATCGGAAAACAGTTGAAGGATGCTCGCATCGAATCAGGATATACTCAAGAACAGGTTGCCGAACAGCTTGACGTTTCAAGGCAGACGATCTCAAGCTGGGAAAACGGAGTTTTCCAAAGTTAAAGATACCACATCAATCCCACGCGGACTTTTGCTCAACCGATACAGCCGGAGGGCTGGATAACAAGAAAAGGCGGTATGCGCCCCGTGGAGGGGTAGCGTACCGCCTTTTCTTGTGGGGGTTTCCAAAGGGGGCAACGCCCCCATTTGGCACACGACTTTGCGAAGCAAAGTGTAGTGTGTTATACGCTCTGCCGGCGTTGCCGTGAAAATGCCGTTGCCGCCGGGGAGGGCAAGGGCATTTGAAGCGGCAGGAAAACAGGGCTGTGCTTGCGTGGCGTGGAGCCGCAAGCGCAGGTCTGGACTCATCAGCAGACAGGGCGTATATGAAAGCCCCAGTTCCTCGTCCTACGCTCCAACTTGTGGACAAAGTGTCCCGAAGTTGTGGCCACACTCCCGGAAAAGTAGCAGGACAACGGGCAACCGTCAAGGCTGAAATGAACGGGTTTACACCCGGCCTTGACCTCCGCCCGCTGTCCCGCTGGATGGGTGGACAAGGCGGCCAATCCCTCAAAGTGCTTGGCCGCTCTCTTTCTGATTTTGAGGTATTCAGTTTTTCAAAATTGAATAATCAAAATAAATTTTTTCGATTGAAAAAATTTTATTTGTTATCATCTTCAATGCCATATTTTTTCTTTTGCCGAATCACATAATTACTGATTTTTTCATCATATAGTGGATACTGGTAATCCAACTGGCATGCCACTTCTGACGAAACCTCCCGGAACAATGCCATACATTGTTCAAAGGATTCCCACATATGGGGATAGGAATCCATATTATAAGTGGACATAAGTCGTTCCCACAATTCCTCTGGGACATATTGCTTCATAAATTTATAGTTTTTTCCCAAACTGAAATGAAATCCCTGTTTGATACCAATCAGCCAGGAAATCATGCGAAGCAATTCTTTTCGTACTATATCATTCATATGGTCAATAGCAAAAAGAATTTCTTTGCGGCATAAGCCCTTTACTACATATGTTGTAGTATTCCAAAATTCATTACAGCAATCGTCAAACATTCTTTGAGTAGGCTTCTGCAAGTGGTAGTCTATATCCGTTGGTATTGGCGGCTTTACGATACGGTTGTCTTTATCCAACAGTAACTTTACCAGTTTATCCCATGTAAAATACTCGTCTATCAGTTCCAGCGGCAGCAAAGTTAAATCTATCTTAACATCATCAGTAAACAGCATTAAATATGAAAATCCCTTTTCTACAGCTGGAAATAATTCCATATCTTCCGGCTTTTGCAGAATCAACCTTTCACCAAATATATCTAGCCATTTATCATCACTTGTGAAGCTGTCCATATCCGTAACAAAAAAAGTAATATCAAAATCCTGAAAATCATCAGGCGGAATATTTGTATTTGTTCTAGATCCTTCCAAAGTAACCATGCGAATGCGTTTGTCTGTTTTTGCAAAATTCAAAACAATATCATAAACTTCCTTTTCTGATCTCATTTTTATCTCCTCCAATTATTGAAATAGGTGTGAAACCATTTTAGGGCTTTCCCGCCTTGATTACCCTTTAGCAAAGACGGGCGGGACTGTCAACGGCGGCGCATGAAATGCGCCGTTCATCTTGACCGTTGACTGGCTCGGCTGGCTTTGCTATTTATCAAGAAACTTTTATGCTTGTAGTTTTCGAGTTTCTTTCAGAATTGTTTAAGGGTTTTGCAAATAGTATTCATTCAATATATCTGCTAAGGCTTTTGGATTTTCTTCATTGACAACATGGCCTGTATTCTCAATAATTTTCAATTCTGCGCTTCTAATGTTTTCCTTTAAGTAATACGCTGATTTCATATTTGCATTGTCTTTCTTTCCGCAAAGAATTAAAGTGGGGCACTTAATATTTTTCACCCTATCACTGAAATCTAAATTCTTCATGGTGTCCCCTAAAGCAAATGTGTTCTTTTTATCAAATGCCATAGTTTCAAAAATAGATTTTGGTAAAAATCTGAAAATTATATTTTGAAAACTAAATGCTACTTTCGGGACTTTATATGGCGTTCCGATTAAAATTAATGTTTTCACTTTTTGCGGGAAATCCAAAGCAAAATTCAAAGCCAAAATACCACCTAATGAAAGGCCGCATAAATGAATTTGTCCGTCAAATTCGTTGCAGTATTTTACAAATGAAGAATATAGATTCTCATAGCTTGCCTCTTTCCCTTCAAGAATGGAGGATAAATTTGGACATACAATATCTTCATTGTTTGTCATGTATGTAATTGTTTTTTCCCAACTTGTTGCTTTGTGTCCTGAGCCGTGAACAAATATTTTTGTTGCCATAAGTATCTCCTTTGAATTTTATGTTTTATTTTCCTGCCTGCTCAATCATTTTTTTCGCAAACTGCTGGAACAGTTCAACGGTTTCTTTATCCATCGGCGCAAGTTGTCCGATCTGTCCGGCAATCATCGCCGTTACATCATCAATGGAAAGTGTGTTTTGTTTTTGCTCCGCCAGTGCGTCCCGCATGGCTTGGAACATAGCAGCGGTCACAGCTTCCCCCGGCTGTTCCCCGTTGTCAATGTCTTTCTTAATGTCCCGCAGGATAGCAAGGAACACATTTTTGATTTTTTCAATCTCCGCTTCATGTTCCCCCATCTTCTGAGCGTTCAAAAGCTGTAAATCCTGCTTTGCTTCCGCCCGGTGTTCCGGGTGTTCTTTCATCAGGTCGGACAGGGAAGCCGTTGCTATCTCGATAAGCTGGTTTCTTGCTGTTATCCCCTTTGCCGCCGTGTCTTGAAAATAAATCCGTATCAAATCTATCAGCTTGGGAAAATTCCTGTGTTCCAGTAAGCGATTGAGTATTTGCACATCAACAGCACCCGTCACAAGCCCCCTCACGGCTCCCTCTGACAAACCTAATTCAGAAATATCGTAACTTTTACGGACGCTCACGGTGGACAAGCCCAGTATATAGTCTGTCGATACCTTAAATTCCTTTGCCACACCTATGAGAATATCACTGCTGACCGTTCTCGTTTCGCCGCTGACAATGCGGCTCAACTGGGAAGCGGAAACGCCTATCTTCTCCGCAAGTTCCTTTTGTGTGATGTGGTTCCCGTTGCATAAATCGGAAATCCGCTGTCCGGGTGTTCCGGGTAAAGCCATAGACACGCACCTCCTCCGCATACTTCCATTATACAGAATGATTGCAAAAATGCAATTTCCAAAGTGTAAACTTCATCAAAATGCAATTCTCGCAAAATTCCGGGAATTGCATTTTTTTCGTGTAGACTTAGGGTAGTTCATCGATGGACAGCACCTTGAAAACAGAATGACCGTCCGAAAAGGAATACCCCGGCTGGGGAAGCACCGCAAGGAACCGGACTTCGGGACAAAATGTCCCGAAGCTGCGGGGAGCGTGCCAAAGCTGGAAATCCTTTCGGGGAAAACGGCAACGGAATGCAAAATGGAGGGAACGCATGAGAAATAACCCCTATAAAGACTTGCCGCCGCTGGAACGCAGGCCGGACGGTTCCCTTTACCGCATGACACCGGCCCAGAAGAAACAGGCGGCCAGCCTGATACGCCGGGAGTGCTGTTGCTGTGAGGACGGCAACTGCATTGTCCTTGACGATGGGGACACCTGCACCTGCCCGCAGACGGTTTCTTTCTCGGTCTGCTGTAAGTGGTTCCGCTGGGCGGTCTTGCCGCTGGACGGAACGCTGGAAGCGGAGATTTTCCGGGATAAGGACTTGAAACGCTGTGCGGTCTGCGGCGGCGTGTTCGTCCCCAAATCCAACCGGGCAAAATACTGCCCCGGCTGTGCCGCCAGAGTTCACAGGCGGCAGAAAACAGAAAGTGAACGGAAAAGGAGGTCTGCTGTGGACAGTTAGAAGCGAAAAAAGCCTTGATTTATCAAGCTTTGCAAGCCCCAAACCGGGGCGGGTGGTATAAAGTATCGTCCGCCCCGGAAAACGGGCTTCTAACCGTCCACAAAACGCACTATGACAAATACTATCTATATCCATCAGCCGGAAAAGGCGTTCAGCTTCACCCGGCTCCCCAATTTCCTCTTTGAAGCCCCTACATTCAAGCCCCTGTCCAACGAGGCAAAGGTGCTGTACGCCTTTATCCTGCGCCGGACAGAGTTATCCCGCAAGAATGGGTGGGCGGATGACTGCGGACGGATTTTCCTGTATTACCCTATCTGTGAGGTGGTTGACCTGCTCCACTGTGGGCGGCAGAAAGCGGTGAACACCCTGCGGGAACTGCAATACGCCGGACTGGTGGAAATCCAGAAGCAGGGCTGTGGAAAACCCAACCGCATTTTCCCAAAATCCTATGAAGCGGTTCCAAACACCGACTTCAAGAAATCCGGTTCTGGTACGCCGGAGGACTGAAAACCGTACCCATGAAGTACGGAAACCGCCCCCTTGAAGTATGAAAACCGGACGGTATATAGAAATACAAAGATTAAAATGATTTATTTATATCCATTCCATTCCTATCGTATCAGAGATAATTCCGGCGGGATTTTCCCTGTGGAAAACCCCGGATAGGAAAGGAATGGGGAAAGGAGCAGAATGGCACAACACGCAATTTTGCGGTTTGAGAAGCACAAGGGCAACCCGGCAAGGCCGCTGGAAGCCCATCACGAAAGACAGAAAGAACAATACGCCAGCAACCCCGACATTGACATAAGCCGGAGTAAATACAACTTCCATATCGTCAAGCCGGAGGGACGCTATTACCACTTCATTCAGAGCCGTATCGAGCAGGCCGGATGCCGGACGAGGAAAGACAGCACACGGTTTATCGATACGCTGATAACCGCCAGCCCGGAGTTTTTCAAGGGGAAATCCCCAAAGGAGATACAGGCGTTCTTCCAAAGGGCGGCAGATTTCCTCATTGGCCGGGTAGGACGGGAAAATATCGTGTCGGCGGTGGTACACATGGACGAGAAAACGCCCCACCTGCATTTGACCTTTGTTCCGCTGACAAAGGACAACCGCCTGTGCGCCAAAGAAATCATAGGCAACCGGGCGAATTTGACGAAGTGGCAGGACGATTTTCACGCCTACATGGTGGAGAAATATCCCGACTTGGAGCGTGGGGAGAGTGCCAGCAAAACAGGCCGGAAGCATATCCCCACCCGGCTTTTCAAACAGGCGGTTTCCCTCTCCAAACAGGCCAGAGCCATTGAAGCCGCCCTTGACGGCATTAACCCGCTGAACGCCGGAAAGAAAAAAGAGGAAGCCCTCTCCATGCTGAAAAAGTGGTTCCCGCAGATGGAGAACTTCTCCGGGCAACTGAAAAAGTACAAGGTCACAATCAATGACTTGTTGGCAGAAAACGAAAAGCTGGAAGCAAGGGCAAAGGCCAGTGAAAAAGGCAAGATGAAAGATACGATGGAACGGGCAAAGCTGAAAAGCGAATTGGACAATTTACAGCGGCTGGTTGACCGTATCCCGCCGGATATACTGGCGGAACTGAAACGGAAGCAGCGGCACACGGTAAAGGAAAGGTGATAGATATAAGCAGAAATTTTCGCCGCCCCTGTGCGGCATTGTACCTTGAAAACTGAATATGGAGGACACTGGATGGCAAAAAGCGAAAGTGATACTTTTACACCCCGGACAGGGCAGGTCATACAAACAGAGAACGGCACGCAGTATTTTGTATGTGGGAACAACCGTATAAAAATCTCCGAACACTTCGCCGCAGGCGGGAAGCCCCTCGGTGATCTGATTGTAGATGTGGTGCGGCACACCGCAGAAAAAGCCGCTTCAACCTGATAGCCCATCATTGATAACACGCCCACGCTTATGATATAATTGCCATAGAGCAAAAGTATTGTAAGCGTGGGTTGTTTCTTTAGAAGGAGGATTTTTAACGGTGAAACAACCTTACAATACTACGATTTACAACACGGCGCTTTATATGAGATTGAGCCGGGACGATGAACTGCAAGGAGAAAGCGGGAGTATTCAGACACAACGCATGATGCTCCGGCAATATGCCGCCGAGCATGGCCTGAATGTCATAGATGAATATATCGACGATGGATGGTCTGGAACGAACTTTGACAGGCCGGATTTTCAGAGAATGATTGATGACATTGAGGACGGGAAAATCAACTGCGTTGTTACGAAGGATTTATCCCGCTTAGGCAGAAACTACATTCTGACCGGCCAGTACACGGAAATCTACTTTCCCAGCAAAGGCGTCCGCTATATCGCTGTCAATGACAATGTGGACACCATCAACGGAGAGAATGAGCTTGCCCCATTCCTCAACATTCTGAATGAAATGCACGCCCGCCAGACCAGCAAAAAGGTAAAAGCGGCCATGCGGACACGGTTTGCAAATGGCGCACACTATGGAGCCTATGCCCCGCTGGGCTATGTCAAAGACCCGGATAAGAAAGGTCATCTTTTGGTTGACCCGGAAACAAGGTGGATTATCGAAAAGATTTTTGACCTTGCCGTTTATGGCCGGGGAGCCGCCAGCATTACACGGATTTTGGTCGAAGAAAAAGTACCTACTCCCGGCTGGCTGAATTTCCAGAGATACGGCACTTTCGCAAATATCTATGCCGGAGCGCCGGAGGAAAAAGCCTATGCGTGGACGATAGCGCAGGTAAAAAGTATTCTGAAAGAGGAAACCTATATCGGACACAGCGTCCACAATAAGCAGACCAACATTTCATTCAAAAACAAGAAGAAAGTACGCAAGCCAAAAGAGGAATGGTATCGTGTGGAGAACACCCACGAAGCGATTATTTCCGAAGATGTGTTCCGTCAAGTACAGGAGCAGATTTGCAACAGGCGCAGACGGCAGAAGAATGGCACAACACAGGTATTTTCCGGGCTGGTAAAATGTGCGGACTGCGGCTGGTCGCTGGCCTATGGTGTGAACAGTCAAAACAAAAATCCCTATGCCCACTACCATTGTAGCAAGTACGGGCAAGGATTGCACCAGTGCTCCATGCACTATATCCGCTATGATGTGCTTTACGCCTATGTCCTTTCCCGTCTGCAATACTGGTCTGTGCTGGCACAGCAGGACGGAGACAAACTTCTGAAACGGCTACTTAACGCCAGCGACAAGGAACGCAATACTGCAAGGAAGCGGCAGACAGCCGAACTGAAAAAGGCGGAAAAGCGCAAAGCAGAAGTAGACACCCTGTTTGCAAAAATGTATGAGGACTGGTCTGCCGGACGCATTACAGAATATAATTTCAATATGCTGTCCGAAAAGTATCAGGGCGAACAGCGAGAATTGGACGCAAAAATTGAACGGCTTCACGAAGCGATGGAGGCCGCCGCCCAGACAGCGGTTGACGCTGAAAAGTGGATAGGTCTGATGAAACAGTATGTCAATCCCACAGAATTGACGGCTGAACTTCTGAATACGCTGATTGAAAAAATCCTTGTCCATGAAGCGGTCAAAAGTGAGGACGGAAGCCGGGAACAGGAGGTAGAAATCTTCTACCGCTTTATCGGCAAAATCGAATGACACATCTTGAGATACCCAACAATATCTTTAACTAAGGGAAACGGGCAGAACGTTTCCTGATATCGTGAGCGTAGTAAGTTTGAGCGACATCTATGATGTCAGCTTGGATGCTTTGATTAAAGGGGATGAAAAAATGCTTGAACACTTGGAAGAAAGCACGAATATCGTGAAAAGCAACAAGAAGCTGTTGTTTGCGATTATCGCAAATATTTTGACGGCGATTGCAATGATCGGACTAAGCGTTATTGTTCCGTCAAATGAATATGCTTTGGCGGGAGTATTTTGCGTGATGGTAATTGCCGCATCATTTTTGATGCATCAGATCGTCAAGCGAATTTAGGAGGAATCTAGATGGAAGCAAGTGTTTTGATGATGATTGGCTTGGCAATCCTGCTGGTTGGTTCGATTTGTTTTGCGCACAGACTGTATGAAATCGTCCAGATCGATGCAAGAGCAAGAGGATTCAGACATCCAAAGACATGGGGACTCTTTTCGATTTCATCGAATAATGGCAGCGGATTGTTGTTGTATCTGATTAAACGGAGAAAATATCCGATTATTGAACTTTCAAAAGAAGACATGGAAAGAATTGAGAAGGGCAAAAAAGCCATCAGCGCTGCAATCATATTTGTTGCAATGGGAGCAATTTTGATTATTGTGTCAATTATTTTAAAATAAGAAAGATATTTTTCAAATCGCTATTATACTTTTTGGGTTATAACGCTCTCAAAAATCAATGTTTATTTTTGCTTAAAGACTTAATATTCCTGGTTTTTAACCGAATATAAAGCATGGGTGATAACTCATCATCGGAAAGGACTTTGGAATATATGGTAAGAAAACGTCAAAAAACAATCGGCAATTATATAATGTGGATTCTCCTTGCAGTAGGTTTGATTCCGCTGATTGCGATGGCTTTAGCGATATACGATACGACGTCTGATCTTCTGATGGCGAGAAACGACTCTGCTAAACTCAGTGCCGTCAACGTCGTTCAGACGGAGCGCTCAAAGCTTCAAAAGCAAAGCGAATATGTTTTAAAGAAGGTTGCGGGGTATCCTGAAATTTCCGGGGGAAAATATGATGAAAGAATTATCAAGTCACAGCTTGATCGTGCCAAGGATGCTTGTCAGTACATCCAGACTGTAATCGTCGGGTATTCTGATGACAAGTATGTCAGCACGCAGCCTGAGCCGGCAGACTACAAGGTGACGTCACGTCCCTGGTATACCAAGGCTGTTGCAAATGAGGGCCAGGTCTGCTGGACCAATCCGTATAAGAGTGCGTCAACGGGCAAGTATCTGGTAACCGCATCATATGCTATGAGATCACGTCAGGGAAAGTTGATTGTCGTCAGTGTCGATCTTACATATGCAAGTGTTGAAAAGACGCTCACGCAGCTTAAAATCGGCAATACCGGTCGTGTCACGCTCGTTTCAAAGACAGGTATCGTGCTTGCATCGAAAGGTGCTGGAAACAGCGGTTACAAGGAAGGCAAGGACATTACTTCAAGTGCCGTCTTTAAGGCAATCAAGAACGCAAATGCGCGCAAGGGCACGATTCATCTCAAGGGAACGTCTGAGGTAACTGACGTTTACTATGACAAAGGTGCGGTCGGAAGTGGATCATGGGCATTTTCGTCTGTCCATAGGAACGATCTTTCCAATGAACGGATGACAATGATCAAGCATGCCATGATTGTGGCAGTCGTCGTTGTCATTTTGATTCTGTTCCTTACCGTTTTGACGGTAAAAGGATTGAAGGAAATCGCAAATATTTTAATGGAACATCTTGAACAAGCCGGAAAAGGTCATTTTAAGAAGATTCCTGAAAAATTTGAAAAAGCTTCATCTCTAGGGGCTCGTTATGGTCAAAAGATTCTTGCGCCTAAGAAGGACGGCAACGAATTCAGTCGTATCGCCAACGGATTCAATGAAATGATTGAACAAATCGGCGGATTGCTTGAAAGCGTCAAGTCTCAATCGGACAACGTTGCTGAAAAATCGGATTCTCTGTTGGAACTTTCCAAGCAAACGGGCAAGGCAACGGAAGAAGTTGCCCAAACGATTACGGGCATTGCCGATGTTACGAGTTCACAGGCTCAGGAAACGCAGGAAAGCGTAACTAAGCTTGAAGAACTTTCCAAGGTTATCGATGAGTTGAACGAAAGCGTTCAGCAAATGAACG
>ENA-OQKO01000733-OQKO01000733.1-human-gut-metagenome-genome-assembly--contig:-NODE-733-length-27110-cov-6.134974_pt1 | contig 27110 bp, 26 predicted proteins | sample MGYA00242777_ERZ504796 | MGnify/ENA primary metagenome ERZ504796 (study PRJEB26092, sample SAMD00036404) | human gut metagenome | host: Homo sapiens | study: EMG produced TPA metagenomics assembly of... | reverse complement strand
TCCTTTGTAAAGATGGTTTCTAGTCAATTCCATTATACCAAACGGAACAGGTTTATGCCTTTTTTATTGGCTGAAATATTGAATTTTCAAGGTTCAACACACCACATCGGTGTGGGAAGTTTTAGTATATAATTCTTGATTTCTCCAACCATACGCTTTCTCTCGAAATTTTAGTTCTGTTATTTGAGAGGAATACAGCTTTTCTTTTCCCTTTAAAAAAGCGTTTAATAATTCACTACTTGGTACACCATGACAAATTAAATCCAACGTATATAAATTATCATATTCTTTTCTCAAATATTTCTTCAAACCAGCTACCTCACATGGCGTACCTGTAAACAACACCTCTTTTCCTTCCTTCAGATCTTTCTGTACCATACAAAAAATCGAATGTTTATCACTTTGTACATATTTAGAGCCTTGAAATTTCCGAGCATCTTCAATCGTTGTCGCTCTTCCATGTTTTACTTGAAAATCATTGTTCATCTCCACGCCATACACAACGCCATCATTGTTCAAAATATATTTTGCAACTTCTACAAATACTCCACCTGAACTACTTTTTGCTCGTTCATGCTCATCTTTATTTTTTACTCCATAAGCTATTTTTTCAAACTTTTTATTCTTTTCTTTATCTTTTAATGGACAAACCTTTTCGCATAATCCGCAATTAACGCATGAATCTTTTCTAATTTCAGGATACAAATATCCCTTTTCATCATGTTTCATATAAATTGCATGTTTAGGACAAATATTCAAACATGCTGAACATCCACAACAGTCCTCTTTATTTATATATAACTTTTCCATCTTATTTTCCTTTCATATTTCTCAATCTTATAAGTATCGTTCTAAAATTGTCTCTTGCAAATATAATATGAAAAATACAAATAAAAACTAAACTATAAGTTCCAACACAGATTGCGTAAAAAAACCATGTAATAAGACTTGTTGGCGTAAACTTTATTAGCATTGGTGCCGTAACATATATTACTATAATCATTAAAATTGCAGTACAAATATTTAACAAAGTACTTTTTCTAGTCATATGTGTTACCATTTTGGGTATAAAAAAGTACAAATCAATACAACGATATAAATTAGATAAGCAGGAAGCTAACATGATTCCAGCTAATCCCCATTTTATTCCAAAGCAAATACCTCCTATCAATAAAATAGCTGCTTGAACCGTACTTTGAACTCTTGTTTCCTTATATAACCCCGCCGCTATCACCAACATTCCTTGAGGTGTTTTTAGATTGTATAAGATTCCATTAGCTACAAATAAAATAGCAAGTGTAAGATTTGTATATTGAATATCATCAATTCCACTTGTATAGACCCCTACAAACGGTAGGATTGTAACTAATGTAATAGAATATATAACGCTAACCATAAAATAATAAAGATATTCGAAATCACTATATGCCTTTTGAAATGCTGTCTTATCTTTCTTAACAATTAATTCCCCAAAACCTGCTGAGACACCCGTAGAAAATACAGACATTACTCCATTAATCCCAGCCATCACCATATTATAAACTGAATAAACACTTACCATTTTAAGAGATGAAAAAATGGTTGTCATAACTGCAGGAGATGCATTTTGTACGGTTTGAACTATCTGTAAATATAACGCACTCCATCTCTTATCCATCGCACCATAATCAGGTTCCACGTCATAACATATAAAGTGGTAATTAGTTTTAACATACACATACAATATTAATGTTCTCACAAATATTGATAACAATGCAATAATTCTCAGCAAGACAATATTAATATGCATTATTGATAAGGCCACGACAATGATAGTATTTAAAACTGTATACACAATCGAAGCCAATGAAATTACATATGTCCTTTGATCAGCAGTAAGCAATGCTCTGTATTTTGCCAAAGTAAAAAATTCTAACGAGCCATTAACTCCCAACACAAGAACTAAAACGAAAATACTAGTTTGATCTAAAACAGTTGAATCTGTAATAAAAGGATAACATATAGCCAGGATTACAACCAAACCTACAAAAATGAATCCTGATTTCACATAAAAGTGCTTCGCAGCAACTACTATCCGGTTGATCCTATTGTAGTCTTTCTCTGCGATAGGTTTGTACAAAGAATAAACCGCTGCACTTGACAAACCAGCCTCTACTAGATTGAAGTAACTAATAAACTGTAGAATAGATGATATCAAGCCATTAATTTCAGATCCATATGCTGTCAACATAAATCTAGGCGTTATAAACCCTGCAATCATTGTTACGACCTGTAATAATGCTGTCGTAACCGAATTCAACATAAATTTTTTTGAGCGTCCCATATTTTACCTTGCCTTTATTCCTAACATTCCCATAATATAGTATATTTTTTGTTTAATTCCGTTTTCCCCAACTACTTTTAATTTGTTATAATAAACCTTTACTTCACTTTTCATTCCGTATTCATTTGCCAATCGGAGATAAAAACGATTAAAGTGTACAAATACTTTTCGAGTGTATATATTCTGATCATTGACATCACATATATTCTTTACAAGATCATATAATGTATTTTCATGTTCTTGAAATCTTCGGATTGTTTTTTCATAATTATTATTATCTTTATTAGAATGACTGTTTTTATGTAGAATATACTTATATAATGTTTTATCAATGTATCCAATTTTTTTTTCGTGATATGCTACTGGCAATAAAATCTGATAATTCTGCCCAATTCGGCTCTCATTTATATGTCTACTTGGCACATACTTAAAAAATATATCTGTTCTCATAATATAGATACCCGGACAAAATACAACATTTTTACTGAATAATAAATCTTCAAAAAAATTATCTTTTTCAGGTTTAATTCTTTGTAAACGCTTTATAACATTTCCACTCTCATCTACATAATCAGCCCAAGACATTGCCAATGGAATATCTGGATGTTGTTCCATGTATTTCACCTTTTCGCTAATATTGTTTCGATACAATTCGTCATCTGAATCTGGCCAAATAAAGTATTTTCCTTGAATATATGGAAAGCCCAAATTCATAGCCTTTGCTTGTCCACCATTCTCCTGCTTTAAATACACAAAACGAATGTTTCTTTCTTCAAATTTCTCCTTATACTTATAGACAATATTTTCAGTTCTATCAGTTGAGCCATCATTAATAAAAATCACTTCATAATTTTCATAATCCTGTTCCAAAATTGAGATAAAAAATGCATCTAAATATTTTTCAGAATTATATGACGGAGTAATAATACTCACTAACGGTTCCACTTTAACACCTCCACTCAAATCTAAAACTTCCATTTAATAGTTCTTTTACTGACCATATAAGAAGAATCCGCTACTTTTATATTTGAAACCAACAGGATAATAATAATCAAAACAATTAGCTGGCATGGATAATATAATGTATTTCCAGTAAAACTATAAACTCCAAACAAAATAATCCAATAAATCAAAAGTATATTCCAAAAAACAGGCTTTTCTTTAACTGCAGATATTGTCTTAAACAGCATCAAGATAATAAGTAATGTCATTAATAGAAAACCAACGATTCCAGTTTCTGCCAAAAGCTGAATGTATACATTGTGTGCCTGATAATTCCAACGTTCTCCATAATATCGAAATCCTCGATAAAAGGCATAATCATTAAACGATAAAAATCCTTTTCCAAACAATGGGTTTTGCCGAAACATTTCCATTGCATAATTCCAAAACACTTCTCTACCGGAAAGTACGTCTCCTTCACTATTCACAATGCGATTGATGATTAAAGACGCACCAGGAACCAGTACATATGCACCTATAATAAATATAGTAATTCCTAAACCAACACCTGCCAATTTTATAAATTTATTGTTTTTGGAAAAAAGTATAACATAAATTAGCAAAACTGCTATTGGTATAATAAAAAGCGTCCTTTTTCCCGTCATCATTAGCGCTACCATTACAATAAGACTCTGAATAATATATTTATGTGATTTATGACAGATATATTCTGCAAAAATCATCCCTAGTCCTAAATTGCAGATAAATGCCGCATATGCCTTTTCAAAAGCGAGACCTGCGATTGCTCCGCCTGATGTAAGCGCACGCATAGTTTCATCTCCGAATGACGCAAATCTAAACAATCTATGAAAAATATCCGGCGATGCCGCTTCTAAAAACATAGAAAAAATAAATATCCAAAATAATGCCCTGAAGATTTTCAATAAATAGCGATAAAATATTTCTGAAAACCTAAAAAGGACAATACTTATGCCCGAAATAAAGTATATACTATAATCTATAGATCCATCAGAGCTAGAAAACCAAATGCAACCGACAAGTAGAATTGAAACAAATACAACATATAGACCTATAAACTTATTCATTTTTACTGTATAATCTTTTTTTGAAACGAACAACACAAAACACAAAACGATTATGAAGAGCGATAGGTGTTTTGTGTACATCATCAACTTGTTATTGGTAGAAAAAATAACCAGATTAATAAGTAAAGCAATTATTATTTCTAATGTTTTAGTACCAGTTAAATTAGAATGACCTTCCATCTTCATTCAAAACCCTCTCAAAATACTGATTTGTTTTTATATATTGTTTTCTGATCTGATCATCGGCAAAATTAAAATCTCTACTAACATTTAATCTACAATCCTCTAATGTTTTCACCTTACATCCATCTAACCCTGTTAAACATAACAAAGATTCGACTCTATCATTAGGCTTAAAATCTTTTTGTAATGCTTCCACATAAAAATCTTTATGAAAAATAACAGAGAAGGCTGTTCCATGGAATGAATTAGTCACAACATAGTCAGCATATTTTATATATCCCAAAAACTCTTCTACTGATGCCGAATACACTCCTTTTATATCCGGAGTTTTCATTTGATCTACTACATCAAAATTCAACGCCACAATTTTTCTGCCCGTTAATTTAGATAATTTTCTTGCAAAGTCAAAAATCAAATTCGATGTATTCAATTTGTAAATTAATATATAATTCTTAAGTTTAGGTTTCTTTGCAAGTTTTTCCCATTCTTCTGCGGTCAATAAAAAGACTGGATCCACAGATAATTCCGAATCTTTTCCGGTTAGTTTTTTTACAATCTGTTGTCCTGCATTTTCACGGATAGATAATTCAGAAAAAGTTGATAGCAAACTTTTATAATCATTTACATAGCTGTCTGGAATCTCCTTCATACCAAACGAAGCAGCATAGGAAAGTTTGTTATCACAATTTTTTACAAATTGTAAAAAATATGTTTTATCGAAATCTGTACATGCAAAATTGAAAACCTGATCGCTTCCTGTTATAAACTTATCGTAGCGAAGATTCGCCTTATCTATATTAAACTTATCATAAACTTCTGTACTTATTCGGACATTTTGATCCAAAAATCTGTAAAATTCTCTTTTTTTCTTATATGTGTTTTTAAAATTCAACATTCCTCTAATAATCTGTTTTACAGACTTGTCCTTTATTGTGAATGTTTTATAAAAATTTTCCATATGTTCACATCGATAATCTATAACCTCTGCATCATAGTTAGAAACATTTAAAAATTTCTGTAATGCATATGTTTGTAAAACAGCCCCATAATTAATTGCTCTGTGAAACGTAATAATTCCTATTCTCATAAATATCCCTCTATAAATCAATTTATTTTAGATAGTATCTCAAAAACTCGTATCAATTTCCATTTAAGCGAATAATATACAACAATATTTTTCAAATTTGTCGGCTGATATAAGTCAATAACACGCATTATCTCCTGATCATTCAAAAGTATTCTATAAAAGTCTTTAGCATCTCTCGTTTTAGAAATCTTATTTATATTGAATCTCAAGGTAAAAAAAGTCCGATTAATTATTCTTCGTTTCAAATTATAGTCTTTCAAAACATCTCCAAACAGTATGCAAACTTCATTATATAAATTTACAATTCTTTTTAAGACGGATACATCAATTCGATGCGTAAACGAAGTGTCATTAACACGGTATAAATATACAGCTTCAGTGCAAAAGGCTATTTTTTTAGCATGTGTCATAAACATCAGCTTAAATAACAAATCTTCAGAATAAACATCTCGTTCGGAAAAAAATTGTATACCCTCATTTTCAATTATATCTCTTTTGAAAATGCTATCCCATACCGCAATACATCCAGAGTATCCATCTTTCTCTTCGTAAGAAATCATATCAGCCATTGCAGCCTTAATTTCTTTGCAGCCAATTAAAACTTTATCATTTAGTGGATGTTCCTTTATGATCTTTCCATCATGCATATCAACTATTCTACAAGAAACCATATCTGCATTTGTTTCAATCGCTCTTTGATACAGTTTTTCAAGCATATTCTCCTTATACTGATCATCCGAATCTAAGAATGCAATATATTCACCTGTAGATTTTTTTATACCAAAATTTCTTTCTAAACCTTGCCCCACATTTTTATTAGTATATAATTGAATCCTATTATCTCTTTTTTTATATTTTTCACATATCAGAAAAGAATTATCTGTTGAACCATCATCGATTAATAATAGTTCAATATCTCGCAACGTTTGATTCAATACGGACTCAATACATTGCTCCAGATAAAGTTCCGCATTATATATTGGTACAATTACACTAATTTTTGGTCTCATTCATCATTCCCCATACACTATCACAAATTCTAGTTTCTTTTAATGTCATCATATTCTTCTTTTTAATTTGATTCTGGTATCAAATAATTATTTTGTATTCTTCTCGTCACTTGATGTAATTAAATAATCATAAAAGTTATGTCCGTGTTTAATATCAGCATCTAATTTATATGTCAACTTATGAATACCTGTAAGTTTTTTGATCCAATTCCATTTCTCTTCTGAATAATCATCAGCTAAAACCTTAACAAGATACTCGCTATAATCACTGTTCATATATGGAATTGCTTTCTCAACTTCCGGATTGCTTTTTACCACCAAAGTGATAATCAAATTTGGCGGCAGATACTCAATTACATGTTCGTTTTTGAGCCAATATGCGAAAGCAACATTTCTTATTTCTCGAATTGTTTTGTTTCCTTTTTTTGCATGAAGAAACCATGCAGGATATAGCACAGGGTTATCTATCAGCAGCAGTGAATTTCGTACTGCAAAAAAATCGCTATTTAAAATCATATCTGGAATAGGATCTGTAAGATATACCGTTGAATCAATCCATGTTCCACCATAATGTTCCAGTAATGCAAATCTCATCAGATCCGCATACCCCGCCATCGGAATCTGTCCAGCATCCTTTTTCTTTTCAATGTAATCTGGCAATCGAATGTAATTTGCAAGATTTTGATCATTCAGCAAAATGATTTTTTGATTGGAATGTTTACATACAGATTCATAGCACTTCTGAACAATGATCGGTGCCTGTTCAATACCTTTGTTCCAATAAATCCAGATTGGATTCTCTACATCATTTTTTGGAAAGCTAAGCACCTCAACATCTATGTCTTTATACTTTAAATATGGTTTTATCTTGGTAGAAGCTCGTTCCTGCCACAATACCTTCCGCACCTCATAATCCTTGACAAGATGCAATTTGATAAACATAAATGCCCCTCGTTTGACGGCATTCACAATTCCATATCTTTGAATAAAGCCTTTCATGCCAATATTTTGATAGTAGTCATTCAGCATAATAATTTAATTGTCTCCCTTTATCTTGCAGAAACTACTATTCAAAAGGCTCATAGATTCCGCACCAGATAATGGTAAACTGTTTCCTCCTTATCAATTGATGGTTCTAATTTATAGGTTAGTTTATGTATCCCAGTAAGCCGCTTAATCCAATTAAATTTTTCCTCTGTAAACCTATCTCCTAATACTCTAACCAGATATTCGCTGTAGTCACTATTCAAATAAGGCATCTTTTTTTCAACCTCTGGTGATGACCTCATTATTTGTGTGATTACAATATTTGAAAACAGATATTCTGGTACATGATTATTTCGTTTCCAGTAGGCAAACAGAACATTACGAATCTCACAAATCGTTCTATTATGTTGCTTGGCGTGGATGAACCAGACCGGATACAATACGGGATTATCAATTTCGCCGAGTGAATTGTGAAACACAAAAAAATCACTATTTAATATTTCCTGTGGGATTTCATCTGTTAGCAGTATTGTTGCATCCATCCATGTCCCACCATAATGCTCCAATAATGCTACACGCATCAAATCTGTATAAATCGCTAATGGAAGGACTCCGCTTTTTAATTTCTCATTCAGATAATCCGGCATATTTATATAGTTCTGCACATTGTTTTCTGTAAGCAAAACAACTTGTCTGCCGGCATATTTTTTTACAGATTGATAGCACGTCCTTACTATCTCAGGTGCCTGCTCCAACCCTGTATTCCAGAATAACCAAATAGGTTCATCTACTTGGGTTTCTGGGAACGTCAGCTTTTCAGGAGCAATATCTCTGAACTTCAGATATTTTTTACAAACCGCTGTGCCACCCCCCGATTGCCAAAGCAGTTTTCTCAGCTCATAATCTTTGACAATATGAAGCTGGTTACGAAGAAATTTGTTCCGCATTCTTTTCTCCTCGATAAATTTTCATCAGTTTTATATAGTAGCTCTCTGTCGTTTCATAATTCACCTGACTACAATTCTTTGTATATCTTTCCAATACATCTTGTGTTTGAAGAACTTTCTTTATCGCCTTCATCAGTTCTTCCACATTACCTGCTTCAAACAATTCTCCGGTTTCACCAGGCTCAATTAATTCGGGGATACCTCCCATTTTAGATCCAACAACAGGCGTACCCAAAAGTACCGACTCCATAACAGAGTACGGGCAGTTTTCATACCATTCAGACGGGCAAACACTGATTGCTGCCTCAGCAATAATGCGATAGAGTTCTTCTCCAGTCTTAAATCCCAGATACTTCACATTGGGAATATCCTTCATTTTATCAACCGACGGGCCATAGCCAATAAACACAAATTCTGTATTTGGCATCTTCTTGGCTACTTCAAGCAAAGTATCTGTTCCTTTGTCTCGCGACAGATGTCCAAACTCTAATACATAACCCTTTTTTTGAATGTTATCCAAGTGCGGCATCTCTTTTTTGAAATTATGCAGCCCGATGGTTTTATCACGGAATCTTTTCTGCGTGTCCAACTTTGATTTAAGAAAATAACTACAGCAAATATAGGCATCCACATATGAGTATGCCTTACTATATTTCCACATATATCCATCAAGTGTTCCAAGAAGACTTTTTGCTCTGGAATTTTTCAAGCATTTAGTTTGAAGGCAATGAATATAATGACCATCCAAGCATCGTTCACACGGCTTCATGTTCACATCGAACATTCCATGGCTGGGACAAACAAGCTGATAGTCATGTGTCGTGTAAACAATCTTACATTCTTTTTTTGTTTCTTTACGCCATTTGTTAATTTCCAAAATAATAGAAGGGGTCAGATGATACTGTATATTATTGAGATGTACTACATCTGGCTGAAAATCATCTAAAACCGCACGAATTTTTTTACGCGCTTCTCTTGAGTAGATAATACGAAAAGGTGCATTTAAATTTGCCTTTATTCCTTGAGAGAAATCCATATTCGTCACATATGATCCTACTCGATTTCCTACTATATTTTTTTCATTTTCAAGCACAAAGTACTGGACTTCGTGCCCATGTTCTTCTAACATTTTTCCTACATCGAATGTATACGTTTCCGCTCCACCTTTGGGAAATATAAATTTATTTACAAGTAAAATACGCATATCCTAATTTCCTTTTCTGTGAGTTTGCTTTATTTCATATCTCCTGTTCAGATAAAAAATAGCAGAAATATTTATCAACAAATTTTTTCATCATTTTCTATATAACTTCATCGTTTCCTTTACAACTTTATCCCAGTTGTATTTCTCGCAGATAAAGTCAGCTGCCTGATTCTTCATTCTTATAACCATTTCTGGATGGTCACAGGCCTCTTGCATTTTTTTTTGCAAGTCCTCTATATTCGACTTTTTAAAAATCAACGCCTTATCTTCCACAACCTCTGCACACTCTGGAATGTCGGATACCAGACAGCAATTGCCGTAGCTCATCGCCTCCAGCAGACTTAATGGCATTCCTTCCAGATCGGACGGCAGCGTGTAAATGTAAGCGTTGCTGTACAGTTCATCCAGCATTGCTCCCTGCACAAACCCAGTAAAAAGAATCCGATCGTCACCCTTCGCCAGTTCTTTCAATTCCTCCATAAAGGAATCCGTATCACTAGAGCCACCTGCGATGACCAGTTTTTTATCTGTCTTGACATTCTTGAATGCCTCAACCAGATATCGAATCCCCTTCTCCGGCACCAGACGACCGAGGAACAGTATGTAGGAATCCTTTTCCAGTCCAAAATGATCCGTGATCAGCTTTGCCTCCCGAACCTCTGGCCGATTGACACCATTAGGGATAAAATGTGTCTCCCTTCCGTAGGTCTCCATGAAATATTTCTGAACGCCTTTGCTTAGAACAATGATTTCATCTGCATATTTTACGGCATTTTTTTCACCCTGCCGGATAAATTTTGATCCAACGCCAAATTTCCATTTTTCGCGGGCCCAGTCCAAACCGTGAATAGTGCTGATTACACGCTTGCCAAAAAGTTTTGGTATCCAACAGAAAAAAGCAGGACCTTCCGCATGGATATGCACCACATCATATCTTCCAAATGCACTACAAAGTGCTGCGAAAAAGGAAGAGCTTACCGCTGCAAGTCCCTTCTTCTCAATGGTCGGAACAACCTTTTGACGGATGCCATCATATTCAATTGTTTTGTCATACTCTGCACCGCTCACATGATGGCCTGCTCTATTGTAGCAAGTTATATCACAACCATTCTGTGCCATTCGGGTGCATAACTCTTTTACAACAATCTCTATCCCGCCTTCACGCGAAAGACGTTTCTGTCCGAAAACCGCAAGTCTGATTTTTTCTTCCATTACTTCTCTCCAACCGTCATTCCATAGTTTCTATTCTTGTCCTAGGCTTATACACAATCCCAGCAGTTCTTTTCCTTAAATTGTCATGCTCATCTTTCACTATTCACCTTTCCTACTTCATAGCACAACAACAAGCCTGTATACAGATTGCAGCAACAATCTATACGCAGGCTTGTCCTCGTACCTCCTCATTCTGTTTTCTGCTCTATCAGCTTTCGCTGTGGTGGGTTAAGTATAGAGCGCAACCAGAAGCCATTAACCCCTGAAAACACGCAGGCCCTAACGCACCATGACAAGCAGAAACAAGTTGAGGTGAAAAGGTCAAGCCGCGCAAACCCGCATGAAATCAGGCTTTTTTCTGGTTGTCCATATTATTTCACACTCCCCATGTATTGTAACCACGACCCTTTTACCAAACATCTTTGGCAGCCATGAGAAAAAAGCTGGTCCTTCCGCGTGAATATGTACAACATCATATTTTCCAAATGCACTGTAAAGTGCTGCAAAAAAAGATGAACTAACAGCTGCTAATCCCTTTTTTTCAATCGTTGGAACAGATTTTTGGCAAATGCCTTCATATTCGTTTTTTTTATCAAACTCTGCTCCACTTACATGATGTCCTGATCGATTGTAGCAAGTGATCTTATGCCCATCTTGCGCCATTCTGGTGCAAAGTTCTTTTACAACAATTTCAATTCCGCCTTCTCTGCTCAGTCTTTTTTGACCAAACATAGAAATAGCTAATTTCTTTTCCATATGATTTAAAGCTTTCCTATTTCTTTATTTTGAAAAATACGTGGGAATTTCTTGTTGAGTAGACATTTCTCAGTGCGTACCAAAAACGCCTCTTTTTTCGGGCTTGCATATGACATTTTGGTTCATATACAAGCCCCATGTCTTCTCATTTTTATCCAGTTCGGTGAACTTCATGACCGCTTTATGATCATTTTACGAAGCCACCTTGTATACAATTAGTATACCATTAATTTGTGATCCTACATCGCACCGTCCCGTTTGAATACAACCAGTACGGTTTTGAAAAGGATCTTTATATCCAGAGCAAAGTTCCACTCTGCAATGTACTGCCTGTCGAGTTTTACTACATCCTCGAAGTCAGTGATGTTGCTTCGTCCGCTGACCTGCCACATTCCTGTAATGCCAGGTTTGGTGGCAAGGCGGGCACGGTGGTGAAGATCATATTTGTCCCATTCATCTACCGTCGGCGGTCTTGTGCCTACAAGGCTCATGTCACCTTTTAATACGTTAAAGAACTGTGGGAATTCATCCAGGCTGAAGTCTCGAATGATATTTCCAATTCCTTTCTTTATTGTACCATCCGGAAGTTTCTTGGTTCCGATGATTCGTGGATCCCATTCCAGTTTAAACATCATACCGTCTTTTACACGGTTTTGTTTCATCAGTTCTTTCTTCCGCTCTTCTGCATCCATATACATACTGCGGAATTTATAGATTTTGAATTTCTTTCCATTTTTTCCCACACGGACTTGGGAAAAGAAAATCGGTCCGGGAGATTATATGTAGATCAACGGTCCTAAGATCACGGTAAGGATCAATGTGATCAGGCATCCTACCAGTCCGCCTAAAATGTCCAGAGCGCGTTTCATAAAAAGCTGCTTGGTAGTTGCATAGTTGATACTGGTTGTCAGTACTGTGTAGATTCCCAGGCGTTCTACAAATTTCTTTTCGCCGATCAGGTTGGATGTCTTTGCCAGTTTCATATGAACAACCGCGCCCATTTCTGTCAGCTGGTTTAACAGCGTTTCCGGATACGGAGCATCGTCTGGAAGATTTACAAATACTTCATCTACCCATTCCCTGCAGACGTAATCCGCTACTGTGTCTGCATTTGCTACAACTGTAATGCTATCTCCACAATCATGCCCTACCATATCGCAGTCGATCACTGCCACACCTGCAACATGAAACATTTCATAATTAAAATTGCGAATATTATAGACCACCGTATCCAGCATGCTTTTTGTAGTTATGATCAACAGAGAACGTTTCATGCTGGAACGCATTTTTCTTTTCAGCTGGTCTTTCCACAAGATACGGGTCAGATAAGAAACAAGTAAATACAGAACCGTCATATAAAGCAATGCCAGTCTGGAATAATCCTCGCTTCTTTTTATATAGAAAAGATAAAACGTAGTTACCAGGATCACCAGGATCACATGTTTTACTGTCATTGCAAATTCCTGATAATATCCACGTTTTAACACATTTTTCAAAGATTCAAAGAGTAATAGTACGCCGGCATCGATCACAACTAAGATAAATGCCACGTTACAGTATATTAAATGGCTATAGGGGTTGCTAAGGCCATTTCTTAACATATAAGCCAATAAAAATGCGATCTGTAAACTCAGTTGGTCCCAGATCATAAAATCCAGATGTTTTTCCCATCCTCTGGCGCTTTTTCGATACATATCCCCACTTCATCCTTTTTCGTTTGCGTTTATAACAGAGCCGGAAATGTCTCCCGGCTCCATCATAATAGTTGTTATTTTGCAAGAACCTGTACAGTACAAGAACCTGGTACTTCAAAACTTACATATTTTGTATTCCAGTTAATGGTAGGATTCTTAACTGTAACCCAATTGCTTGTATTGTTGTCTAAGTAGATAATTACAATATCTTTGCCTGCGGTTAAGGTACTTACATACAGATTAACTGTAGAACGAACATCATGTCCATTTTTCTGAGAGATGATCGCACGGGTTTTACCTACATTAGCATACTCTTCCAGACCTGCATTAGGAACAAAATCACTAGCCTTTTTGGTTCCGTTATTTAAGCCATTAATCTGACTTACAGATTCATCACCAAGTCCGGCAGTTTCTGCTTCACCAGTTGCAATACTCTGGTCAACGTCACTATTGGAAGCATCTTCAATCAATCCCATAGTTACTTCAGAACCATCCTTTGTAACATTGGTTACTTCCTGTCTTTCGTTGTCTCTTCCCTGGACAACAGTTGCTTCTGCTACTTTGTTTACTCCTGATCCTGCATTGGATCCAGCATTAGTATCGGAGTTCTGCTCTCCCTGCTGGCTGCCAGTATTAGTATTATTCTGGCTTTGGCTTGATGAATCCTGACCAATAGTTCCATCAGACTGACTACCAGGACTTGTAACTGCACCAGCTACTACCGGCATTGCTACCATAGCTGCAGCCATTGCCATAGCTACTAAAGCTTTCTTCTTCATGGTTATCACGCCTTCCTCCCTTTTGGGGTAAAATATATTTCAATAAGCAGCGTGTTTCCACACTGGATATTGTATAGTAATTATTCTGTTTCCCGGTAAAACAGATCTAAAATGATCTGGATCGCTGCCTGACGGTCAGCACGGTATACATCGTACTTCTCTGTTGTCTCTTCTACTCCGGGAACTGTGTAAAAATCTTCGCTGGTTAAACTGCCAGCTTCCATTCCATCCATTGCTATCTTTACATACTGATCCTTGGTCATATCTGTTACCATATAATCCTGAATCATGTCAAACAGATGTACCACGATCTGGCTGTCTGTCTTGGATGCGGCTTTTACTGCCTGAAAATACTGCGTAATATATTCCTGCTGCTGGTCCATACGGTACAGTGCAGTAAAATGATAATCCGTATCACGGTAACGCACAAAGGCTTCTGCCTGTTTTCCATGGAGAGTGACCTGATTGCCTTTGACAAATGCCGGATCCTTTTTCTCCATTCCCTCTGTAGGGACCGTTACTGTAACACCGCCTACAGCGTCATTTAACTGTGCTACTACTGTGGTATCAACTGCCATATACTGATCAATAGTAAATCCGCAAAGAAGCTTCTGTACAGATTCAACCATATTTTCACAGCTGCCTTCCCTGCCATCACCATAAGCATACGCCATAGTCAGCTGGGTGATCTTGGTATCATGAAGGGTTCTTTCCTTATTTGTAATAGGAATTTCTGTCATGGTATCACGTGGGATCATCAGGATCTTTAATGTATGTCGGGCAGTGTCCTGGGCGATCAGAAAGATACCGTCCGACTGACCGGCCAAGCCCAGCTCCTTTGTCTCTGTCATTGTATCACTTCTGTCAACACCCATACAGAGGATTGCCTTTACATACTGGTTTCTTCTGTAATTTTTTCCTTTATAGGTCAACTGATCCTGGGCTAAGATAGGCACCAGATTCAGATCTCTTGGATCTGCTGTCAATTCTTCTTTTTGCCCCGGAGCAATTCCTATTTCTTCTTCAGCAGCTGTCTGAGACTCTGCTTCAGCTTTCTGTCTTTCTTCATTGCGTGCCTGAATGATCAGTTCTGTTGCCTGCCGGTTTTTGTACATAGTCACGCCGCCCCAGATCCCCAGGGTCAGTGAAACAAGTCCTATACCGATCAAAGCGCTGTATATCTTCTTTTTCATATCAATCAGCCTGATTTCCTGTGTAACTGTTACTTATCAGTTGTCTGTGCTGCTTCAGCTTTTTCATATGGACTGTAGGCACCGTATTTATCATACTTACCATATCGGCCATACTTACCGTATTTACCATATTTTCCGTATCTGCCATAATAACCATTCTGGCTGAGGTCAACTTTGTTTAACACAACACCCAGAACACGGCAGCCGGTCTTGTCCAACTGGCTCTTTACCTTCTGTTCCAGACGGTAGCTTACTGCACCCTGTTCAACAACGATGATCGCACCGTCACAGTTGCTGGCTACAATAGCACTATCGATCAGGTTTGCCATAGGCGGTGTATCGATGATCACATAGTCGTAATCTTTCAGAGACTGGATCAGATCATGGAACAGATCTTCTTCCAGAAGCTCTGCCGGGTTTGGTGAATATGGTCCGGCAAAAATAACGCTGAAACCTTCATAGTTTGTTTCGTAAATAATGTCTTCTCTGTTTTTCTGACCACTGAGGTACTGGGAAAGACCGTTTACCTCACCTTCCAGCTGATAACGGGATACCAGAACAGATTTACGGATATCTGCATCAATGAAGATCACCTTTTTACCGATCTGTGCAAATGATGCTGCTACAGAAAAGGCAACATCACTTTTTCCTTCATCTGGAAGTGCGCTGGTAAACATAATGGTGCGGATGTTGCTTCCGCAGAACTGGATATTGGTACGCAGGGTCTTAAGAGATTCTCTATAGTTATAATCATCTTTTATTTCGCGTTTTAAAGAAATTACTTTGTTATTCATTTACGATCCCCCTGCTTTCCTTTTTTCTTATCGTCTTTGTTATGCATATGAGAACGTCTGAGTGTCTGTTCATTCTTATTTTCTTCTGCTTCACCTTCACGAAGAGGTACAGATGCAAGAACAGTCAGTCCCATATATTTCTCTACATCTTCTTCTGTCTGAATGGTATCATTTAACAGCTCTTCTACAACTGTCAGACCACATACCAGAACAATTCCTAACATAGCTCCGATCATGGCATTCTTGCCATTGCTTGGGCTTGCCTTTTTATCAGATACAGTACCTTCCTCAATTACTTTAGGAGGAACCATTTCCATAATGTCTCCGATATACTCGGAAGAAGTCTTTGCAACGGAGTCTGCAATATCCTTTGCCATCACCGGATCTGGATCCTGAGCAGTGATAGAAAGAATTCGGGTATCATTTGGGTTATTAATAGTGATCTTGCTGACCATATTTTCGTAACTGATATCCAGTTTCAGTTTATCAATGACTTCTGAAATAACCGGACGGCTGGTTACGATGATCTTGTAGTCCTGAGTCAGCTGGCTTCCTATCTGCAGGTCAGCTAAAGATGTCAGTGTAGTTTCTTTTGAAAGAATATATACCATTGAAGTCGAGGTATACTGCGGGGTAATAGCAAACTTGCTGAACAGGCCGAAGGCGCCCCCCATGATCACGCCTGCGCCAACGATCCAGAGAATTCTCTTCTTTAATGCGCGGAACAGCTGGAGAAGATCGATCTCTACTTCGTCATCATTCATGTTGATTGTCTTGTTATCCATACGTACTTTTTCCTTTTCTTCCTATTATTATATAGTTTCTTTTTTTATGACGCGCAACGCGTTCTGGTAAGTAATGCACCAGATCTGTTGTGCATCAATATGACCGTCAAGCCATTTGAGTGCCTCTGTGATTTGAGGCGGTCTGTAATCTGACCTGTGCATGTCTGTCCCCAGGAAATGGATCACTCCTGATTTTACCTGTTCCCTGCACCACCGTACCTCCGGTGAGAACCAGTGTCCCTGGATACTGTCGTAATTCATCTGAAGTTTACATCCAATATCAAGGAGCTCTGAAGTTCCTTTTTTTCGCAGGCAACCGTAACGCTCCATATGAGCAAGAATAGGCGTGTACCCGTTAGAGACCAGTTTGCGGATCCCCTGAAAAAGAATTTCATAAGAAACAGAAGGCATAAATTCTACCAGAACATATTGGCTGTCTGCCATGGTATATGCCTTCCCCTCATTCAGGCGCTGTGCAAGCTCATCGTGATAAAATGTTTCCTGGCCCGGAAAGATCCTGAACTTAGGATAGGTTTTCCGAATTTCCTGCTGAAGAAGCTTTGCTGAGTCATTTAATCCTTTCAGCACATGGCGTCTGGAATAGTGAGGTGTAGCGATCACACCTACAATCCCCTGGTCGGCCGCCCGTTTCAGCATTTCAACGGATTCTTCCATTGTCCTTGATCCATCATCCACACCCGGTATCACATGTGCATGAACATCTATTATTCGCTGCCGAACTTTCATTTTTATTAGTACCTTTCTTCCGGAATATTCTCAATGGGTTTTAATGCAGAAATAAGAAGTGTCAATTTTTAAGAATACCCCCCCCCCACCAGCTAAATACTATATAGTTTCCGCTTCGGCACGCCGGGACTGCCTAAAAGGGGATTTTTTCTATGAATGATTTTACATCATATTCTTTATAAAAGAAAGGTCATTTTTGTTTTTTTATGAATAATAAGGCCAAAGTTATTGTTTGTAACCTTTGCCTTAGTGAATTACTTCCTATTATATAGTGTTACACTGCGTTATTTCAGTTACAAAGCCAATTGATTTGCCAGGATCACACTGGCTGCCAGGCTGACAAACGCTGCTAAAAGTCCGCCTGCAAGTGTATAACGGGTACGGCTGATGCCTGCAGAACCGAAATAGACACTCATACAGTAAAGCACGGTTTCCGTACTTCCCATAAGAATAGATGCCATAAGCCCCACCTGGGAGTCGGGACCATAATTTTTAAACAGATCCAGCACCAGGCCTACTGCGGCAGAGTTGGAAACGAGACGTATAAAAGCAATGGGGATAATGGGGCCGGGGAGACCGATGGAAGTAGCCGGAACTTCTAAAATATGGGTTAAAAATTCTAAAAATCCCGATGCACGAAGGACGCCTACCGCTGTCATTAATCCAACTAATGAAGGAAGGACCTGGACAACGGTCTGCATCCCCTCTTTTGCGCCATATAAAAAATCATCAAATACCGGTCTTTTTCCAAGTATGGCGAAACCAACAATATAAAAAATGATCAGTGGAACCATAAAATCTGATAAAAATAAGAGAAAGCCCATAAAAAATGCCTGCCCCCACGCATGTTTTGTTTTTACAACATACGTAGGAACAGGCTTAATTATGTAACAAATATATCCCCCGCGCAAGCGCAGGGGATATAAGTAGGAAGTATGCATTTTGCGAATATACGATCCAGATTATGCCTCAGTAAATAATGGAGTGGAGTAATATCTGTCGCCGCTGTCCGGAAGAAGAGCTACAATGGTCTTTCCTTCGTTTTCAGGACGTTTTGCAAGCTGGATCGCTGCGTATAATGCTGCACCGGAAGAAATACCGGTTAAGATACCTTCTGTTTTTGCAAGAAGTTTGGATGCTTCAAACGGATGCTCGTTGTCGATGGGCAGTACTTCGTCAGAAACCTTGGTGTCTAATACTTCTGGAACGAAGCCGGCGCCAATTCCCTGGATCTTGTGGGCACCGCCGTGTCCTTCAGACAGTACAGGAGAAGTTGCAGGCTCTACTGCTACTACCTTTACATTTGGGTTCTGCTCTTTTAAGTATGTGCCAACGCCGGTAATGGTACCGCCGGTACCTACGCCAGCTACGAAGAAGTCTACCTGACCCTCTGCATCTCTCCAGATTTCAGGACCTGTGGTCTCTTTGTGGATCTTTGGGTTTACAGGGTTTACAAACTGGCCTGGGATAAAGCTGTCCGGGATCTCTTTTGCCAGCTCATCTGCTTTTGCGATAGCTCCGCTCATTCCCTTATCACCAGGTGTGAGAACGATTTCAGCTCCATAGGCCTTTAAGATGTTGCGGCGCTCTACGCTCATGGTCTCAGGCATGGTCAGGATCACACGGTAGCCCTTGGATGCTGCTACAGATGCAAGTCCGATACCTGTATTTCCGGAAGTTGGTTCAATGATAACCGAACCTGGCTTTAAAACGCCTCTTGCTTCTGCATCTTCGATCATCGCTTTTCCTACACGGTCTTTTACACTTCCTGCCGGGTTAAAGTATTCCAGCTTCAGTAAAATCCTTGCCTTTAATCCTTCTTTTTTCTCCAGATTTACCGGTTCTAAAAGTGGTGTGTTTCCTACTAATCCTGCTGCTCCCTTAACGATTCCTGCCATAATAAGCTCCTTTCCATGCATTGTATGATACCAGATCCTTCACCTTTTGATCCTGGTCCCATATGCCTATCTGTTTACTGGGTTTTGATTTATGGGTATTATAAAACCTATAAACCCACTTGTCAATAGGTTTATAGGTTTTTTGTATTGCTGACCATAGCTCCGCTGGCATCCATATAATACCAGGTATCTCCCACCTGTACCCAGCCGGTCTGTTTTACATAATCTTTCATGTAATACCATTTTCCGCCGATCTTCTTCCAGCTGTTTGCAGGTATCTTTTCACTGTAATCGGTAAATGAAAGTTCAATGGTCACATGATCATTGATCCCGTCTACATTTCCTTCCTGTGTACACTGCCAGATGGTACGGTTTGGATAGCTGTTAATGGTACCATAGCGGGCGTACCAGATATCGTATGGGATTTCTGCTGTATTTAAGTGATTAGTGAGCCAGTCATTATTTGCATATACGATGGGACAGTAACCTGCATCTGCGATCACTTTACAGAAGGCATTGACATTTTCCGTGATCTGGGCGGTACTTAAGCCCTGTTCCAGCAGGTAATTGGACTCCACATCATAGGCAACCGGATATGACACCGGAAAATCCTTGATAACCTGGAGCACATATTCTGCTTCGTCTGCTGCCGTCTGTGCATCCAACGCCTGTGTATAGAAGAAAACACCTGTTTTTATACCATGAGCTGCTGCTTCCGTTATATTCCGGTCAAAATACGGATCTTTATCCTTATAATAACCAATACGGATCATGGCAAAACCGACGCCATCTGCAGCTACTTTTCCCCAGTCAATGCCATTTTCCCGGTTTGCACGGTTCTGATATTTTGTCACGGTGATACCTTTTGCCACTGCCCCTTCAATGGGAGTGCCGGAAGCATCTACATAACTGCCATTTTCAAAGTCCCATGCTTTTGCCTGGGCTGCCATAGGAAAAGCCAGCGAAACTGCAAGCATAGCTGCCGCTAATTTTAAAGATCTCTTATATTTTATATGCCAGATCTTATTCCCGTTCTTTCTCATTTATTATTTTCTTCCTTTCTCTGCTTTGCATTTTTAAGTTTTACTCTCATTCTTTGATTATAACATTATCCCATTATAAAAATATTAACTTTTGTCGAAGAAAGTCTAAAAATTCTCCTACCATTCTTCTAAACAGTCAGCTATAATAAATACAGTTATGCAACACGGGAGATTTTTTATGTCTAAAGTTTGGGAATTTTTCGAAAATATGAATGAGGCTGTTTATGCCTCTGATGTGGATACATACGAACTGCTCTATTTGAATAAAGCGGCCAGAGATCTGTTTCAGTTTAAGGATGAGTCTGATTATAAAGGAAAAAACTGCTATGAGATCCTGCAGCAATGTTCTTCCCCCTGTGCCATGTGCACCAACAACCGCTTAAAACCCGGTGTGTTTTATGAATGGTCCCGTTTTAACCCGCTGGTGCGCCGTTCTTATCTGCTGAAAGACACCATGGTAATTGACGATGGACGCAGAGTCCGTATTGAAATGGCAATTGACCTGGATATTCATGAACTGGCTAAACGTTCTTTTTCTGAATTTACAGACAATGAAGCACTGATCAATGAGGGACTTCGCTGTGCACTGGCAGAAGAAACACCGGAACAGTCTATTGATACATTATTACAGTATCTGGGGCAGATGTTCCAAAGTGACCGTGTTTATATTTTTGAGAAAAATAAACATGGCAATTTTGACAATACTTATGAATGGTGTGCTTCTAAGGTTTCCCCTCAGAAAAATATTTTACGCAATATCCCGCCGGAAACCATGGGTACCTGGATTCCTACCTTCCAGAAAGGTGAAAGTATTATCATCCGGAATGTGAATGAGATCGTATCTTATGACCCCACTGTATATGAAACACTGATACCGCAAAACATTGCGCGCCTTATTGTCAGCCCTATTTGCCGTGACCGGGAAGTAATCGGTTTCTATGGTATTGACAATCCGCCACTTGACCGTATGGATCATATTGCTTTTATGCTCCAGCTCCTTGGACATTTTATCAATTCCATGCTGCGGCGCAGAGACCTGGTTGGGAAACTGGAAACATTAAGCTACCATGACCAGCTTACCGGTGCGAAAAACCGTCATGCCATGAACGAAAAGCTGGCTTCTCTTGCAAACGGTGGAAGTCTTGGCATTATTTACAGTGATGTAATGGGCTTAAAGCAGATCAACGATGATTTTGGACACCAGGCGGGTGATGAGGCGTTGATCTATGCCTGTGAAAATTTAAAGGCTCATTTTCCGGATAAATGTGTTTACCGTATTGGCGGTGATGAATTTCTGGTACTGATACCGGGTATTACAGAAAATCTTTTTCAGTCTATGATCCGTTCTATGTTAGTTGACATGGCTAAAAGTTCGGTTCACCTGGCACTTGGTTCTGTCTGGGTGGATGACTGCACCGGAAAAGTAGAAAAATCGCTGTCTGAGGCAGATGCCAGAATGTATGAAGATAAACGTGCTTATTATGCCAAGAACCGGCAGTTAGACCGAAGGAGACACTGATCATGGTGTCTCCTTTTTTATTAGGATATACCCGAAATGAGGTGAGCATTTTGGGGAAGATCTATGTGGGGTTACGGAGATGATCCATGATCTTACAGAAAATGACCGCTGCCAGTGTACTTACCATTGTTGCTGCAAAACAGGGACCGGTGACGGCTGCCGGGGATGTACTGTGATACTGGCTTCTGTATGCAATGATATTCACCGGGATCAGCTGAAGGGATGAAATATTCATGATCAGAAAGGTACACATTTCATTACTGGCAGTGCCTTTCGAGACTGCGTGAATTGTCCTTTTCGCCACTTTCTCTTTTCTGCGCTCTTCTTCTACCTTTTCCAGTTCTTTCATGGCTTTTAAGCCTGCAGGTGTCGCCGCCCAGCCAAGTCCCAGGATATTTGCAATGAAATTTACACAGATCTGTCTGGCGGCTTCACAGTCTGACGGCAGATCCGGAAAGAGGAATTTCAAAGCCGGTCTCATTTTCTCTGAAAGCTGTTCTACCAGCCCGGCTCTGCTTCCGATCTCTAAGATCCCGTTCCAGAAAACTACGATCCCCAGCATGGTGATACTCAAGGTCACGGCTTCCCCTGCTGCGTTTAAGGCTCCTTCTGTTACCTGAGCCAGCCTTCCGTGAAACGCGCCCCATATGATCCCCAGAAAAAGCATTCCGCTCCAGATATAATTTAACATATTCCTTTTTCCTGTATTGCCTATACGCCCATTTATACACATTTTATGCTCTTTCACACAGAGAAATACACATTCTTATGGTGGAAAAAGTTATCCACAATCTAAATCTTGTATTTCCTCTTCTTTTTACCACATATCTTGTGTTTGTCGGTGGATAATGTGGATAACTTTGGGGATAACTCTGTTTATAGTGTGTGTAAAGCATGGGGAAACTGTGGGGAAATATGGATTTTTATGTGGAAACCGGAAATTTTGTGGATTTTTTATCCACATTTTGGCAGATTTTGCGGTTTCCTTTTGGGCTTTTCCTTGTTTTTTCCTGCTTTTTCTTGTTTTGCCGTTTTACTGTTTTTATTTTACCGGCATATACAGTTCCAGGAAATAAATGTTGCTGTCTTCTCCTAAAAACGAAGTCATATTATTGGAATACAGAACTCCTGTTGGCTCTGCTCCCTGTTCCTTTCCCCAGCGGACCATCTGGCAGGCTGTTTCTTCATCGGGATAAATATTTTCAGACTCCAGGATCGTATAAATACAGGGAACGGGTGCAGTCTGCGGATATTGTTCCAGATGGAAGTCACTGCTGATAAAGGGACCTACTTCCTGATACAGAAACAGCTTGGTGCCCTGCTCCTGCATCTGCCCTTCTTTTATGGAAAATTCGGTATAGAAATAAGTCATGTCCAACCCGCCTGTTTCAGATGACAGGGAAAACCATTTTTGCAGACTTGCGTGGAGACTGTCGCAAACTCCTAACTGATAGGCTACCGGAAAATTTTTCCAGGTACATTTTCCACCGTATTGCTCTGCCATTTGAATATCTTTTGTGGCAAGCCGCATACGGGCAATGGCCTGCTGATGATAGTGGATCTTCATCTCTTCCTGTTTTATACGGGTCTGCAGATGTTTTTTCATATATTCTACAGAATTCTCGCCTTTTATGTATCCTTCGATTTCTTCCAGGCTGTCATTCATTTTTCTCTTATATAGGATAACCATCAGTCTGAACAGGTCTTCTTCCAGATAATAACGGTATCCGTTTTCCTTTTTTCTCGCCTTTATGATCCCTTTTTTTTCATAAAAACGGAGAGTATCCCGGCTTACGCCCACAATTTCGGACATATCGCCTATGAGATACTCTCGCTGTTTTATTTCCGTTCTGTTTTCTGCCATGCCTTTCCAGTCTCCTGTTTTCCCATTTTCTCACGATCAACATTTCTTCCGAATGTGTTTATGAATGTTATCTTATCCGGATTTTGCGAGCTGGTCAATGGGACGCAGAAAATCGAAAGGAAACTGTAAAGTTTTATCTGGATATTTATCTTACTCCAAATTTGGTTCCCCGTTTGATGATACCGTTGCTGTTCCATTCATTGTAAACATATGGTCCGCCATCTGTGGTACCGTTTTCTGTAAATTCATGAGTTCCGCCATTATAGCTGTAGTTGCCCGTTACCATTTTGCAGGTACTGGTATCAAAATAATAAACATTTCCGTTGATCTTCATAATACCACCCTGAAGTTCTCCGGTATCAGCCGCATAATACCAGGTGCCGTCCTTCTGGATCCAACCGGTTCTCATTAACTGGTCATCGCCAAAATAAAACCAGTGATTTTTATACTGTACCCAGTTATTGGTGCAGTAAGCTCCATCACCCCACTGATACTTTACGCCTTTTCCTGTACCTGTAAAACCTGCTGCAAAAGATGTCATAGCGCTTCCTGCCGTCAGAGCCAGCGCAAGTACTGTAATAGCAAAACGTTTCTTCATAATTAAATGCCTCCTGCGTTTTTATATATGACAACGTCCCCCTCATGGAACATGTCCTTTTGTTTTATGCAGAAAGCATACACCTTGAAGTTACTCCAAGGTCAAGGCAAGTAAGGATTTTGTAAGGGTTTGTAAGAAAAAACGGCCATACCTTTTTATGGGTATGACCGGTATTTTTGGGGGGACTCGCGAACTCGTACCAACATGCTTATCTGTCTGCTTACGCAGGCGGTTCATGCGTTACAATTCTCCCACCAGTTCTTTCATCACATCATCTACTTTTTCAATCTTTTCGGCTCTGTAAGCGTTGCTGCCGCAGAAGAGAAGGGCGTTGTCTTCGTCTCCTTCTGCTGCATTTACCAATGCCTTTGTGATGCAGTAAGGAATGGTTTTGATATCGCAGTGTTCCAGACACTGGAAGCAGGTTTTGATGGCCGGACGGACGCCGTCTTTGATCTGCTGTAAAAACGGATTTAAGATGGCACGTCCTGGCATTCCTACCGGGCTCTGGGTGATAACGATATCTTCTTTTTTGGCTTGAATATAGGCTTGTTTATAACGTTCATCTGCATCACATTCTTCTGTTGTTACAAAACGGGTTGCAATCTGCACTCCATCTGCACCAAGAGTAAATGCTCTTTCATAATCTGCATGCTCATAAATCCCTCCTGCCAGAATGACAGGGATTTTTTTCTCATATTTTTCTTCATATTTTCTTATAATTTCAGCAGTAGCATCTGTAGACGCATCATCATGAATTAATATTTCATATGTATATGAAAATTTTTGGCTTAAAAATCCATTTAAGGTTTGTTCAATGTAGTCAGCATGATTATAAGCAGTGCATATAATACTTACTTTTACATTTTCCATTTTTCTTCCACTTCTTTCCTACTTTTTGTTACGAAGAATGTTGATACTGCAATTAATATGCTTAATCTAACAATTTCATTATTTCCTATAACGATTCCTTTAATATTGTATATTATAAAAGTTAATGCTAAGAATATTTTTATAAATCTATATGTTCGTATTGTCTTTCCATATTTTGAGACTATTACTGCTAAATAACTTAGATACAAAATCGCAGTTAATATCACTCCTATCATCCAAACATCATTTACATATCCAACATCTGAAAATACATTTGCCCGAAACACTGAATGACCTGTTCCAAACAGAAATTCACTCATTTTCTCTGGAAAGAAAAATTTATTATTTAAATACTCAAAATATCCACTTTCGTTCCCTTTAAAAAATGAAAATATCTCATCAATTCCGCTTTGTATCCATTCCCAACTATCCAACATGTGTAATTTAGGTATAACAATATTTTTGCAAAAAATTATTATTATAATAGTAATAAAGATTTCTTTTATAATTCTTTTATTCTTTAAATTTACTTTCCATAAAATAATTAATCCTATTCCAATCCCACCTATTACTAAAGTAGACCTTGCATTTATTATCGCTGAAAAAAATAGAAGCGGCACATATATTACATATTTATATGATTTTTCAAAACACATCCAAATAGCAATCACACCGAGAACAATTTGTATAATAGCGGTAGTAGATGTTAAGTATGTCGCAAACCCATAGAATCGGACCGACAGTAAGTAACTGTTAATTGTGTCCACCCCATTGGCAAACATTAGTGTCGTTAGACTACTTTTTATACTTGGATTTAAAAATGCAACTAAAGCAATTATTCCTTGAATATTCCCAACTATTAACAAATCTTTCAATAAAATCGACCAATTTTTTTGTGTCTTCCAATAATATAAGCAAATATAAAAGGCGATCATCACTAATTCGATCGCCAAAATCATATATATATATATTCGTCCATATGCAACGTCAGCAGTTCTACCAATACAATCAAAGACTAATAAATAGATACATATAAAAAACAATGCCAAACTAAAAAACCATATCTTTGTTTCTTTTAGAAGATTAACAAATATTTTTTTGTTTTTATAGGATCTTAAAATCGTAAATGCTCCCATTATGGCTAGTATATGTATAAGCAAATCATTTCTCACAACAGGTGGATTATAAAGAAAAATAAACAACACCCAATACATTGCAAAATGTGAAACATTAAAAATTACTCTCATTATCATTTGTATGATAATTAGGAAGTTAATTATCACACGTTTCCTTTCTTTTAATATCGTGGTTCAATACAATTCAGATACTATGGACTTTTAATTTATTTCCTGTAGCCTTGACTACTCGACTGGAGTGTATTGCCGCTACCTTTATCTGAATTGTTTATCAGCTGGATGTTGCCGGAGTGTTCTCACTCAGAGTACTTATTTCTATCAAGTCTACGATGATAATCGATGGTGGACATCATGGTATCAGACTTTTAGAAAGGGAGGTACAACCTCATGAACATTTTCGTAGGCATTGATATTGCCAAACTCAACCATT
>ENA-OQKO01000724-OQKO01000724.1-human-gut-metagenome-genome-assembly--contig:-NODE-724-length-27329-cov-5.336446_pt1 | contig 27329 bp, 10 predicted proteins | sample MGYA00242777_ERZ504796 | MGnify/ENA primary metagenome ERZ504796 (study PRJEB26092, sample SAMD00036404) | human gut metagenome | host: Homo sapiens | study: EMG produced TPA metagenomics assembly of... | reverse complement strand
CAGAATCCGGAACCGGCAGCGGGACAGAGAACAATAATAACGCTCAGACCGGCGACGGAATGACAGTGCCGATTATCCTTTTAAGCCTGTTAGTCGCGGCGAGCGCGGGAATCGCGGTTGTCTTAGGTAAAAAACGCAGACTAGGATAAGCAAAATTGAATAGGGGTCGGAATCTGGAACTCAAAAATAAAGCAATCCAGCTTCCGACCTCTTTTTCTATACTAAAACGTAGCGTCCAAGCCATTTCTCGGGATTTCTCTTTTTTATAGAAATAGGGCATCAAAAAGAGATAGATCGTAAAAATAGTAATTAGGATTTATTCTGAACCCGTGATTCTTATTTTGCCAAGGCTGTCTTTTGTTTTTTAAAGATCAGCAACCAAACAATTTTCGATTTCCCATCCGGATTGCTCTGGGAATTTTCAGAGGAAGAAAGCGACGGATGGCAGCCGGGACGAAAGAAACGATCAATTTGCCTTGCTCTCAGTTTAATCAATGGAGAAGTCAGGCGGCAAGAACGGTTCTTCCTAACCGGTCAATAGCGCAAAATACTATACAGCCTTCCCCCTGAAGATTTGATTTGAAAATTCTACCTAGATTATTCTAGAGGTTTATATATAGATTGTATAGCCATAGCGAAAAAAACAACTCATACCTTAAGATCGGCCTTTGACATGAGCGAGGATACTGGGTGAAGGCCCCAGCCGAATCTACCGGCCTTGTATGAAAGAATAAAATAAATTTAATAAAGAAGCAGTAAAAACATTGGCCTTATAAAGTTTCAAGCAAAATAATGGAAATGGAATAAATATCACTAAAATTTTAGTGATATTGCTAATTTTTGAGATTTCCTTTGCTCAAAACGGAGTATATAATTATAGATACAGTAACCAAATAAATAAAGGATGGAGGAAAGAAAATGAGAAAATTTATAGCGGCCGCTATGAGCGCGGTTATGCTGCTAAGCGCGTTTCCCATAACCGCCCAAGCCGCAAATGAAAACTCGTCAGATGCGGAAACAGCATTTTATGTTTCTCCTGATGGAAGTGACAGTAACAGCGGAACAGAGAGCGAGCCGTTCAAAACCATTGAAAAGGCCCGGGATGAGGTAAGGAAACATACAAAGGACATGACGTCAGATATTGTCGTGTATCTTAAGGATGGAGTATATTATCAGGATGAGACGCTTGCCTTTGGAACAGAGGACTCGGGAACCAATGGATATCAGGTGAGATATGAGGCGTATGAAGGAGCTGCTCCTGAGATCAGCGGCGGCAAGTTGCTTGAAGGAACATGGGAGGTTGATGACGCAGAAAAGAATATTTATAAAATCAGCGTTCCTGAGGGCATGAATTTCCGCCAGCTATATGTAAATGGAAAAAAGGGAATTCGGGCTAGAACCGGAGTGCCGACAGGCGAGCTTGATCCCACTTCCAGAATTTTAGGAGCCGAGAGATTTACAAGCCAAGGAAAGAACAGCGGTTATGTATACGTTCCTGCGGATGAGCGGATTTTAGAGGATCCGTCGGAAATGGGTGGAGAAAATCCAGTAGAATTACATATCTTTGCCGCCTGGACTGAGAATATCCTCCGCGTGGGCGAAATGGAATATGTAGACAATTATAACGGTGAACAGGCCTATAAGGTAACGGTGCAGGAACCGGAATCTGAAAGAGTTTTCAGCCGGCCGCACCCTGATTTAACCGGGTATGTAGGCGTCAAAAAATTTGCGTTTTATTATGAAAACGCTTATGAGTATATCGACTTAGACAAAGAGTGGTATCTGGATACAGAAGCCAATACCCTGTATTATAAAGCGCCTGCCGGAACGACGGCAGAGGACATGAACAAGGCGTCCGTGGTCGTTCCAAACCTGGAGAAAGTAGTTTCTATCAAGGGCGAATCCCTGGACGCTCCCATTCATGATTTTGTTTTTAAGGGGATAACCGTAGAGCATTCCACATGGCTGCAGGCCAGCGAAGAAGGACTGGTGCAGGGGCAAGCGGGCCAGTATTTGGTGGATGGCAGCGTTTATGAAACCAATGACATCAAGGTAACGCCCTCGCCTGGAGCGGTACACATTGAAAATGCCCAGTATGTTAGATTCGACGGCAACCATGTTCGCTACACAGGAGCTGTCGGTATTCTGATGGCTTCCGGCACCAAAGAAGTGACGCTGGTAAACAACGAGGTAGAAGAGACAGCCGGAAACGGAATAGAAATCGGTAAATTCGTCGTTGACGACAAAACCGATTACCATACGGCTTATAATCCTGACGACATACGGGAGGTTTGTACAAACGACAGAATTTTAAACAATAAGATTCACGATATTGGAACCCAGTATGAAGGATCCGTCGGCATAGGCGCCGGCTATGTACAGGGAATTATGATCGCGAATAATACGGTTTACAACTGCCCCTATACAGGAATTTCTGTGGGCTATGGCTGGACCAGCGACGCCAATCCTATGAAATACAACAGTATTATACGCAACGAAGTTTACAATGTGAATAATATCGTATGCGACGGCGGCGCCATCTACACCTTATCGAATCAATATCCCAGCTCCAGAATAGAAGAAAATTATCTGCATGATAATTATGCCTCTGAGGGACTTGATTATGGTTCGTCCGGAATTTACCTGGATGAGCAGTCTGACGGCTTTTCGGTTAAGAATAACGTCCATGTGCAAAGCTATGGCGGGCTTAACCTGCATATTGTTGGCTCGAGAAATGATATAGGCGTTAATTACTTTTTCGAGGGAGACGTCAGCAGCGACGCTTACGACAGCTTTGCGACAACGAAAGTGCAGCAGATCATGGATCAAGCCGGGGCGAAGGATGACTTTACCCTGGAGGATGAAGAAGAACTGTTCAGGCCGGTTCTTCAAAGCGTGGAATACGACCCTGTGTATAATGTAATGAGATTGTCCGGCCGGAATTTCGGCAGCGATATCGGAACCATAACCTTTAACATCAGCGGCGAAGAAAAAGTAATCGCTGCGGAACAGGTCAAAGAATGGTCATACGGTGCGATCAGCGTTGAAGTGCCCGAGGGCGCAAAACGCGGAGATACCGTGACGGTTACTCCCAAGGGAATGAGCGTTGCCTCAGAACCCTTTACCATAGGCAGAATCATGAATGTAGTAACCGAGTTGGTCAAGGAAGATTTCGAGGATAAAGATGCCGGACAGTTGGATTCAAATGAGTGGGAAGTAACGGTTCCCGGAAAGGCGGCTGTAGCGGAAAAGGACGGCAATCAATATCTGAGCCTGAAGGGCAACGATCCCAATTTGAATGTTACTAAGCTGCAGGATGGGGAAACCCTGCAATTTGGAAGCAACGTGACCGAGTTTGATTTCTGCTTCCCGGAGGATATGGGCGGAAGTGTAGATTACGTAGGCCTTTATAACGAAATCCGCCGCCTGCCTGGAGAGGACCATCTATATTCAATCGACATCCGGCCGGTCTTTGGCTCAAAGGCGACGATTGAATACAAGCAAGGCTGGGATGGCATACAGACTAACGACAGCTCACTGCAAGAAATAAAATGGGGCACCTGGTATACCTGCCGGTCGATGGTATATAACGGTACGATTTATCTCAGCGTTTTTGAAAAGGGCCAGGACCCCAACGGCTGGAAGGTTACTTATGAGATGCCGGATGCGGTCAGCAATGACTGTGTGCTGAACTTTTCTTTCTATGACCCGAGAGGGAAAGAGGTTTATATTGACAACATCAAAGTGAGCACCTTTGACGCGGACATCAGCCAGCCTGAAGTAGACGAGGCCGATTATGATATCAATTCAGGAATTGTTACGATCAAAGGATACGGCTTCACCGAGACGAAGGGCACGGTTACCTATCAGACAGAGAACGGCCCCGCGGAGTTATCCGGAGACGCGATTTCCGTTTGGACCAATGAGCTGATTCAATTTACAAGGCCGGAGGATGGCATAAGCGGAACCGCGTTCGCGACAACAAGCGAGGGTGAAAAGTCAGAAGAATTCTTCTTAAAGCTGCCGGTTCGGATGCTCTCCTATGAAGAGAATTTCGATACGCTGACGCAGGAGCAGTTTGGCTATCAGTACAGCGTATCCAACAAAAACGGAGACACGATGCCGGAAGATTCGGCCGTTATATTCGACGATAACGGCAATAAGGTGCTCAAGCTGAAGGGAAGCGATCCGGACCTGTGGGTTGACCTTTTAAACAATGATTTGCAGGCCAGCAAATATGGAGAAAATATCACCACCTTTGACTTTAAGTTCCCGAATGGTATTGCAGGCTATTACGGAATGTACAATGAGCTCAGAAGGGCTGCGGATGGCACTGTTTACCGGCTGGGTATTACCCCCACGGACGGAAGCCATTGTTTCTTGGGGATCAAGGACGGCAATACGTCAGGATCCGGAAAAGATGTTGCGGCAAATACCTGGTACACCTGCAAAACCATGGTTTACGATGATGATATGTATCTGAAGGTGTGGAAGACAGGGGAGCAGGAGCCTGAAAACTGGGATGTAAGCTTCCAGATGGCGGACTTCACCGGGGCTGAGGAATGTCAGCTGAACTTTGCCTATTATGATCCGAGCGGAAGCTATCCTTTGTATATCGATAACATCAAGGTAGAAGTCTTGGACGAAAACGACGTAGAGGCAAGGCTGACGGGAATCGAAGTAGCGGAAGGCCCTGACAAGGATGTGTATTACATCGGAGAGGACTTTACCGCCGATGGCCTGAAGATCAACGCTGTGTTTAACGACGGAAGCAAGCAGGAACTGGCTCAGGATGCTTATGCGCTCAGCGGCTTTGATTCTGAGACAGAGGGCGGCAAGACGGTCACGGTATCCTATCGCGGCTTCACCGATGACTTCACTGTTCAGGTGCAGAAGAAGCCTGTAATCACAGAGATCAAGATCACGCAGCAGCCTTATAAAACTGTATATGACCTTGGAGAGGAACTGGATGTTACCGGTTTGACAGTGAAGGCTGTATATGACAACGGCACGGAAGAAACGGTTTCCTTATCGGATTGTACGGTGACCGGCTTTGACTCCGAAACCGAGGGCGTCAAAACAGTAACGGTAAGCTACCAGGGCAAGACAGCGCAGTTTACCGTAGAGGTAAAGGCGCAGGAGATCCCGGAGAAAACCTTAACGGGGATCCGGATTGACCAAAAGCCAACCAAGACGGAATATGAGGTCGGAGAGGAATTAGACCTCAGCGGGCTTGTGGTGACCGGAATCTATGACGACCAGAGCGAAGCAGTTTTGCCGGAAGGCGCCTATTCCGTGACCGGCTTTGACTCCGAAACAGAGGGCGTCAAAACAGTAACAGTAAGCTACCAGGGCAAGACAGCGCAGTTTGAGATACAAGTCAAAGCCAGCGCGTCTAGCGGATCACAGCAGGAGAATGGCGCGGAAGGCCAGTCACCCCAAACTGGCGACAATTCTATGCCAATCCTTTGGGTCCTGTGTTCTATGGTATCTTTATGCCTGATTGTCATTGGGCAAAAAAGATATAAGAAATTTCATTCATAAATGGAGGAAAAGTACATGAAAAAATTGCTAAGCTTGTTTCTTTGTGCGGCTATGGCCGCCAGTCTGGTCGCCGGCTGCAGCAGCGACCAGACCACGGAAAGCTCGTCTGGAACAGCTGACAACAGCCAGCAGGAGGCCGCCTCTTCGGAGGGGCCGGAGGAGGAAGCCGCGATTACATGGGCTGTATTTGAAACAGACAACTATACAGCGGAAGTGTGGCAGCATATTATTGATACCTTTGAAGCCGATAATCCGGGAATAAAGATCGAAAAGGTGCTGATGACAGGTGATTCCAGGCCTCAATTTTTAAAGACAATGCTGTCTGCCGGCAACATGCCTGACGTTAATATCGATCCGGTGGATCTGGCTAGTACAGATGGCGTATATGCTGAGGTTCCGGATGAGCTTTTGGCCAATTATGAAGAAAGCGCTGTAGTCTCCTTCAATGGAAAAAAGACCCTGGTTCCCGCCTATAAGGCATACCGTACACAAGTGTTTTATCACAAATCCCAGTTCGAGGAGGCTGGCATCACCAAGATTCCGGAAACTTGGGATGAGTTTATAGCAGTATGCGATCAGCTTCAGGAAAAAGGCTACACACCGTTGATGGGTGTCGGCGCCTCTGATATCTGGGCTACCGCGTTTGGCTACTGGACCGGCGTTGTGAATTCCGAGCTTTATTCCGCGTATCCGAATTTTAACAGAGACATCCTGGATGGAAAATTGTCATGGACCAATGAGGTGCTGTCTGAGACTTTGAAGGACTGGCAGTCGCTGACCAAATATTACCACAAGGGTTCTATGTCCTTTAGCAATACTCAGGCGACTTCTGAATTTATGAGCGGCAGCGCGGCGATGTTTATGGACGGTGCGTGGAGCGCTCCCACCATTGATAACAGCACGGAGTATTCCGCGGATGAATTCGGTGTGTTTATGATGCCGACTCCCTCCGGCGCTAAGACATATTGCACAATGCCTCAGTATTGGGGTGTGGCGGAAGCTTGTGAGAATAAAGAAGCTGCGTTCCAATTCTGCGAGTATGTGCTTGGCGGAAATGAGGATATTTACAGATATTACCTGCAAGCAGACGGAACCTTTTCTGTTACCAAAACGCCCGTAACCTATGATATGGGACCGGTGCAGACAGAATTTATTAATAATTTGGAAGGCTACGAGCTGGTTCCCGAAGCAATGAAGGTGGTTGGCGACGATGCCTTCCCCACTGGGTTCGAGGATTTTACTTTAAAATCTCTTCAGAACATCTTTACAGGAGCTGACGTTGATGCCGAATTGGCAACCTGGGACGCGGAAATGGAGCGTTTGGAAGCACAGTCATAAGCTGTAAAGCCTATAATTAGAAAGATTTAGAGTACAAACTCATCAAACAGTTTTGTACTCTAAATCATTTTTAGGAGTCAATTTTATGAAGAAAAAATCTATATTATTCACAATACCTGCATTCCTTATCTATACGGTCCTGATGATTGTCCCAATTATCGGAGCGTTTTTGTTGAGCTTTACCGATTGGAACGGGATCAGTGCCTCCTATAATATTACGGGCGCAAAAAATTATCTGGATATGCTGTCGGATGAGAGACTAAGAAACGCTATTTTTGTAACCCTAAAAATTACCGTTGTAGTGGCGGTGACAGTAAATGTATTGGGCCTTCTGATTGCGATGATGCTGAACCGGGCGAGGCGAATGACCAACGTATTTCGCAGTATTTTCTTTTTGCCCTATGTGCTTAGTACAGTAGCAATCTCTTTTATCTGGCTTGCTATTCTTTCCTATACCGGAGTGCTTAATTCTTTGCTGGATATGGTGGGCCTGGAAAACTTGGCCGCAGATTACATAGGCAATGCCAATAACGCCATCTGGAGCATCTGCGTCATTGAAATCTGGAGGATGCTGGGCTTTCATATGGTGCTGTATCTGGCCTCCATACAGACAGTGCCTCAGTCCTTGTATGAAGCCTGTATCATGGATGGCGGAAGCCGTTGGCATCAGTTCCGCTATGTAACGCTTCCTATGATCGTTCCCGGTATCACCATTTCGGTCATTATGAGCATTATGACCGAAATGAAACAATACGATATTGTCAAAGTAATTACAAACGGCGGGCCCGGTTATGCTACAGAAACTGTGACATACAATATTGTAACCCAAGCTTTTGGAAATAATATGTTGGGCTATTCTTCTGCAATCGCAGTGTTTCTGTTTATTGTAATCGCTGCAATCTCTGTTTTGCAGATCCAACTATCCAAAAAATTGGAGGTATCCTAACATGAAGATCAAAAGTAAAAAGACAAGCGCTTTAGACATAATTTTAAAGATATTTCTAGTGGTACTGGCGGTAATCTTCGCAACCCCATTGTATATTACGCTGATCAACATCTTTAAAAGTACAAAAGAGATTGCCGCTTCGCCTATGTCTTTTCCCCTTCCGCCCATTATTGATAATATCGTTCAGGTAATAAAAAATCCCAATGTCAATCTGGGAGAAATGTATTTCAACTCTTTATGCATTACCATATTTGGAGCGTCTATCTGTATTTTAGTATCCGCAATGGCTGGGTACTATCTTGCCAGAATGAAATCAAAACTGTCGCAAGGGCTTTACATCTATTTTTTGCTTGGATTGATGGTGCCCTATGCAATTGTTTACGTTCCGCTTGTTTCCATTTTCAAAGGAATTGGTTTAATCGGAAACCTGCCGGGATTGATTATGGTATTTGTATCGGGAAGCATATCGTTTTCGGTATTTATGTATCAAGGCTTTATTAAATCGACGCCGGAAGAATTAGAAGAAGCCGCAATTATTGATGGCGCCGGCCAGTTCAAAATCTTTACGTCTATTATCTTTCCGCTGGTAAAGCCATGTACGACCACGGTGGCCATTTTTATCGGCCTTTCCATGTGGAACGATTTCCTCACGCCGCTGCTAATTGGACAGATTAAGACAATTACAGTAGGAATTTATACGGCGATTGGCCCATATGCTTCTGATTGGGGAAGTGTGTTCGCTTATGTCATGTTTGCTACGCTTCCGATTATTATTGCGTATCTGCTGGCCCAGCGGCAATTCATCGAGGGGCTAACCGCGGGAGCTCTGAAAGGTTGAGGTTTTTATGAAGATACTATCCGAATACTCTTTAGGAGATATGAGCGTTAGGTATGTGTTGGCCGAAGACGGCCAGGTGGGCATGGAGCTGTATCCGGCGTCTATGAAGCCGTTCATAAAAGAGGGCAGGCGCTATCAGGTTGATCCGCTGGTGCAGTGGAAGAAAGAGGGAGACGCCTTTCCCTATGGCTTTGCCAACGGTATGACAATGCGCAACAGCGAAACAGTAAGCCGAATGGAGTATAAAGAGCAGAAAGTGGAACAAAGCGAAGAGGGAATTTGTGTCACAACAGTTCTAGAGGACGCGTTAGGCAGCGAAATACTACATATCCTAAGATATAAAAATGGAGATCCGGCCCTCTGGGTATCTACAGGGATTAGAAATTTAGGGAAAAAGCCGATTGTCCTTGAATTTCTGGCCAGCTTTTCAGTCGGCGGGATTACACCGCTTGCCGAGGATGAAGCGGTTAATCGGCTCATTGTGCATAGAATACGAAGCAAATGGAGTGCGGAAGGACGATTGGAAACCAGAACGGCAAGCGAGCTGCTGTTAGACCCGTCCTGGTCGCGCCACGGAGCCTACAGCGATAAAATCGGCCAGAAGGGCTCTCTTCCGGTTCGCGGTTATTATCCGTTTGAAGCGGTGGAGGATACGAAGGAAAACGTGGTGTGGGCGGCCTGCCTGGCATGTCCCTCAAGCTGGCAGATGGAACTCTACCGAAGAGATGACGCGCTTTGTATGTCAGGAGGAATCGCGGATTACGATTTTGGCCACTGGCGCAAGGAGCTGAGGCCGGGAGAATATTTCCGTACCGCTCCCGCCTGCCTCACCGTTTGCAGACAAAATGTAGACAGCGCCTGCCAGAGACTGACGCAGATGTGGAAAAAAGAAGATGGTCAAAAGGAGCTGCCGGTAATATTTAATGAGTTTTGCACTACCTGGGGAAAGCCTTCCGACGAGAATATCAGCCGGATCTTAACGGCACTGGGGAGCCGGCCCTTCCAGTATTTTGTCATTGACGCGGGCTGGTATGCGGATCCGGTAAAAGGCTGGGAAAGCAATATGGGCGATTGGGAGGTTTCTCAGGAGCTGTTCCCGCAAGGGCTTAAGGCGACAGTAGATAAAATCAAAGACGCTGGATTCATTCCTGGAATCTGGTTTGAAATGGAAATATGCGGGAAGGATTCAAAGGCATTCTGGTTTGAGGACCACCTGCTGAAACGAAACGGCAAGGTTATTACAGCGGGCGGGCGGCGCTTTTGGGATATGAGGGATCCGTGGACTCAAGATTATCTGTCGCAGAAAGTGATCGGATTTTTGGAGTATTATGGGTTTGGCTACCTAAAAGCAGATTACAACGAGAGCATTGGAATCGGATGCGACGGGGCGGAGAGTCTGGGAGAGGGGCTGCGGCAGAATATGCAGGCCGCTCAGGACTTCTTCCGAAAGATACGGGATAGGCTGCCAGACCTGGTGATTGAGGTATGCGCTTCCGGAGGCCATAGAATGGAGCCATCCATGATTGAATTATGCGATATGGTCTCTTTTTCAGACGCGCATGAGGAAAAAGAGATTCCTGTTATCGCAGCAAATGTCCATCGGATGATTCCGCCTGGCCAAAGCGAGATATGGGCTGTCCTTCGAGCTGAAGACACAGGGAAAAGAATTGTTTATTCCATGGCGAATACCTTTCTGGGCGTTATGTGCTTGTCGGGGGACGTGCATACTCTTTCCGAGGGACAGTGGAAACTGGTGGATCGGGGAATTGAATTTTATAAGGCGGTCAGCCATATCATACGAGATGGGAATACCTGCTTTTATGGCACAGAACAGAACAGCTGGCGATGTCTTGAAGGATGGCAAGGGATCGTTCGATATTCACATGACCATCAGGAAGCCTTATGTGTGATCCACCGGTTTGAATGCCAGCAGAATACGAAAGTAAGCCTGCCTGTTGGAGAGGGATACCGGATCAAGATGGCGTATGAGGAACTGGATCACCAGATCAGACTGGATAACGGGAGTCTGACGTTAGAATTTGAGCAAGACTTTGAAGCTGTTGCGGTATATTTAACGAAGGAGCCGTTTGCTGGCCAAATGTCATTGTAATGTATCGGCACCGCAGAAGTTAGGAATTTGGAAAGGGCTCTGGAATATGTGGATCAGAAAAATGAAAGAGAAGCTGAGGCATCCAGGCATTTTTCTTAAAATATTGATACTATTTGAGTGTATTTTAATTATTGCTGTTTTGGTTACTTCATCCTACATCATGCAGCGTTTTTCCAAAACGGTGATGGAAAAGGAGATTATGCTGGGAGATACAAAGCTGGACAGTCTGACGGATTACTGTAATGATAAATATAATAGGATTTACAGCCTCTATAATTATATCCACAACGATTCCATTTCTGAAATTGTTGCTGCGGTGAACCAAAACCCGGATGAGGCCTATCAGATCAATAAAATCGAAATTGTAAAAGCGTTTTCAAAGGGAGTGTTTTCTGCAGATCCGGATATCAGCGATGTCATTATCAGTTCGCTCAATGGAACCGTATATTCATATTCAGGCGATAAATATATCAATGTAAAACCTAGTTTTGATTTTGTACATTATAAGGCTGTTGAAGAATTTCTCAATTCTGACGAGACGATTTGCATGATTTATGACGATCCCTCCTCCTATACCTTGAGGGAAAGGGAACCTGTTCTCTCTTTTGTAGGGAAAATATTTGATTCCTCTATCTTTCCTCAAAGGGAAATGGTAGGAGTGTTTATCATGAATGTGCCATTGGAGATGATAGAAAAACAGAATCCGCTGTCAAACACATCGATGGAGGGAGAACTAACTCTCATAAATAGTAAAAAGCAGATACTGTATTCTACAAATCAAGAAAATTGGGGAAAAACAGCGGAACCGGTGCCTCAGTCCGAAGCGGATCAATATATTAAAATAAAAGACGTAGGCACCTCTGGGGCTAAAACGGTATATGTTCTTTCCAATAAGGACATGACGAAAGAATTACAGGAAATCAATAATCAGATTTATGTGGTTATGGTAGCGGCGATTATCCTCACGATAATGGTTTGCCTTTTCATTTATCGAATTTTTAACCGCCAGGTTCAAACGCTGCTTCATTCGATGCAGCAGGTGCAGGCGGGGGATTTCAGCTTACAGATTCCAATCAAATCAAAGGATGAGATCGGCGTCATTAGTCAGGCGTTCAATGAAATGTGCGAAAGGCTGAACAGCTATATTTCAGAGGTATATGCAGCTGAAATTCAGCGGAAAAACGCGGAATTAAATGCGCTTCAAACCCAGATAGATCCTCATTTTTTATATAATACTCTGGACAGCATACGGGCGAAAGCCTTGGCGGCGCAGGATGAAGATACGGGAGAAATGATCGTCCTTTTAGGAAAGCTGCTCCGCTGGAGCAGCGGGACCACTGATAAATTTATAACACTGGAAGATGAGTTAGAGTATATAGATACTTACTTAAGGCTTCAAAAATATAGGTACGAAGAACGATTGGAAGTAAATATACAAATACCGGATGAATATCTTGATGATTTTATTCCCAAGCTTATCCTCCAGCCATTGGTAGAAAATGTTATAAAACATGCGTTCGCTGATAAAGAAGACAAGGGATTTATCGGCATCGTCGCTTCGGAAAAAGAGGGTAAAAGGCTGGAAATCACGATTTTCGACAATGGCAAAGGAATTGAGAAGGATACCCTACAGGAAATCTGCGAGAAATTAAATCAACAGGTTCTCCAAGATGAATTTAAGAGTATCGGCCTGCAAAATGTCCAGGCCAGGCTAAAACTCCTTTTTGGTGAAGAATATGGGCTGATGATTAAAAGCACAGCTGGAATTGGCACCGCAGTAAAGGTTACCTTTCCAATATTAACTCAAAAGGATGTGCAGGACGGATGTATAAATTACTCATCGTAGATGACGAAAAACAGGTGAGAGAAGGACTCAAAAGGCTGTTGCCGTGGCAGGATTATGGAATTACCATAATTGGAGAAGCGATAAACGGCCGTGAGGCGCTGGGAATCATAGAAGACCAGCGTCCGGATATCGTCCTTTTGGATATTCAAATGCCGGTTATGAACGGGCTGGAATTGGCTAAAAGAATTCACGGCCAATATCCAGAATGCAAATTTATAGTGTTAAGCGGCTACAATGATTTCGCAAGGGTCCGCGAGGCGATGAAATATGGTGCGGTCGATTACCTTTTGAAGCCCTCGGGAAAGGAGGAAATTATCCGGATCATTGAAGAAATCATTGATAGTCTGGAGGACAGCTTAATTTCAAGGCTTCACAATAACGAATACCTGGCGCTATTGAAAAATAATGTATTAAACAGGCTGATATCAGGAACTATTTCCTCTAGAGAATTGAAAGATAAGCTGGCATTATTACAGCTTGACTTATCCTCGGGCTGCTTTAGCATAGTATCCGTTGAAATAGCGAAGAATGAAAGCATGGTAGAGGATGATGCCTCATGGCAGATTTTTAGCGCATGCAATATCTGTGATGAAATTATGGTGAAGTCAGGAAAAGGCGTGGCGTTCACAGATTTTTCGGGCCGGGTAAATATGATTATTAGGGATTTTAGCGGCTGGTCGACGGATACCCAGTTAAAAATTTTGCTGGAGAACTGTATTTGCGAAATAAAAAAGCGTTTGAAGCTGGAAGTCACGATAGCTGTAGGCAATCAGGTGAGTAGTACCCGCAAGATGTATGTATCATATAAAAATGCGCTGCGCACCTTATCGTATAGGTTTATATTTGGGATCGGCACAGTTTTATACTATGATGAGATTAATGAATACTTTGAGAAGGCGCCAGGAGCTGTCAGCATTGACAGCGATCGCTTTCGAGAATTGATCAAGGAAGGCAGCTTTAAGCCGGTAGACCGCTATGTCCGGGCTTTGTTCGAAGATCAGATCCGCAGCGATCCTCTAGCGGAGATCTATGTGTTAAAAAATAGCGCTTTAGAATTAAGTGTGCTGGCGTTCCAATGCCTCTCAGAAGATTTTTTTATAGACCAGCATGAAATCGCTGATACCAAAAACCAAAGTTTCAGAAATATCATGATTCAAATATCTCCGGAAGGAGTACAAAATCAAACGCTTGAAATATTGAAGCGGGTCATAGAAATGATTGAAACAAGCAGGGAAAAAACTTTGAGCAAGCCGGTTTTTGACTCGATTCAATTTATAGAAAAAAATTATTCAAATCCAGATATTTCACTTCAGTATCTTGCTGATGATTTTCATATCAGTACGGCTTATCTAGGAAAACTTTTTAAGAAAGAAATAGGAAGCAATTTTAATGATTATCTGAATACATTTCGCATACGAAAAGCAGAAAAGCTATTGCTGTCTACAAATTTTAAAGGAAAAGAGCTGGCGGAAAAAGTAGGCTTTTCCAGCTATAATTATTTTTACATGGTTTTTAAGAAAATTACGGGCCAGAGACCTATGGATATCAGAAAAAACACTTTGGGAAAGCCGTAATCATCAATCCTAGGTTTCGTTTGGAATTGGAAATTCGGCTTCTAAGCCTGTGCCTGTTTTTTCCTTTCTTGGCTGCCCTTAACTTTTGGAACAGAAACCAGAATCCAAAGCCTGATGCTCAGGCTTTGGATTCTGGTTTCTGTTTTCTACGTGCGATTTGTGTGTTCAAATTATTTTTAAGGCCCCATTTTTAAAAACAATGAGGAATCAAAAAACAAGCTGAAAAACTGGAACAGGAATTTGACCGGAGGATGTCTAATGGCTAGAAGAGGGAATGAGATTGCGGCCCGAAAATGACAGCAGACCGGAGAGAAAGCGAATACCGAAAGAAAAAATCAAGGACTGGGATTGTGCTCCTGTCTGGGAAAAAAGGAGATAGCTTTAGGGTGAAATGGAGGATGCCGTAAGATTCATGTTGGCGTAGCTGTGAAAAATTTTACTATATACTTCAGCTTTCAGATCAAGTAAGCTGTAATTGGTAAAAATTTCAGGTTAATATCTGTCCTGCGTCAAATTTTTAATGAGTTCTTTGCCCAAACGTTTTATACGTTTATATTTTAGTAATAACACAGAAAAAATAGGTTAAAAAAACACAAATGATAGAAGAAAAATATCCATTCTCTTATGGAAGATGTTGAGATATAATATAAAAAATAACTGATTTATCAGAAAAATGGTGAATTTAACAGAGAAAGGAAGTGATCAGAGCGTCAAATTATACCTTTTTAGAAATTTATAAATAGCGCAATATTTTGAAAAATTCACAAAATATTGTGCTATTTTTATTATATATTGCTATTCTAAAAAGGTATGCTTTCAAGAAATCTAAAACAAAAGGAGGACTCTTATGAAAAAGGCATTGAGTGGAGTGTTGGCTGCCCTGGTTTTGTTGAGCAGCCTGCCGACAACGATGACAGCTTCCGCGCTGCCGGATAATTCCGGCGCTGAGAGCAGAAATGTAGCGCATACGCTTTATGTTTCTACTGCGGGAAACGATAATACCGGTGACGGTACTCAGGACAATCCTTTCGCTACGATTGAAAAAGCGAAAGAGAAAGTCCGCGACTTGCCAAAAACTGGCGGCGATATTGTGGTGGAAATTGCGGACGGCACTTATTTCCTGGAAAATACCATAGAGTTTACGCCGGAAGATTCTGGCAGCGACGAGTGCACCATTTATTACAAAGCCGCCGAAGGAGCCAATCCAGTAATCAGCGGCGGCCGTCTCATAGAAGGAGATTGGCAGGAGGAAGGCGGCGGGGTCTATAGTATAGAGTATCAGCGCGATGAAAAGCTGAGAGCCCTTTATGTAAACGGCGAGCGGGCCTATATGACGTCAAAGAAATTGTGGGGCAATGGAGGCTATGGAACCTATCATATCGATCAGAATGATACCTGGGCGTGGAAGAGCGGGGATAATTCTCTTGGAACCAAATTCACCAAGGGCGATATCCCTCTTGATACACGAAATCCTGACGATATCGAGCTGATGACCCAGACAACCTGGAATACGGCGATTGTCTGTGTGGATGAGCTGGTGGACATTGGCAACAACGAGATTTCCGCGAATCTGCAGATGCCCTACGGAGCGATCGCGCAGCAGCCCAGTTGGAATAACTACTATAAAACAAGCGGCGACCAGATGGTCTATAATGTGTTTGAATGGCTTGACGAGCCGGGAGAATTTTATTTCGACAAAACCGAGAAACGCTTGTACTACTATCCCAGAGAAGGGGAAAACCTAGAAAACGCTGAGGTCATTGCCCCCGAGCTGGAAACCTTAGTGAATCTCCAGGGTGAAAGCACCAGCAGCCGTGTGCATGATATTGCCTTTGAGGGCTTGACCTTTGCCCATACGGACTGGAACCTGTATGAGGTGGAAGGCTCCTACGGCAGAGCCACCGTACAGGGCGCGGCGGGTATTACCGCTTACGCCGACGGAAACTGGCATCCGTATATTTATCGCGCCTATGACGTAGGCCCCGGCGCGGTGATGGCCAGCTCCGCCACAAACCTGGCCTTTGAAAACAACACTATTTGCCATACGGGAAATGACGGCTTATCTTTAGTCAACGATGTCACTAACACCGTAGTGAACGGCAACATCATTTATGATTTGGCCGGCTCCTCCATTCTGATAGGACATCCCCAGCATGTTTATATCGGCGACAAGGGGAGCAATAAAGGCCAGTTCAGCGACAAAGAGAAGTACGACGTCGGTGTAGAAGGCGCATGCGAATATCTTACTGTAACGAATAATTTCCTCAGCGATACCAGTAAGATGTTCTGGGGCGATGCCGGCGTTATGATTTTCCTGGGAGCGCACATAACCTACCAGTACAATTATCTTCAGAATACGCCGTATGCGGGTCTGAGCCTTGGTTGGGGCTGGTGGAACATGGATGGCTCCAGCGGCTCGGTAGTACCGGGCGAGCCAATGACAACAACCCACGACAATACGATCGCGAATAATGTATTCCGCAATACGATTACCATTTTGGGCGATGCCGGCGCTATTTACACGCTTGGGGATATGCCCGATACAATTATCAGTGAAAACTATATCGATTCCATCGGAACACCCGGCACGGATCCGTACCATATCAGAGGCATCCATGTGGATGAGGGAACCAAGCATGTCCTTGGTGAAAGAAATGTGATTGAAATTCCCACTGACCTAACCTGTGTGGACTGCGGAAACTGGGGAAACAAGGGCGATAATGTATGGAATGATAACTATTCCACATCCGCCAGCTACACCACCACCGGAAATATGGAACCAGGCACGGTAGTGACCAACGCCCATACCAGCGCGAAAGGAATCTGGGGACTTGATGTATTCGAGATTCTGGCGAACGCCGGACCGGGCGACGAGTATTTAGCCCGCGTGCCAGAGTCCTTGTATAACATGCAGGATGAACTGCTTTCAACAAAATTTTATGTTGCGCCGGAGCAGGAGCTGGACTTTAAAGTCGACCAGTCCTATCTTCAGAGCGAGATTTGGTTGGCACCGGAAGGTACCCAAGAGTTTACCGAGGGTAATACGATGACCAAAGCGGCAGACGGAAAAATCAAGGCTCCTTCTGAAGCGGGAAATTATAAGCTGTATCTTGTGAACGGCCAAGAAGTATCTCAAGCCTCCAAGGGCGAGATCATTGTTTCCGGAGTAAGCCTAACTGAAAACGTAGAGGAAGGCGGCCGTTATCAGACCAGCCAGCTTAAGCCCTTTAAGGTAGAATTAAAAACCGAGTATCTTTCCAAGGCCTTGCTCAACGGCGAGGAAATCAGCTCCGGTCATAAAATTCCCGAAGAGGGCGAGTATACCTTAACCCTTATCGACCTGACCAATGCGGAATCTACGATTCACTTCAGCACGTATATTACCGACGTAGACAAAACCTTCAGCAAAAACACTGTCAGCAATCCCTCTGAGGAGGTAGCCCTGACGCAGTGCGGCAGCGACGCGACAGCTTGGTTTGTCCCTGAAGGCGAGGAAATATCAGACGCCGCGCAGCTGGCCGAGAGCGATACCATGACCAAATCCGCGGAGATCAATCCTGCCTCTATCCTTGCGCCGAAAGCGTCGGGACGTTATGTGCTGTATCTGGTAAAGGACGGCGCTGTCAGCGAACCGTCCGCGGCTGTCCTGACCGTATCCTCCAGCGAGATTCCGGTCACCGACGGCATGCTGGCCAGATTCAACGCGGACTCCATCGAGGCTGCCGGCGGGGAAAAGATTTCTCAATGGGCTAACGAGGTAGGCGGGCAGACGCTTGTCCAGACTGACGAGAGCAAACAGCCCACCTTGAAAACGACCGAATTAGGCATGAACTATGTGGAATTCGATGGAACCTCAAATCAAATGGCTTTCGACAGCGGTTTGGATTTAAACGGGAAAAGCGAATTGACCATATTGGCGTTCAGCTCCTATACAGGCGAAGACCCTGATAATAGCTGGGGCGATACTAGAAGTACGCTGTATTTCGGTGAAACCGCCGGATGGGGGTCTGTCTATTTGTCGTCCTACGGAGGATATGTCGCCGCCCGCTTTGGCAGTGGTCAAACAGATAACTACATTAGAGAGTACAGATCCGAGAGAAATAGCGACTTTATCATGACCGCCATGGTAAAGGACGGCACAACGGAATATTTATACGACGCGGGAAAATTGGTTAAGACCGAGACTGGAAAGAATGAAAAAATAGCGAACACCTCCGATATCATGACGGTAGGCTATACGGCGAGCGGAGCCCCCGGGTATTTCAAAGGCGGCATCTCAGAAATTTTGATTTACGACCGCGCGCTGTCAGAGGAGGAGATTGCCCAGCTGCAGGTGTATATGATGCAGAAGGCTTATCTGAGCGCTCTGAATCCTGCGCTGGACAATGCGTCGGAGATTCTGAATGAAGACGGAGCGGAGGACAAGTACAGCGAGACCAGCTTGAACAACCTCCAAGAGAAGTATAACAAAGCGCTGGAAGTGAAAGCTTCTGTCGTAGAGGGAAATTGTTCTTATGAAGAGGTAAAAACCGCTTATCAGGAATTGGTCAACGCAATTGATGGCCTGAGAGAAGCCATTACCGAAATTCCGGATGAAGACTTAAATCTTTGGCTGAAGGCAGATGAAGGCATTGAGCTTGGCCAGGATGGAAGAATCAGCGTTTGGAAAGATAATTCAGGCAACGGAAACAACGCGACTATCGCGCAGAATCCTCAAGCTGGGGAAAACTTGACGTCGCCTACACTGGTTGAAGACGGATATAACGGAAAACCGGTCGTCCGCTTTAACGGCACGTCAGACGGTATGCAATTTCCTTTTGACAATCTTGATCAGACCGCGGAAGCCACAGTTGTGATCGTATCTTCCAGCAAATCCGACCGTTCCGATACGATGGGCGGAGACAATATCCCGCTGCTTTATTTCCATGAGTACGGCGCTGGCTGGAGCAAATTTGTCGTAACGCCGACCCAAAGCAATATTAACGCGAGATTTGGCAGCGGAAGCTCCGCGGATAACGGCGGGTTTATGCTGTATGAGCGTCCGGAAAATATTGGCGATAGCTTCAGCACCACGATGGTCGTAAAAAATGGCGCCAGTGAGACTATTTATGTTGGAGACCAGCAAGTAATGAATAGAGACAATGGCGCCGCAGTATTTACAAACGTAAAAGACGATATTGGATACATAGGAAGATATCCGGTAGGAAGCCACTCTGAGAATTGGTACAATCAAAGCGACGTAGCCGAAATTATGATTTATAACCGCGCTTTGGGACTGGCCGAAATTCAGCAGATTAATGCTTATCTGAACGAAAAATACAGTGAGAAACCCGAGGTCACTCTGGAATCCATCACGGTGAGCGGCCCGACCAAGACCCAGTATGAGATCGGCGACGAGCTGGATCTGACTGGATTGGTGGTAACGGCCCATTACAGCGACGGCAGCGAGGCTGCTGTAGAGGATTACGAGGTGAGCGGGTTCGATTCTTCCACCGCGGGAGAAAAGACCATCACCGTAACCTATCAGGACAAAACCACGACCTTTACGGTGAACGTGAAGGAAGCCGCGCCTGTAGTGACCTTGGAATCCATCACGGTGACCGGCCCGAACAAGACCGAGTATGAGATCGGCGACGAACTGGATCTGACTGGCCTGATGGTAACCGCCCATTACAGCGACGGAAACGAGAAGGTATTGTCAGCTGGAGATTATGAGGTGAGCGGGTTCGATTCCTCCACCGCGGGAGAAAAGACCGTTACTGTGACCTATCAGGGCGAGACGGTTTCCTTTAAGATCACTGTGAAAGAGGATACCGCTTCTTCGGAACAGCCCGGAGAATCCGGCAAGCCTGATGATAACCAATCCAGCAGCCAGCCTGACGGAAGCCAGGACGATCAGAATATCCAAACTGGAGATTCCATGGCGCCTTATGTTGGCACCGCTGTCGTACTGATCTTGCTCAGCGGCTTAGGCATTGCGATTGCCCTTATTATTAGAAGAAGACGGCTTGGTTAAAATATCCTTTCTTAATAATTCTTTTAGCGATATAGCTCCATAATAAAAACCCGCCTATTCCGATGTCCTCGGAATAGGCGGGTGAAAAAATAGAAAGGGATGGAAAGATGAAATCGATAAAGAAGGTGCTGGTTAAGACGTGCGCGTGCGCGTTAGCGGGCTTAATGACGCTGAGCTCGCTGCCGGTGTTGTCGGCCCAGGCCGCCGCTTCCGGCACGTTAAGCAGCGATTTTGACAGCTTGCCATTGGGCCAGATTGCCGAAACCGGAGACCTGAAATTACTTTCAACAGGCGGCAGCGATAAGACCCAGGCAGTGGAATCGGAGGGAATCCTGACGATGTCGTCCTCGACACAGGGCCATGTAGGGTTTACCTTGAAAAACGAGCGGTTCCAGCAGTCGGAATTGACTATGGATTTCCGGTTCAACGATACGAACCATATGACGCATGGATATGAGGGCTTGTATGTCAGCCCCTACTGTGTGGAGTACGATAAAACCTTTGCGGCGGTTGTAATTCAGCCCCATATCAGCGCAGTTTATGCACAGGCAAGCTCAGTGAATGCCGGCACAGTAGCATTTGACTTTTCCTCAGATACCTGGTACCGCCTGAAGGTGAAAACAAGCGGTACTAAAATCTCGTATAAAATCTGGAACCGGAATGACCCGGAGCCGGAGGAATGGACGCAGGAGCACAGCTATTCCCTGTCCGGAGACGGCGGGCTGGCGGTGTATACCTATCAGAACAACGCGGAGTCTGCGGTCAGCGTTTCTTTGGATAACATCCAGCTGACGAAAAACGAGGGCGAGACGATTTTCCAAGAGGACTTCAACGCCTCGGCTGACGGCGCCGCCGGCTTTTTCGACAAGGTCGACCTGATCCAGGATGGGAGCGGGACAGACGATAAAAAGGCCGAGCTGCAAGAGGAAAACGTGGTGCGCCTATCCTCACAGGCGGAGGGCTTCAGCGGTATTCAGTATGTGAATTACAATTACCAGAACAATATCGCGCAGCTGAAGATAAAATTCGCGGAGGACTTTGAGGCGGCAGAACTGACCGACGGCGTTTACGTGGCGCCGGTGGGAACAGGATTAGACGAATACGCCGCGGTCGGTGTTTCCCCAGCGAATGGAGGAACCCTGTCGGTTCGGATCCAGAAGCCAGGAGAAGCCCCTCAGGATACCCAGGGGGGCGCTCCTGTGTCCATATTGCCAGGCGCTTGGTATCATTTGAAGATCATGACGCTGGAGGGCCAGGACGGCGGAGAGAACCGTATTTGCGCCAAGATTTGGAACGAACAGGAAAAGGAACCCGCGGAGTGGAGCATTGACCATTCCTATTCCGGAACAGTTTCAAGCGGCAGCTTTTCTGTTTTTTCCTATCACAGCGGAAACCAGGCGAATTCAGTGCTGATCGGCGATATCAGCTCGAACTATTATGCCGGCAGCGCCCGGCCGTCCGGGAATACGAAGCTGTCCTCCATTTCCATCGGCGGAACACCGCTGGAGGGGTTTGACGGCGATACCTTAGAGTATGAGTATGACGTGCCCCAGGAGAGCATAAACCAGGTGGCGCCGGAAGTGACAGCCCAAGCAGCGGATTCGTCCGCTCAGGTGCGGGTAACCCAGGCATCCTCACTGCCGGGCACGGCGGAAATCACGGTAATCGCTGAAAACGGCGATACTGCGGTATATTGCGTCAATTTCCATTTAGAGGGATGCAAAATCGAGTCGATTGAGGAAAAAGCCATTACGGTCCGCAAGGGAACCAGCCTGGAGGAATCCCCTCATCCCCAGACGGTGAAGGTGACTATGGAATCCGGCACAGAGGTGGATACGCCGGTGCTTTGGAATATGGACGAATACGACCCGGAGAACCCGGCGGAGCAGACCGTGACCGGCGTGCTTGTGCCAGAGGACCAATACGGAATGGAAGTCGCGGCCGGTGACATTCCTACTCTGAAGGTGGCCCAGCGTGAGGTGCAGCAGGAGCTTTTTGTATCTCCGGAGGGCAGCGACAGCAACGCGGGAACTATCGACAGCCCCTTCCTCACCGTAGCGCGCGCCCAGGAAGAGGTGCGCAAGTACAATCAGAATATGACGGGAGACATTCTGGTCTATCTGCGGGAGGGAACCTATGAAATCACGGAGCCTATGCAATTCGGAGTCGAGGACTCGGGAAGCAACGGCTATTATGTGGTATATCAGAACTATCAGGATGAGCTCCCGGTGGTCAGCGGCGGCACGGTATTAGACGCCGAGTGGGAGGAGGACCCGGAGAGGCCCGGGGTGTATAAAACCACTCTGGACCGGGACCGCAAGCTTCGTTATCTTTACGTGAACGGAGAGCCGGCGAAAATCACGGAACATACCGTAGAGGGCCAGGGAACGGTAGGAACCATGACCATTACGGGAGAGGAATCTTGGGCGGAAACGTCCGGAACCGCCTGGACAGGCATCAAGTTTAAGAAATCCGACGTGGCCGTTTACGCAAATCCTGAAGACGTGGAAATTACACAATCAAAGGTTTTTAATAGGAATACCGTAGGCATTCAGAATATTTATGAGGATGAGAGCGGGGAGTATATTATCTTCGAGCCCCAGCAGCCCTTCGGCGCGATCTTCTCCACTATGGCTTGGGGCTGCAACCTGGTGGGAACCGGAAGCATTACGATCCGGAACACGCTGGAAAACCTGAAGAACCCAGGAGAATTCTATTTTGACCGTGGGGAAAAGACCTTATACTATTATCCGCCCGCGGGCGCCGATATCAACGATATGGAATTTGTGATTCCGGAGTCGGAAGGCTTCATGAGGATCAACGGCGAGTCCACCAGCGAGCGGGTGGAAAATATTGAGTTCAGCGGAATTCAATTCAGCTACGACCATTACAGCCTGGAGGTCATCGACGATCCGGAGAATGATATGCACGCCATTGGGTATGGCGGCGTACAAAGCCTGGGCCTGTACCGGAAATTCGCAGACCACGGCAACTGGCATCACAGCTGGTATAATATTGTAGATACGCCGTACGCCGCGGTGGATGTGCAGAACGCCCGGGGGATCGTTTTTGAGGGCAACCGTTTCAAGAATATTTCCAGCTCCTGCGGCGTCAGCTATACCAACGATGTGGTTGATTCCACCATACAGGGGAACGCCTTTATCAACGTTGCTGGAAACGCGACGAATATTGGGCATCCCCAGCATGTGTTCATCGGGGAGGATGCCAAGAGCGATAACCAGAGGTTCCCGGTTGGAGTGGAAGGCGTGTGCAAGAACGACCAGGTAGTGCATAACCTGGTGCGGAATGTTTCCTCCGAGTTTTACCAGTGCGACGCCATTATGGCTTTCTTTGTGGAAAACTGCGACTTCTCTCATAACGACGTAGCGGATGTTCCTTACACGACTATGTGCGTCGGCTGGGGCTGGTGGAACTTTAACGGTGAAGCAGAATCGGAGGTTCCCGGGAACCGAACCTTAACGGCAAAGAACAACCGCATTATGTTCAACAAGCTGGGCGATTCCCACACGAAGCTTCCGGGCGACGGCGGAACCCTGTATACCTTAGGCTACCAGCCCAATTCCATTATCGCCTATAATTATATCTACGACGGCCCTCGTTCCATTTATCTGGATGAAGGAACGGAAGGCTTTATGGTCCATGATAATGTGATTCAGGATTCCTGGGATGTTTGGCTGAATATTTGGATGTCAAATGGTAAAATCCGCAATAATACAATCTACAATAACTATACGACGACAGGATCTGTGAATAACCAGTGGCCCCAGAGTAATCCGATCACCGATACCCATGTGGAAACCCTTCCCTGGTCCGACCCGGCGCAGAATATCATCGACCAGGCCGGATTGACGGGCAGCTACGCCGAGCTTTACAAGCTGCTGGAGATTGATACCTCTGGTCTGGAGCAGGCGGTTGAAACAGCGAAGTCCCTGTCGGGAAGCGACTACGACCGGATCAGCTGGAACGAGCTGGAGCAGGCATTGTATGCGGCGGAAGCGTATTTGTCCGGCGGCTCTCTCAGCCAGGGAAGCGTGGACATGATGAGCCGTCGGCTGAATAAAGCCATCGAGGGCTTGAAGGACCGGCAGGAGAACCTGTTCCCCTATGACGCTTCCAATTTCAGCATTACAGAGGACAATGGAAGCCTGGTTTTGGCCTGGGAGGCTCCTGAACAGGCCGTTGACCATTACGTCCTGCTGGGCCTGGGAGACGCTGTGGAGATTTCCGCGGACTGCGGCCGGTATGTGATTGAGGATCCGGAGCCTGGAAAAGTATATATTCTCACCTTATGCGCCGTCGACGCGGAGGGCAAATGCTCGGAGGGCGTCACAGGATTTTACAGCACGGGCGATTACAGCGCCGTACCGGAAGAAAGCCTGCTGTGGCTTTCCGCCGGAGACCAGGTAACAGTAGATGGGCAGGGAAGAGTTTCCAGCTGGGAAAGCCTGGGAGATTCCGGAATCAGCGCGGAGCAGCCTGAACAAGAAGCCCAGCCGGTTCTGGTGGAGGACGCTTACGGTGGGCAGCCGGTGATCCGTTTTGACGGCGTGGACGATACCATGTCGTTTGATCTGGATCTTGACGGAAAGAGTGCCGTAACCATCATTGCGGTATCCGCGTATCAGGGAACAGAGACAGGAACCGGAGACCAAAACTGCCTGGTATATTTTGACGAAGACGGAAGCTGGGGCAAGACGTTTGTTTCGCCGCTGGCGGATGCGATATCCTGGCGTTATGGTTCAGGCCAGGAAAATAACAATAATGTTTACCAGCGCGAAAGCGGCGCGGGCAATGAATTTTCCGTCACCGCAGTAGTGAAGGATTCTGCGGAAGAGTCTCTGTTTGTAGACGGAAAGAAGGTTATGACTCAAACAGGGAAAAACGCTGTATTGGCGAATAACGTAGCCGAGGGCCGGCTGTGTTCCTATTATTTTGGCTATGAGGATCATTTCACCCAGTACGACTTGGCGGAGCTGATGATCTTTGACCGAGCGCTGAGCGATGAGGAAATCGGCAATATCCAGGCGTATCTGAATTTGAAATATGAGACGGACCTGGATAAAGTAGCCAGCGGCATTTCCCTGGAAAATCCAGAATATCCGGACAAGGGCCTGAAGCTTCCCGAAATGCCCAGGGGGATAGAGCTTGCCATTGAGTCCAGCGATCCGGAGGGCGTCATCGGAGCGGACGGCTCGATTACCTGGCCGGAACAGGAAACAAAGGTCAATGTGGTATGCAGAGTTACCAATACTTTAACAAAAGAAAGCGTTCTGACAGACAGCTTTGAACTCACGCTGACGCCTGTGGTGAAAGCGGATTTGTCGGCGGCGATAGCGGCGGCGGAAGGCAAACAGGAGGCCGGCTATACGCCGGAGACCTGGGAGCCGTTCGCGGAAGCGCTGGAATATGCCAAGGCAGTGCTTGCGGATAAGAACGCGGCGCAGGCTCAGGTAGACGAAGCAATGAAAGCTCTGACCGAGAAAATGGCCGCTTTAGCAGAGACAGCGGGTACCTCTTCCAAGCCGGGAGATTCCAGCTCTAAACCGGACACATCAAGACCCGGGGATATTTCTAATCCTGACGATTCCTCAAGCAAGGGAGGAACTTCTCAAAACGGCCAGAATACGCCGCAAACCGGAGATCAATTCTATCCTGGAGTATTCATCGTTTTGATCGGTGGATGCCTGTTATCTTCTGCGGCATATGTTTTGATAAAACAACGCGGGCATAATTCGTAATTTTCAAAAGAGGTCGAAATTTGGAACTCAAAAATGAGATAATCCAGATTTCGGCCTCTTTTTCTATGTTAAAAGCCAGCGCTTAAGCCATTTTTTAGGTTTATCTTTATAGCAATGGGAGGTCAAAAAAGCAAAAACAGAAAAACGGGTTGTAAAAACAATAATTCTTTTTTCGTCATACGCATAGTGAACAAAAACGTACAACTGTGAACGACCGGAAGCTGGTGGTACTGAAACAGTTAAAAAATTAGAGAGGTTAGAATATCAGGAACGAAAATCAGTAAGACAGTAACCAATAGTAAAAGAAATGAATAAGATGAAAGGAGAATTTGCATAAGAAAGCGGGAAATGTAATGCGTCGTTATTATTGTGGCTGCGATTCAAATATGTCTTGCCCATGCAGATGTGTTCAATATATTGGTCCAAGGGGAGCAACAGGGCCTGCCGGCGCGGCCGGCCCGCAAGGAGCTACAGGAGCTACCGGCCCCACAGGAGCCACTGGGGCGGCGGGCCCTACAGGTCCTGCGGGACTGGGTATAACCGGCCCGACCGGGGCTACTGGCCCAAGGGGAGCAACAGGGCCTGCCGGCGTAGCCGGCCCGCAAGGTGCTACAGGAGCTACCGGCCCGACTGGGGCTACTGGTCCCACAGGAGTAATGGGGCCGACAGGTGCAGCGGGGGAGGCTCCAGATGATATTTTTGCCTCATACGCGGCGGTACAATCGGTATACAATAATGGAGATCTTATCACGCTTTATCCAGCAATAACAGATCCTACCGGCAATATTACCGCTACAGATCTCACTCATATTACTCTTGCCGCAGGCTACTATCTCATTTCATATAAAGTATCTGTAATCTTTCCTACGGCGAATTATATGCAGATTACTCCGTCGTACAATGGAACTCCGCATTTAGATACTGGAATTTATTTTGCTACTAGTACGAACGGATCAAGTGCTTGCGGATCTGCTTTTTTTGTTTTGTACGCTCCGAGCCCAACTGTTTTTACTTTGACTTATTCTGGTTCCGGAAGAGCAACCGGCGGGGATGTCAATCTCACGATACTCAAACTTCAGAGGACAGAATAAGACGGTAAACTAAAATTTTATGAATAAAGCAGCCGTTAGTTTTGGTGAATTATGAGAAGCGGTTAGGGCGGGAGCGTGCAGGGAATGAAAAGGAAACGTCATCCTGGAGAATTTAAGAAAAATAGCGTGCAAAAGGTATTAAGGTTGAAACATTGTAATTTAGGCACCATTCCGAAAAAAGCGCACAAAACCAAGCCCCCTAAAAGCGGGCAAAATTGAAGTCATGCTTAAAGTCTACGCAGTAGGAGGAGCAGTCACCAGATAACC
>ENA-OQKO01000720-OQKO01000720.1-human-gut-metagenome-genome-assembly--contig:-NODE-720-length-27376-cov-3.366325_pt1 | contig 27376 bp, 31 predicted proteins | sample MGYA00242777_ERZ504796 | MGnify/ENA primary metagenome ERZ504796 (study PRJEB26092, sample SAMD00036404) | human gut metagenome | host: Homo sapiens | study: EMG produced TPA metagenomics assembly of... | reverse complement strand
GTAAAAGGTTAAGGTCTACAGTTAAATTTACACAACGATTAGAAAAGAGTATTGGGAAATTGCCTAAAGTAAGTGTTGGAAATAATATAGGAAGTTCATATTATTTCCAAAATGATAGTCAACTTATAATAATTATGAGTATCACATTTAATTTACAATATGAGGTATAAAGTATGATTGTTAATGATAATGTACAATTCAATATAGATAGAAAATCTGCTCTAACTAAATCTGAAGGGTAGTCTATAAATCAAATGCTTAAAAATGCTGAACTGTCTACAAATATATTAGATAATATGAAACGAGGCAGACTTCCATCTGTTGACAAAATACAATCTATTGCAGAGTATTTTGACTGTTCAGTAGACTACTTGCTTGGTAGAACCGATAATCCAGAAGTTAATAAGTAGTTTTATTACCTTTGTTGTATCTGTATTATATCTCACTTTTATGATATTGTAAATGACTTATTATCATTTTTTTGATTTTTGTTATTTTTATACAAAAAATAATATCATTTTTTTGATAATTATACTAAATTGTGTGGTGATTTTATGTTTTGGGAGCGTTTCTATTCCTTGTGTGAAAAATCAAATATAAAACCTAATCCTTTAGCAAAACAGCTTGGTATATCATCAGGTGTTTTAAATAAGTGGAAAAATGGTGGTATTCCAAATAGCAATGCACTTATAAAAATTGCTGATTATTTTTCTGTATCTGTAGACTACTTACTAGGCAGAACGGATAATTTTCACAACTCTTTATCTGATGATAAAGAGCAAAGCGAAAATAATCTTTCATCAAATGAGCAAAAATTGATAGACATATACAATAGCATCTCTGATGATGATAAGATACTGCTTATGGCGTTTGGCTTGCAATTACAAAGGAATATGCCTATACTCAATATAGTAAATAGCCATACAGAACAGGCTACTAAGGAAAAAATGAGAGTGGTCGCTCGTGGAGAAGGACTTACTACTATTAAAGCAAACGCTTCTGATATAGATGATGATATAAAGAGGCATATACATAGGGATAAGATATAAATTATATAAGGGGGCATTCTTATGAACGAAGAAAAAATAACAACTTCTGATAATATAGTTGCTGATACAACTGGAGATAAAAAAAGTCAGAACAAACATAAGCTGATAATCACTGCAATTATACTTATTGTTATAGTTGCAGTAATAGTCAGTTTGATTTTTATATTTAGGCATATGCATTCCAACACTAGTATATCTCCTAAAAGTATATCTTCTAGTGATTATAAATATGAGCGATATGTAGACAAAGATATTTCTATAAGCTATAATTCAGCTTTTTTAGGAGCTACTACATCTAAGTCAGATGGCAGTGTTTATTGTTATGTTAAGGTAGACTTTTCAAACAACGGAGAATATTTCCACAATGAACCTATTGTCTATTGCAACAAAACCGAGCTTAATTTAGATATAGATTATAGCAAATTTACAGAAAAAGAAAAAACAAGCATAGCTAACCTATTTACTGATATTTTATCTCCATTATGTGGCGAAGTCTATATATCTGAATATGGTATAGATGGAGATTCTATATTCTCTGCTGAATATAGTGGTAAAACTGATAAAGGTAGCAATTTATCAATAAAAGTCTTAGATATATATAACGGAAATCTTTATTACGCTGTCTATTTTTCACCTAAGAAAACTGATGAATTGTTATCTAAGGCTTTACAGGATACATACGATAACGCAACTTATATAGGTAATATTAAAAATGCAATAGATTTATATGATAGCTTTGCAAATGTTTCTAGTAAAAATAACTATGAAACTCCCGGAATACTTTCTAAAGTATCAAGTGGTAATTGTGAATTTAGTCAATACGGAAATAAAATAGAAGTTCATAATTCAAATTATATCCAATATGAATATTCTTTTGAAGATGCTTCTAATGCAAAGAATACTTTAGCAAATTTAATCCAGACATTTAGTAATGGTTATAGCAAAGATTATGCTCTTCGAAAAGCATCTGATATGATGTCATCTGCTGAAAACAGTTCTTCATTAGAACCGGTTAAAATTGGAGAATATACATTATTTATTCTCCCTATTAATAGTGCTGATTATTTCCGTTTATTTAATATGGATATGCGTGTTTGTTGCTTAAAAAATAAAGATACATTGAACAATATTGATGTTGCAAAATATCCTGACCGTACATACAATTTTCTTAGTGCCGGTTCAACAAACAAAAATGAACTAGCCCATATACGATTAACTATTGATTCAGAACCTGCATTGGATATAGGAGTTGCTACTCAAGCATATTCATATGGAATAGATAAAGACGGTAATAAATATGAATTAGTGTGTACATTTGAAAAAGGTGTTTTAGAAAAAAATAAAACTTACGACCTGTATTGCCACATCACAACTGGATTGGCTGGAGAAACAATTCTTAGTGTTGATGGGTTTAAGGTTGTTGAATAAAGCAATTTAAATTTTTATAAACAAATGTATTATTATTGAAAAGAGTGATATAATGTATATAGATAATAAAACTGTTAAAAGTGAGGATATTATTCATATTACTGGATATCATGGTACTATTGAAGAATATGTCCCCCAAATAGAAAAGAACGGATTTGACCCTACATTTTCAAAAAAAAGAAAGGACCATTGGTTAGGACAGGGAGTGTACTTCTTTGATAAAGAAGATTTAGCCGTCTGGTGGGCTAAAAATACACAAAAAAATTTTTATGAAGAGCATAATATACGTTGCAATGCCGTTGTCTATACTGTGGATATAGCTGTCCATAAAAATCAATATTCTGATTTAGATTCATATTTAAAAATAAGTGAATTTTGGCGTTTTCTATTAGAATCTATTGAGTATTTTAATAAATTACCATTTGCTTTTGGTATTAAATTGCACGAAAAAAATATATCTAAAGTACGAGCTACTTTCTTTGATAAATATAAAGAGACATATAACTACTTAGTATTAAAGAAAACATTTTCAAAATCTCGAGCCAGTTATATTGCATCTGCTTCAAATAAAATAGTAGATTTTCTTGCAAAAGCTTTAAATGTTTTTATATTAGAACCTCAATATTGTGTTTCTTCAAAAAACTGTATTGAAATAAAAAATAAAATTAATGTAGTAAATGGGGATGAGTATTTATGAATTTTGATAATTTCGAAGATTTATTTAAAAAAAATGGTGTCGAGTATAGTAAAATAGAAGGAAAATCGGGTCTCATATTTTGTACAGATGATGGGGAAGAAATCAAAATTACGCCTGAGCATATAAATGAACTTTTTATGTTTGATTATTATTATAATTTAAAGCCAAAACAAGCAATTGACACGAATGATAGAACACATACAACTATAAACAATCTCAGAGACACCTTAAAAAGATTTCAAAACATTGAAAAAAGTGATACATCTTTTACAAGCGAAACATTCGAACTCTTGGCTGCATAATAAATATTCGGAGGATAATATATGTCACAAAATATTGAAAACAAATTAAAAGAGAAATATCCAAGCCCATTAAAAATGGACAATTTGAGCATATTAGATGCCCAAATACATTTCGACCCTGATTCCAATGAGAATAAACTATCAATTTCTGTAAAAAAAGATGTGAAGATTAATAAAGGAACTATTTACAATGGAGTTGTAACATTAACAACTGAATTATGTTCTGAAAGTAATAGTGCGTATATTAAAGTGGTGTGTCGTGGCAAATTTTCTGTTGCTATAGACAATCTCAATGAACAAACTGCAAATATGCTTATAGAAAAAAATACAATTGCTATTATGTTTCCATATGTCCGAAGCTATATTTCAACAATAACTTCTATTCCAAATATGTCACCAATTGTATTACCTCCTATTAATGTAAATAAGTTAATAGAGGACCAAGCAATAAATAAATATAAATAATCAAACAAACGAGGGTTATACTCAACATTAGTTGGTATAACCCTTTTGTAATTTACGTATATAAATTCAATATATTATTTTTCTTTTTTAAAGAGATATTTATCTTTTCTTTATCTTTAAGGGTATTCTTTGGGAGAAAACAATACTCTTCAAGTTCATTTCTTAAGCACCCAGTCTCGTTTTCAAAATCTGTTGGAGTAATAATGTTATGTTCTAACAATAAATTTACAGCTTGTTTTAAAGCACAAGGTTCTTCTATTGGAATTTCCGTATCCAATGGCTCTTTATACCAATATCCCCGCTTTGTCATTTGATTTTTTAAATACTTAATCTGTGAATCACTTAACAAAGCTAAATGTTCACATCTATAAATCATACTTGAGATTGATGTTAACCATTTCAGTTTTAAATTGATAAAATGGTCAACAGAAGATGAATAAACATCACTCGAGAATGTAGCCCTAGGCATCAATAGTGCTCCTGCAAAAGAATCAGCTTCATGTTCTAATTTTTCTCTCAATTTTGTACTTTTATTAATTTCCTCAGCATCATAATAATCAGAATGCATTAACAAATGTCCTAATTCATGTGCTATATCAAAACGAATTCTAGCATTAGACAGTTTATCTGCACTTAAAAATATGTATGGCCTTCCGTCATACCATACAGAAAACGCATCTAATTTGCTTTCTCTAAAAGACATTTTAGATACATTAAAACCTTTGGATTGAACAACCATCATCAAATTACTAATCGGATTTAACCCTAAATTCCACCTTTTTCTTAACAACATTGCATATTCTTCTATTGTATCCATATCTAATGGAGAATCTGTAAAATTGTTATATTCAATTTTAGGAAAATCTAATTCTGGAAAATCAACAAATTCACTAATATAGTCATTTATTTCCTTAAAAATTTCAATTTTTTCTGTTGCTGCTGTAATAATTTTCTTTCTAGTTGTTTTCTTTTTTCTAAAAAAGACAGCACTGTTAGAACTATTATTTACAGGAAGTGGTTTTGAAAAAAAACAGATATTATAGCCTGTAGCAATAGAAAGTTTAGCTAGTATAGCAGGTGTAGGAGTAATCTTTCCCATTTCATACTGTGAAATAGTTTGCTTACTCACTCCTATTCTCTCGCCTAACTCTATCATAGTCAATCCCCTAGAATTCCTAGCTTGTTTTATTCTGTTTGGTACTATATTTTTATTTTTCTCAATCATACCACTCACCCTATTCAACATCAATTAGCTTCTCCCATAAATTCTCTTTTAAGCTCTTTTTTGAGTGAAACTATCATTTCTTCTTCTTTTTTATTTACAGCATATAAACTATTTTTCTCTTTAGTAATTAATTCTAATGAATAAATACTATCTGTATACCCTGAATTAGGGATTAAAATATTTGCATACTTTAACTCTTCTATAGTGTTATCAAAACCATATGTAATCTGGGCATATCTTTTAGGTATACTAAATGAATTTTGCACAATATTATCCAAACTCAGTGATAACTGCTCACCTACTAAACCAAAATTCATTTTCGCAGCCTCTTCCTTATATTTTGACTTATTCAGTAAAGCATTCTTTTTTCTTGTTTTTCCAATATTAAAAACAAAATTTGGTGAAACAATCTCAATAGTCCTACAACCATAACCATTTACCTTCTTAATTTTCGCTGTTAATGTTATTTCTGGATTAAACACAGCAGTATATAATTGTTTTTCTACTGAATACGAAAGTAAATGTCCCAACACAAGCGTATTTTTAGGAAACTTCAAAAATTCTATATTTTCAGTTTTAAACTGCAAAAAAGCTTTCACGCCAATTTGTATATTACTCCCCAAAAAATACTTTGTTTCAGCATCCAAATCCTTGTTTAAAAGTTTTACTACATCTGTCATGTTGCTAATAAATACCAACTCCTTTGTTATTAATAATATTTTTATATTTTAATTTTGTATTATAATTTTATACTTTTAAGGTAAATTTGTCAAGTATTTTTTATTTTTTATCATTTCTTCATCAAATCTACTTAGAAGCTAAATATTATAACCTATTTTGTTATTTTACAACATTTATTCCAACCAATTTAATCCTTTATTACAATTGTATTAAAGGAGATGATATATATGTATAAGGAATACAAAAAAGCTAGAGATTCTGCGTGGAAAACCTTGATTGATTGTAACATAACTGTTTTACCGATAAATCTTACGCAAATAGCTGACCACTATAATATAATCCTTATCCCATATTCTCAAAGCACAGTTGCTCAAAAGTTAGATTTAAAACAAGATGGTTTTACACTAAAGAGAAATGGTAAATACATTGTTTATTATAAAGATTCTTACAATCAAAGAGCACGCTTTACAATCGCTCATGAACTTGGCCACATACTTCTTGGCCACATCGACAACCCAGATTCAGTAAGCGAATACTCAGCAAATATATTTGCAAGAGACTTATTAATGCCTGCTATTGTTCTAAAAAAAATAAATGTTATTTCTGCTTACGAAATATCTAAGCTATGTGATGTATCAAAAACAGCGTCAGAAATAAGGTTAGAACGATTACAGAAACTATCAAAGCGAAATAAATTTTTTACTAGCTTTTTAGAAATTAAAGTGTATAAAAACTTTAAAAAATATATTAGACAAATGAGGTGAAATATATGCCAGCTTATAAAGACACCACAAGAGGAACGTGGTATTGCTCTTTTTATTATGTAGATTGGACTGGAGAAAAAATTCATAAAAAAAAGAGGGGTTTTAAGAAAAAAAATGATGCAATAAAATGGGAAAAAGACTTCCTCAACAAACTATTAACTACAACTGACATACCTTTCGATAAATTAGTTGAAAATTATTTAGATGATATGAAGTATGAATTAAAAAAATCTACATTAATAACAAAAGAAACTATAATAAATACATTAATACTTCCCTATTTTTCTAAATTAAATTTAAATGATATTTCAGTCATTACAATAAAATCATGGCAGAAAGAAATAATAAATAAAGGATATAAGGCTACATACTTAAAGACTATACATAATCAGCTATCTTCTATTTTTAACTACGCAATGAGAAACTATGGACTTACAATAAATCCTTGTACTATTGCTGGTTCTATGGGAAAAAGAAAAACAGACAAAGAAATGGAAATTTGGACTTTGCAAGAATATAATAAATTTATAAAGACTGAAAATATGCCAGCATACAAGCTAGCTTATGATATTCTGTTTTGGACAGGTATAAGAGAAGGAGAGCTACTTGCTTTAAATATAGATGATTTCAGCTCTAACTATCGCTTACGCATAAATAAAACACTTTTAAGGATACATGGTAATGATATTATTCAACCACCTAAAACAGCTAAATCTAATAGAGAAATCTCTATACCAGAATTTTTATATGAAGAATTCAAAGAATATGTTGGAACTGATTCAATCAATACAAGTGAACAACTATTCTATTTTACAAAAGGAGGATTAATACAAGCATTTAAGCGAAACATCAAACGTGCTGGTGTTAAGCCTATAAGAATACATGATTTAAGACATAGTCATGCCAGCTTGTTAATAAATCAAGGTTTTAGAATTGAAGAAATTTCTGAGCGTTTAGGTCACGATAGCATAACAACTACCTGGGAAACTTATGCCCACTTATATCCTAATACAGATGACAAACTTGCAGCTAGATTAAATCAACTTAGAAATTGTTAGCTCCATTTTAGCTCCACAAATCAAATCAAAAAGCCACAAACCTTGATAATTACTAGGTTTGTGGCTTTAAGTTTGTTATTCCCACTCAATAGTACTTGGTGGCTTAGTAGTAATATCATACACTATTCTATTAATAGATGCTACTTCATTTACGATTCTGCTACTAATCTTTTCAAGAACTTCATAAGGAATTCTTGCAAAGTCTGCTGTCATAAAGTCAGTAGTTGTTACACCTCTTAAAGCAAGTGTATAATCATATGTTCTACCATCGCCCATAACACCTACACTACGCATAGAAGTTAATACTGCGAAGTACTGATTAATCTGTCTATCCATACCAGCTAATGCAATTTCTTCTCTAAAGATTGCATCTGCATCCTGTAAAATAGCAATCTTTTCTGGAGTAATATCTCCAATAATTCTGATTGCAAGACCAGGACCTGGGAATGGCTGACGCCATACAAGGTAATCTGCAAGACCAAGTTCAACACCTAACTGTCTTACTTCATCCTTAAATAAAAGTCTCAAAGGTTCAATAATGTCCTTAAAGTCAACGTAGTCAGGAAGACCACCTACATTATGGTGACTCTTAATAACTGCTGCGTCGCCTGTACCAGACTCAATTACGTCTGGATAAATTGTACCCTGAGCAAGGAAGTCTACCTTACCAATCTTCTTAGCTTCATCTTCAAATACTCTAATGAATTCTTCGCCAATAATCTTTCTCTTTGTTTCTGGATCAGAAACACCAGCAAGCTTATTTAAAAATCTTTCGCCTGCATTTACTCTTACGAAGTTTACATCCCAATCAGCAAAAGCCTGTTCTACTTCGTCACCTTCGTTCTTTCTCATAAGACCGTGGTCAACAAAAATACAAGTAAGCTGATTACCAACAGCCTTTGATAAAAGTGCTGCAAGTACAGAACTATCAACACCACCACTTAATGCAAGAAGAACTTTGCCGTCGCCAACTTTTTCTCTTACACTCTGAATAGCAGTCTGAGCATAGTTGCTCATGCTCCAATCACCTCTACACTCACAAACCTCATAAAGGAAGTTTCTAAGCATAGCTGTACCATTCTCTGTATGCATAACTTCTGGGTGGTACTGCATACCATAGAGTTTAGCATCCTTATTTTCCATTGCAGCAACAGGACATTCGCTTGTGTGTGCAATAGAAGTAAAGCCTTCTGGCATACCTGTAATAAGGTCAGTGTGGCTCATCCATGTAATACTTTCTTCCTTTAAGCCCTTGAATAAAAGACTATCTGTATTGAAGAAAGTTTCTGTCTTACCATATTCACTTGTAGTTGCTGATTCAACCTTACCACCTAAAACGTGTGACATAAGCTGGCAACCATAGCAAATACCAAGAACAGGAACACCTAATTCAAAAATTTCCTTACCAATACTTGGAGAGTCTTCAAGATAAACGCTATTTGGTCCACCAGTAAAGATAATACCCTTTGGATTCATAGCCTTGATTTCCTCAAGTGGTGTCTTGTAAGATTTAACTTCACAATACACATTACATTCACGAACTCTACGTGCAATCAGCTGATTATACTGACCACCAAAGTCCAAAATCACAATCATTTCGTGCATTAAATTTTCCTCCATTAAAAATTTTACTTTTTTATATAAGCTCTTCTTGGGGATAAATCCACATATACAGCCTTTAAGATTTCTTCACAAGGTTCTATAATAAACCTTTTCTTTTTGTTCTTGTAATTTGCTACAAAAACATAAGTATTTTCTTTCTTCTTGCCACTTGAAAAATCAACTATTGGCAAGTTTTCATACATAGCCAAATGTTCCTTATCATCAATATGAGCAAAAACTTCAAACTCTGTTGCATTACCCTGAAACACGTTTTTTCTTTTACTCTTATTCATAATAACATCTATATCAAGACTACCATTTGTATAAGCATACTCAAACTCTTGATTTAAGTATCTTATTTTAACAAACGCTATATAGGCTATAATTCCAATAAGTATAATACCAAGCATCATAAACGCTACAAACATTGTATCCGTCTTTGCTGCCGTCGCACTATCGCTACAAATCTGCCAAACGAAAACTGCAACTGCTATGGCAATACCTATAATGTAAATTCTTTTGGTTCTGTCCTTTTGTGAAAATTCTTTTTTCACAAGCTGTTCCTTAAAAAAGTCAGACAACAAACCACCTCTATTCGATAATTTCTACAGAGTCTTCGGTTTCTTCTGTCTCATCATCAGAGCCACCAAAAGATTTTATTTTACTAGCAATGCTAGGAATCATATCAATAAGTTTATTGACACTATTCTGGTCATTGACATTTACCATTTGTACTGTTCCATCATTTATTACTAGAATAGCAGATGGTGACATCTTTGCACCCAAACCTGCTGCTGAACCATTTTTTGTATCAGAGCCAACCTTATTAGCTTTATTCTGCTTTGCACCAGCTCCAACACCAAATGACACATCTATCAGAGGTACTAAAATGACTTTACCTATGGTAATGGGGTCTCCTATTACAGTTTTGGTTGACACAAAATTCTCCATTTTGTTAAACAAAACTTCAAGATTACTGCTTACCTCACTCATTTTCTATCCCCTTTCACATAATCAATAACAACAGTTCTGACCGGCTTTGTGAGAAGATACCATATTACCGGAAAAACTATACTGCTAATTCTAACTTTTCCCTTAATATATAAACTTCCCTCCAAGACGTTATTTTCAAAATTGCCTTGAACATCAACCTCAAATGGTACAAAAGTTTGTACCACAGAAATTAAAGCAATAGCCTGTCCTGTTGAACAAGGATTATCTAATCCAATTATTCCACAGATTTGGAATAATTTCAACCCCAAACCTTTAAAAATTTTCTTAAATAGCAAAATTGTTACATCAAAAATACCTTTTAAGTCATATTTAGCCTTTAAATCTTCAAAAAATTCAATTTTTTCTTTTATAAAAGCCTTCCTATCTTTTGTAAAATTTAAAATTCCTTTTAACTTACAAAGAAAGTTTACAACCTTTTTTCTTATAAAGTTTATAACCTTTTCACCAAAAATACTTTTTTCTGATTTTTCTTCGGCATCTTCTAAATTTTGAGCTATTTCTTTTTCTGTATCTTCCTTAATTTCTTCTTTAACTTCAGAAATCACATTGTCTACAGTTTCTTCTATTTTTTCTTCTGCTTTATCTTTTAACTTTTCTACTGTAATATCATCAAAATACTCATCCTGATTATTTTCAATTTTGTAAACAACCTCATTGTCTGATTTTTCTTCTTCATTATCATCAGACAACAATTTGTCAATCCAAGACGGCATTTTTATATCATAGTCAGTTTCACCGTCTACAGTTTTTAAATTAAAAGCAAAAATTTTAAAAAGCCAACTCACATTACAGAAACCATTTAAATTTTCATAATATTCATATTGACTTTCATAATGTATAGGTACAAAAAGTACAATAGATAATAACCCAACAATAAGTAATAAAACAGCTAATATAATTATTCCTATTATCTTCAATATGAGAAGAAGTATATTTAAAAATAGCAATTTTATCACCTACTTTAAAAGCTATTCTGATTATAATGGCTTTTAAATCCAGTTAAATCTGAATGTGTAACAAGCCAGTTTTCAATAAGCCTTATAGATTTTTTTCTAGCCTTATTTCTGCCCTTCACTAATGCAATTATACCATAATTTCCATAAGAATTCACTTCTTTAAGTAAATTTTCTGTGGACATTATCTCCATTAACCCATTGGTTTTGGAACTAACACATATGGCATATACATTAAACAAAGATATTCCTTGGCTAAACAACTCTTTAGCCTTAATAATATCAATATTATCTTCAACAATTAAGTCTTTATAGTATCTTATAAAAATCACTCCACATTTATATAATCATATTTTGCATATGATTTATGTGTTTCACTATTTCCTGATGTACAATAAATTCCTATTTTGCCACCAACCCAACTCTTTCTGGAAACTTCATATTTAACAGTATTTCCAATTTTTATATAATTTTTATTGTCAACACTGATATAGCTTTCTATACAATTAGGATAACTAACTTTAAGACGTAAATATAATTGGTCTGTTTCCAGTGGCACAGAGCCTCCAACGATTTCCTCTTTATCTTCAGAACGTGTAAGCTCATAACTAACTTGTTGAACAATTAGTTTACCATTTATTTTCGTAATTTTTAATCCATAGTAACTACCACCTGTAATTACGAGTCCACAGCTGTCACCATTTTCAATAACAGCTTTTATTTTTGTAGTTACCGTAAAGTTAGGTCTATTTATAAGCTGGCACATTACATTAGGAGCTGAGGAAATATTCTTTCCTTTATTCCCTATTGCAAACAACTTAATGCCATTTCCAGTCAAGTCATAAAAATCGTCTGTAAAATGAGCTTGAAACTGCCATTGCAAACCTAATTTATCGCCTGTAAAATTATCAGAGTCTAATGGATATAATTTTTCACATTTGTCTAATTCAGGCTTTTTGTATTTCAAAACAGGTTCGCCAATATTGTCTTTATTAGTATCAACACCTATTTCAAGCCAATCATTAACCCATTTTGCCGGTTGCAAATGTGTAACTCGTCCATACATATTTAAATCTTGAAAATGTATAAACCAATCTTCTCCATTTTCGGTATCAATCCAACCACCTTGATGTGGTCCATTTATAATCGAATTTCCTTGATGAAGTACAACCTTATGTTCATAAGGACCATAAATATTTTTACTTCTTGCTTCCATTTGCCAACCATGCTGAACACCACCGGCAGGAGCAAAAATGTAATAATATCCATTTCTCTTATACATCTTAGGTCCTTCTATAGTTGGTTGATTTATTCTTCCGTCAAATACTAAAACTCCATCGTCTAAAAGCTCCATACCGTCAGCAGACATTTTATGGAGAAAGAGCTTACTTTTATAGCCTATGCGACTTTTTGCCACACCTCTTATTAAGTAAGCCTGCCCATCCTCATCCCAAAACGGACAAGTATCAATCCAACCACAAGATTTTTTTACAAGTTTTAAATTCCATTTACCATAAGGGTCATCTGTTGTACTAACAAATATACCCTCATCAGGTGTTGCAAAATAGACATAAAACATACCATTATGGTACCTAATACTAGGTGCCCAAACGCCTTTTCCATGTTGTGGAATGTCATAATCATCAAAAGGCAATTTATCTACAGCATAACTAATTATCTCCCAATTCACCAAATCCCTAGAATGTAAAACCGGAAGTCCTGGAAAATAAGTAAAGGAACTGGCAACCATATAAAAATCTTTGCCTACTCGGATTACATCAGGGTCAGAATAATCTGAAAGCAAAATAGGATTTTTATAAGTTCCATTTTCATTATCTCCTATCCAAGGACCATTAAACTTCTGATACATAAATGCCTCCTAAAGCTTATACATATCCTTTTCTGTTTCCTTTGTCTTTCCTCTAGTCATAAGGTCGTATACAGCCTGTTTAACATCTTTTTTGTTATAGAGAACTTCATTTATCTGCTTAGTAATAGGCATACTTACGTTATATTTTTCTGATAATTCATAAGCAGCCTTAGCATTTACAACACCTTCAACTACCATATGAATTTCTTCCAATGTTTCTTCTAAAGACTTGCCTTGTCCCAAAAGAATACCTGCACGTCTATTACGGCTGTGCATACTTGTACAAGTAACAATTAAGTCACCTATACCTGAAAGTCCACCAAAAGTTTCCTTTTTAGCACCCATAGCAACACCAAGGCGAGCTATTTCAACAATACCTCTTGTAATAAGTGCTGCCTTTGTGTTATCGCCATAGCCTACACCATCAGAAATACCGGCTGCCAAAGCAACAAGGTTTTTAAGTGCACCACCAAGTTCAACACCAATTAAGTCATCATTAGTATAAACTCTGAACATAGGTGTAATAAAAGTATCCTGAATTTCTTCAGCAACAGCCATATCTTCGCCGGCAGCAACAAGAGTTGTTGCCATACCAAGACCTACTTCTTCAGCATGGCTTGGACCAGATAAACAGCCTATTCTACACTGTGGAATTTCTTCCTTTATTACTTCTGAAAGACGCATAAGAGTGCTTTCTTCAAGACCCTTGGCAACATTAACAATTATTTCATCTTTTCTTACATAAGGAGCAAATCTCTTTGCCATATTTCTTACGAACTTAGAAGGTGTAGCAAATATAAGCATATCTGCCCATGCAACATCTTCGTCCTTGTAAGTTACATTTATTTCCTTATCAATTTTTACACCAGGGAGAAATTCTTTATTTTCTCCATTTAAGAGAATAGCCTGAGCTTCTTCCTCTTTGAAAGACCATAAAATAACATTATTTCCTGCTCTTTTAAGCTGAACTGCAAGAGCTGTACCCCAGCTACCAGAGCCGATAACTGCAACAGTTTTCATTTATTTAACCGCCCTTTCTTTGCTTCTTGTACCTACTTTACTTTCAGTACCATTCATTAATCTCTGTATATTAGCTTTATGCTTGTAATAAGCTAAAACACAAAGAACAAACATCAATATAATTTCTTCTGGCTTAATGCCTTCAATATTACGCATTATAATCATAACAATAGGATATACCAAAGCCATAGAAAGTGATGAAGCTGAGATATACTTTGTTGCTAAAACTACAACAATACCTACTGCATATGTAATAAGAGCAATTTTCCAATCTATGCAAAGCATAAGACCAAGTGTACAGGCAATACCCTTACCACCTTTAAAGTTAAGGTAGAAAGGGAAATTGTGACCAAGTACAGCACCTACGCCAGCATAAATTCCCGGCAAATGGCTTGAGCCTTCAACAAATGTACCACTACCTTTAAAAAGCATTGTACAAATGTAGTAAGCTAAAATAACCTTAAATAAATCAAAAATAAAAACTATAGCACCAAGTTTTCTGCCTAATACTCTGGAAGTATTTGTAAAGCCAGCATTTCCACTGCCATATTCTCTAATATCAATATGTCCGAAGAACTTGCCGACAAAATACGCTGACTGCAAACAACCCAGTCCATAGCCTATAATGAGGCAAAATAATCTAAACATAACTTATTCCTTTCTGTTTCTGGCAATAAAGTGTATTGGAGTACCTACAAAGCCAAAAGCATCTCTAAGCTGATTTTCCAAATATCTCTTGTAAGAGAAGTGTAAAAGCTCTGTATCGTTTACGAATAAAACGAATGTAGGTGGCTTTACAGAAACCTGTGTCATATAGTAAATTCTAAGCTGTTTACCCTTTTCAGCCGGTGGCTGATTCATAGCCATAGCCTCAATAAGAACATCATTAAGCATACCTGTAGCAATTCTTCTTGAATTGTTTTCGCTTACCATTGTAATTAATTCAAAAAGTTTTGTTACTCTCTGACCAGTTGCTGCTGAAATGAAAATTCTTGGAGCATATGAAAGATACTTAAATTCTGTATCAATATCCTTTAAGAACTTATTCATTGTGTGGTTATCTTTTTCAATTAAGTCCCACTTATTTACTGCAATAATAACAGCCTTACCAGCTTCGTGAGCAATACCGGCAACCTTTGTATCCTGTTCTGTAATACCTTCAACAGCATTAATCATAAGAATACAAACGTCAGCTCTTTCAACGGCAGCTACGGCACGAATAATAGAATACTTTTCAATACTCTCCTTAATCTTCGCCTTTCTTCTCATACCTGCTGTATCAATAAATACATACTTCTGACCATTGAGTTCGTATTCTGAGTCAATAGCATCTCTTGTAGTACCGGCTACATCACTTACAATAACTCTGTTTTCGCCTAAAATTCTGTTTACAAGTGAAGACTTACCTACATTAGGCTTACCAATAATTGCAACCTTTATTGAATCATCTTCTGCTGAATCATCTTTATCTGCTGGGAAATGCTTTACTACTTCGTCAAGAAGGTCGCCTAAACCAATCATCTGTCCACCGGAGACACCAAATGGGTCACCAAGACCTAATGAATAAAATTCATAAACCTGCATACCATACTTAGCTAAATCATCAACCTTGTTTACAGCAAGTACAACTGGCTTGTCTGCTTTTCTTAAAATATTTGCAACCTGCATATCCATATCTGTCATACCTGTTCTTACATCAACAACAAAAAGTATAACATCAGCTGAACTAATAGCAATTTCAGCCTGTGAATACATATGTTTGAGCATCATATCATCACTGTCAGGTTCAAGACCACCTGTATCAATAAGTGTAAAATGATGGTCTAACCATTCTGCATCTGCATAAATTCTATCTCTAGTTACACCTGGCGTATCTTCTACAATAGAAATTCTTTCGCCGGCAATTCTGTTAAATAATGTCGACTTACCTACATTAGGACGGCCAACAATAGCAACTATAGGTTTTGCCATAAATTTAATCCTCCGTATCAAAAAATCTATAAAAGGGAACTTTGCCTTGAGTTTATACAACTGGGCAAAATTCCCCATTAAACATCATCAGTCTATAGTATTATAACACACAATAAAAAATAAATAAAGTGTGATATATGACTTATTTCCAACAATTATACATCTATATACTATATATTTTTGCCTATAAATAATTATAAACTCATAAAGCCTGCCAAAGTACCTCTTTTTGCTCCCATTACTCTGTGAGAGAAAAATCTATCTGGGTCACATTGTGTACAAATTCTGCTATTTTCAATATTTTCTCTTTTAATTCCCTCATTCACAAGTATTTCTTCGTTTATACTGTGTAAGTCAATAAACCATCTTTCAGCCATATTTTCATCAGGATAAATAAATTTGTCAGCCCAATCATAAGCCTGTCTGAAAGCTGTTACTACCGGTATATCAACCTGAAAATGGTCAACACCAATAGCCGGAGCAATGCCACAAACTATATCTTCTGGATTTGAGCCAAATTCTTCTTTCATTCTCTTGACTACTTTTCCTCCAATACCTAATACAGTACCTCTCCAACCACTATGGGCAATAGCAATAGCATTTTTAACCTTATCATAAAAATAAATCAAAACGCAATCTGCTGAAAAGCCTACTAAAACTACGTCCTTTTCATTTGTCATAATAGCATCGTAGCCGTCTTCCTGTCTCTCTTTAAAAAGACCTTTTCCTCTGTCCTCAGCAGTTACTCTCAATATATTGTCAGTGTGAACCTGTCTTGTCCATACAGTATTTTCAGCCTTTACACCAATAGCATTACATAAAATATCGTAATTCTTCAATACATTTTCTTTTTTATCTTCTCTCCAAGCCAAATTCATTGAAGAAAATGCACCTTCAGATACTCCACCATATCTGGTAGAAAAACAATGTTTTATTTCTGGCATATTTTCAAAAACCAAATATTCTAATTTATCTTTCTTAATCGTTTTCATATTATTTCTCCTAAAAAGCATTTTTAATATGGGTAATTTTAAAATTTAGTATTTCTATAACATCAAATCTTATATCACTATCCATACAATTTTTGTACTTTAAATAACAAAGAGCTGTATTTTGTATATGCTTTTGTTTTCTATAGTCAACAGCCTCTCTAGGTAATCCCTTTTCAGTATTAGTTCTGAACTTAACTTCAACAAAAACTATAGTTTTACCCTTCTTAGCTATTATATCAATTTCTCCAGTATTTGTTTTGAAATTCTTCTCTAAAATTTTATACAAATGTAGTCTAAGATATATTCTTGCAATACACTCACCTAGTTTGCCTTTTGATTTACTTTTCATACAAAATTACCTGTAAAACTCTTTCTGTGAATTGAGCAAAGACCATATTTCTTAATTGCCTCAATATGAGTTTTTGAGCCATAGCCCATATTAGAATCAAAATCATACATAGGATAAGTTTTAGCATATTCTGCCATCATTCTATCTCTTGTAACCTTTGCCACAATACTTGCTGCACCTATTGAAATACTCTTTGCATCGCCTTTTATAATAGGTTCTTGAGGTATATCAATATTAGGTATAGTAACTGCATCTACTAAAAGTTGTTGTGGTTTTATTGGCATATTGTTAATAGCCTGTTGCATAGCCTTATATGTAGCCTGCAATATATTTATATCATCAATAGTGTTGTTATCTTCCATACCAATACCGACAGAAACAGCCTTTTCCATTATAATATCAAAAAGTTCATCTCTTTTTTTGGCAGAGAGTTTTTTACTATCGTTTACACCTAATATCTTGCAACCTACAGGCAAAATTACACAAGCTGTAACTACCGGTCCAGCTAAAGGTCCTCTGCCTACTTCGTCTATACCACCAATATATTCTATACCTTGAGAAGCATACTTTTTTTCAAAAGCTGAAATAACTTCTAATCTCTCTAACTCTGCAATATATTTATCATAATTCTTCTTGCCAGATGCTATAATATTTTGAACACCCTTTCTCTCATCAGAAGAAAATTCCTCAATCAGGTTTGGGATACTTTTTATATCAGCATTATTAAATATTTCCTTTATTTCAGATATAGATTTCAAAACTACACTTCCTTTTCTTATCAAACTTACTTTGAATTATATAACCTAAAGTTAAAAAAAGCAAGCACAGTTACAATAACATACAAAGAATTATTGCATAAAATATAAATATAATTTAAGGAGTGTCAGTATTGGAATTTATAGCAGAATGCGACAAGCATATGTTGCCTACTGAACTATGCAATATAAAGTACAGTCTGCCACTAATTAACAGCCATGTTATTGAAGTCAGTAATAAGAATATTTCAAAATTAAAGAAAATAAAATCCATTAATGCCCTTTATCCTAACAAAACCATAGATACCCAAATGAACATTGTTAGAGATAAAGTAAAATGCATAAATACAAAATATACTGGCAAAGGTATATCTATTGCCTTTATAGATACAGGTATATGTAAAAACAATGATTTTGATTCAAGAATAAAGTGTTTCTATGACGTTGTTAATCATAAAAATTATGTATATGACGATTGTGGCCACGGTACTCATGTTGCCGGTATCTGTTCAGGAAGTGGTGCAAACAGTAATGGCAAATACAGAGGAATAGCTCCTGAAAGCAATATAGTAATGATAAAAGCCTTAGATTTTGAGGGCAAAGGAACAGCCTCCGATGTATTAACCGGTATACAATGGATAGCCGATAACTGCAAAAAATATAATATACGAATTTTAAATATGTCCATTGGTGCAGGAATTACGAACACAAAAGACCCACTTGTGAGAGCTGCTGAAATATTATGGGATATGGGCATAGTTGTAGTTGCTGCTGCCGGAAATAACGGTCCTCAAAAAGGAACAATATCTTCTCCCGGCATTAGCAAAAAGATAATTACTGTAGGTTCAGTAGATGACATCAATGTATCCGAAAACGATATAGGCAAAAGTTATTCCGGCAGAGGTCCTACTAAAGAATGTGTAATAAAACCTGACGTAGTTGCTCCCGGAACAAATATAATATCCTGTCTTTGTGAGGATAACAAAAGCAACAACTACTATAAAAGCCTTAGTGGTACATCTATGTCAACACCTATTGTAAGTGGTGCTATTGCCCTTTTATTAGAAAAAGCACCTGATTTAAAACCTGATGATATTAAGTTTATGCTTAAACAAAGTTGCCATAACTTAGAGTGTTCCCCAAACAGACAAGGTTGGGGTCTTTTAGATATTGAAAATTTGTTAAATCGGGAGGTTGTTTATGTCAGAAAATAGCAATATCTATAACATTTTTAGTAGACTTTCTAATTCCAATAATATAAAAGAGGACTTGAACGAAGCTATTTGCTTAGTAGAAAAGCACTTTAAACACAAGTATCTCACACCTATTGAGCAGGATATCCGCTGTTGTTCACAAAACTGTGCATCAGAACCTACAAAGGAAATAACACTACTTAAAGCCTGTAAACCATTTACTAACAATAAAGGCAATATTGATAACATGATAAATATAATAAACACCGTAAGAACTTTCAATCGTATTTGCGATAGCTACAATCAAAACATTTTACCTCAAACTTGTGAAAGAGAAGTTTCAACACAGACAATAAAGGATTCAGCTATACACAATGACGGAATATATGAAATCGACAAAGACTGTGGTGTTAGTATTAATAACAAAGAAACATCGGACAATAATATGCTTTTAATACTATTACTCCTTTTACTTTTTAATAAATAGAAAAAGTGGGTGCTTTCATTGCACCCACAACATGCTGTCGATAAAGCCGACAGCCTTGCAAGAAATGCTTGCATTTCTTGCAGTTAGTCTAAGGTAGGGACCAGCAGAACATTTAGCAAGCTAAATGTAAATTGCTATGCAATTTATCGGACTCCTTTCCGATTCGTGCCGTGAAAAATATGGCACTAAAAACCAGTACCATATTTTTGTCCCCTCTAGGATGCATAGGCGAGCAATAAATTACAAAGTAATTTATGACCAGCCCTACATTCGGGCAAAGCTCTGGTCAGAACTTTCAACTTTGTTGAAAGCCACACTTCGTGTGTCCGATTTATCTTTCGGTTCACCGTTCCGGAATTAGTTTAAGAAAACCAAGGTTTTCTTAACAACTTTCCTTTGATAATCCGAAAAATTTTGCAAACATTAAAAATTACAAATTATTTTCAAAAATATGCTTTTTCAAGATTCTAAATTATTTTTCTTCTTTTTCTATTTCACAAATACCTTCAATAATTTCCCACAACTCATCTCTGCCAGACTTTGTTTCACTACTAAATGGAAGTATAATATCTTCTTTCTGAAGGTTAAAGCCTTTTTTAAGCATAGCAACGTGTTTCTGTAACTGGCTACGCTTTAATTTATCAGACTTAGTGGCAACAATAATAATCTTGTGATTATAATGCTTAAGCCAATCATACATCATCAAGTCATTAGCTCCAGGTTCGTGTCTTATATCCACAAGCATAATAATAGCCTTTAAAGATTCTCTCTTTGTAAGATAATCTTCTATTATCTTACCCCATTTCTCAATTTCTGAATGAGATGCCTTTGCATATCCATAGCCGGGAAGGTCAACAAAGTAAAGTAAATCTTCTACATTATAAAAATTGATAGTACGAGTTTTACCTGGATTTTGACTTGTTCTGGCAAGTGCCTTTCTATAAATCATAGAATTTATAAGAGAACTCTTACCTACATTTGACTTTCCTGCAAATGCTACCTCTGGTTTATTATCTGTAGGGTACTGACTAAACTTAACACCTACTGCTGCAAGGTTTACATTATTTACAATCATTTTTTTCCTCCATAGATTATTACACATTTCATAGTTGGAATAATTATAACCTAAAAAATAATTATTTGCAAGTTTACAATATTTGAGATATATTTTCCAAAAATTATGTAAAAAACATTCTATTTTTTATAATCGTAATATTTTTTTAAGCTTTTTCTACATTTCATTTTAAGAATTATACCATATAATAATAACTGTAATAAATAATAAAACAATTTACCCTTAAATTAATTGATTATGTGCCCCCAATCACATTAATCACAAAGAAAAATAGGAAGTTTTTTTATATTCCTTCATTTTATTCCTATTTTTATATTTATTACACTCTTGGATTGTTTGCCCGCAATCCATCGCTAACACCCTTTTGTTAGCAAAAACCCGTAGTTGCCCCTACGGGTTTTTTGTTTGCCCAAAATAACGTAAACTATTTAAAATATCAAGGTTGACAATTCATTGAATTTGTACTATACTCTCCTTAAATCAATTTAATATTAGGAGTTGTTAATCTATGAAAAACTTTTCTACAAAAGATATGGTATTTACAGCCTTGTTTGCTGCAATATTCTGTATACTTGCCCCATTTTCAATACCAATAGGCGAAGTTCCTGTTTCTGTAACTAATTTTCTGATTTATATTACAATATATGCTATAGGTTGGAAAAAAGCAACTGTAAGCTATATCATATATTTGCTTTTAGGCTTTGTAGGTCTTCCTGTATTTGCAGGATTTACCGGTGGTATTTCAAAATTGGTAAGCCCTACAGGTGGATATTTAGTAGGCTTTATTTTTACATCAGTTATAAGTGGCTTAATAATCGAAAAGTTCAATTACAAGAGAATACCTAACATTATTGGTATGATTATTGGTTTAGCTATTACATATATATTTGGTACAGCTTGGCTTGCCTTTGGTATGGGCAGAACATTTATGGAAGCCTTAGCCGTTGGTGTATTACCTTTCCTTATTTTCGACTTTGGAAAAATAATTATAGTAGCTATTATTGGTCCAGAACTTCAAAAACTTATGAAAAAAGTTGCTTAATCGGGTATTAATTTATTAATTAATATATTTTCACTAACATCAAAAAAAATTAGCTGTTTACAATTTTCAGTAAACAGCTAATTTTTTTATTCTTGATTTTCTATTTTTTCAGCTAATTCATTAAGATACATCCATCTATCCATCTTTTCAGAAAGCTGATTTTCCAAATCTTCTTTTTGCTGAGAAAGTTCTTGTAATTTAGAATACTGACTAGCAGATTTTTCCATTTGCTCCTCTGTATCAGCAATAGCCTGTTCCAGTTTAGCAATATCGTCATCTATAGTTTCAAATTCTCTCTTTTCGTTGAAAGACATTTTCAACTTTCTTTCGCCCTTATTCCAAGTTTTACTTTCCTTAGCCTTGCTTTCAGATACTACAGCCTTTTTACTTTCCTCTAAAGTAGCCTTATAATCACTATAGCCACCCTCGTACTGCTTTATATTTCCATTTCCGTCAAATGCAAATATTCTATCAACACATCTGTCAAGGAAATATCTATCGTGAGAAACAATAACAACAGCACCGGCAAAACCGTCAAGATAGTCCTCTAATATAGCAAGAGTTTCAATATCCAAATCATTTGTAGGTTCATCTAGGAACAGTATATTCGGTGCTGACATAAGGACTCTCAATAAATAAAGTCTTCTCTTTTCACCACCAGAAAGTTTACCAATAGGAGAATATTGCATATCCCCATTGAATAAAAATCTTTCCAAAAGTTTTGTGGCAGACAATTTGCCGTCAGTAGTTGATATGTATTCTCCTACCTCTTTTACATAATCTATAACTCGCATATTATCGTCCATATGCTCTGTACCCTGCGAAAATACACCAATTTTAACAGTATCGCCTACTTCAATAGTACCACTATCCGGTTGTAGCTTTCCTGTTATCATTTTAAGGAGAGTAGTTTTTCCTGTACCATTTTGTCCAACTATACCAATTCTATCATTTTTAAGTATAATATAGCTAAAGTCATTAATAAGTTTCTTATCTCCAAAAGCCTTAGAAACATTATTAATTTCTATAGTTTTTCTACCAAGACGAGAAGACAAACCGGCAATTTCAACACTTTGCTTTTGGTCCGGAGCTTTAATCTGAGATATAGTTTCAAACCTCTGTAATCTAGCCTTTTGTTTTGTAGTTCTTGCCTTCGCTCCACGTTTTACCCATTCAAGCTCTGTACGGAGGAAATTCTGACGTTTTCTTTCTCCTGCCTGTGCAAGTTCTTCTCTCTGAGCCTTTTGTTCCAAAAATTCTCCATAATTTCCCTGATAAACATATATTTTGCCTTTATCAAGTTCAAAAGTTTTATTTACAACTCTGTCAAGGAAATATCTATCATGAGTTACCATTAAAAGAGCCTTTGTTGTAGACTTCAAATTATTTTCCATCCACGCAATAGTTTCACTATCAATGTGGTTTGTAGGCTCGTCTAATATGAGTAAATCTACTGGGGAAATCATTGCTGCACCAATAGCAACTCTCTTTTTCTGTCCACCTGAAAGAGTATCTACATCAGCATAAAAATCGTTAATACCTATTTTAGTAAGTACAGTCTTTGCCTTACTTTCTTCATCTGCATTTGTAATTTTACAAATACGAATCATATAGTCCATTACGACTTCGCCTTTTTTAAACACAGGAGATTGAGGCAAATAGCCTACTCTAAGACCATTCATAGTAATTACATTACCACTATCTGCCTCCTCCTCTCCTGCTATAATTTTCAAAAGAGTGGATTTACCAGTACCATTTACACCAATGACACCGATTTTATCTGTATCGTCAATACCAAAAGTCAAATTATCAAATATTATTTTTTCTCCATAGGCTTTTGATAAATTTTCTACTGAAATTAAATTCATTTTAGTAAGTTCCTACTTCTATAGATTCAATCTTAACATCTGTCTTTGGCTTATCATTCTGGTCTGTATCAACTGCTGCAATCTTATCTACAACATCCATACCTTCATAAACCTGACCAAAAACAGTGTAGTTCATATCAAGTGATGGATAACCACCATTTTCTTCGTATTCCTTAACTACCTTGCTTGGGAAAGCCTTACTAAATGAAATCTTTGTACCATTACTTTCGCTAAATGTTTCATCACTCTTGCTTAATTCTTCAAGCTGTGACTTCATTTCATCGCCAATGTCAGGATTTTGAACAATGTAGAACTGGCTACCATTTGTATCAGGGCCTGCATTTGCCATACATAAAGCACCTCTGAAACTTCTTAAGTTGAGGTTTACTTCGTTTTCAAATTCCTTGCCCCAAATACTTTCGCCACCTGCACCTGTACCTGTCGGGTCACCACCCTGAATCATAAAGTTATTTATTACTCTATGGAAAATAAGACCGTTGTAATAACCTTCTTTAGCATGAGTAGTAAAGTTTTCTACAGCCTTTGGTGCGTACTTAGGGAAGAACCATACCTTAACATCACCATAGTTAGTATGGATTGTAGCTATTGTGTCACCTTTCTTTACGCCGTCAAGCTGTGGAAGTTCTGTAACTTCGTCATTAGTCTGTTTTTCTGTTGCCTGTGTAGTTTCACTTGTTTCATCGTTTGATGTTTCTTCAACAGAAGTATCAGCTGACCCCTTGTTTGAATCTTTTGCCTGACCACAAGCTGTCGTCATAACCATTGCACCTAAAGCAAGTCCAAGTAATAATTTCTTTTTCATAAAAACTCTCCCTATCTATTAAACATACCTATTCACAGTATTCTTTACTGTATATTATCCTTATATTAATTAAAATTGTCAAGGCAAAAGCCCATATTTAAAAAATACTTAATAAATTACCGTTCTGCATATAGCTTTTCCTATTACTTCTGCCATATTTATAACCAAGGAGAGTCTTGTATTCTGTAATTGAAACATAGGATTTATTGTCATTTTATTTACTACACCTGTTATAGATATATCACCTACACTACCTAAAACCTTTGCTACTCCACTTCCCGGATGCAAAGGTCCTTTCCATATATTTATACCCCCTATTTGTTCACTTTTACCCAAACTTGCATCAACTGCAATTATAAAACTATTTTCATATTTTTTATTTATAAATTCAATATAATATCTCAAATTTTCTGCGTGTACCGGTTCATCTACTGTACCATAAACGTTTTCTAAACCATTTTTGAGTAAATAAGACCCAACCAAAGGACCTAAGGCATCACCAGTTGCCCTATCTGTTCCTATGCAAAGAAACACTACTGTTTTTTCTCCGTCAAAAGTTTCTAAAATCATATTTGACAGTTTTTCCAAAAATCTTTTTTCCGGTTCATTACTATTTACATATAAATATTCTTTTTTACATAACAAGGGCATAAAATACCTCCTTTACAATAATTATGGCTTACTACTGTAAAAATATGACTTGTAAAAATTAGTAAACGAAAAATATAAATTTTTTGGAATTATTTGCTATTTATTTTTTAATCATACCTCCATTGTTTGACATTTTATTTTTGTTTGCTGTGGTATGCTTTCAACTACAAAAATATAAATATATTAAGAGAGGGTGTCAGTTATGACCAATGAGGAAAATAATTTCCAACTGCCTACAAATGTGAAACAAGTAGGCAGTATTTCCGACGGCAGCAGAATTTATATGGAAGATTATGCTTGCACTTACATAGAACAATATGCTGCCTCTGAGCCTTCAAAAGAAAAAATTGCTGTTTTAATAGGCAAAACAATGACTGTAGATAACGAAACTGTTATTTTTGTAAGTGGTGTTTTACAGGGTAAATACACAATAATGAGAAACGGTATGCCGGAATTAACAGAAAAAAGCTGGCAATACGTAGAAAAACAAATAGAGCTATATTTCAAAGACTTAGGAGTAGTTGGCTGGGCATATATTCAGCCCGGCTTTGAGGACTACATAAGTGACAAGCTATGTCAATTTCAGAGAAACAACCTTACAAGAGGTTTGCAACTACTTTATGTTACAGACCCTACAGAAAACATAAGCAGTTTTTACAAATGGGACATTGACGGACACGTTTTTAATATATTAAAAGGCTATATTGTGTATTATGAAAAAAATGAAGGTATGCACGAATATATGCTGGAAAACAAGTTGAAACCTGTAGTCAATAAAGATAGCGTACTTCCGGAATTAAAAAAAGATTCAGAAGCTTTACTCAGAAAAATCACTTCAGGAAAAAGAACACTTCACGCAAAACACAATATTCTTTCCCAAGAAAAAGGATTACTCAATTTACTAGGTGGCGTTAGTTTTATAATGCTTTTAGTTTGCTTTGTTATGGGTGCCGGGCTTATACAAAGTGACGAAAGAATAAGTGCTATGGAGCAACAAGTAGCACAGTTACAGGAAGCCCTTGACGGCACTCAAAGTGTGTTTGCATCTCAAACACAGCAAACAACTGTACAAGCCAAGGTACAGCAGACAACTGTTGAAAATACAACTGTTCCAACTACAGTTCAGACTACACAGGCTACAACAAAAGCCCCTGAACCGGAAACTCAAAGACATGCAGAATATGTAGTAAAGGAGGGAGATACTCTTATTAAAATAAGTAAAAGCGTTTACGGAAATACTTCCAAAGTAAATGAAATAAGGGAATTAAACAAGATTGAAAATAACAATATAGTAGTAGGACACAAGTTACTTTTACCATAGAAAGACGGAGGATAATATGAACGGAAAAGAACAAATTGCAGCAGTATTAGCTCACGAAGTTAAAAACCCTGTTAGCCTTATTAAAATGAATGTACAATACATAAAGGATTTTTGCCCAAAAGCTCTCGAAAATAATTTTACAGTCATTGAAAAAGAGCTTGAAAAGCTTAATCACATAATTAACGATTATACTATAATGGCAGAAAACACAAGAAAAGAAAACATTGAAATGATTTTTATAGATGAGTTATTATCAGATATTATTGAAGAATACAACCTTACTCCTTATGACAAAAAAATTGAATTTGTTTTAGACTCTCCTGACGATGTCAAATTATACGGAGATTATAACAAAATCAATATTCTTTTCTTCAATATTTATAAAAATGCAATAGAGGCTATTAATAATAAAGGTATTATAAAAACAACTGTTACACCTGATATAGGCAAAACAACTATAACAATAGAAGACGATGGAGGTGGCATATCCCCCGTTGTCCTAAACAACTTAGGTACACCATTTGTAACCACTAAGGAAAACGGCAGTGGTTTAGGTATACTTATATGTAAAAATATAGTCCACGAACACAAAGGTAAAATAGACTTTGAAAACACAGATAATGGCTGTGTTGTTACTGTTGAATTGCCTAATTATCTTTTCAGTAAATAAACTAAAGGCTGTTACACACCTCGTGCAAAAGCCTTTAGTTTTATAATTTAG
>ENA-OQKO01000715-OQKO01000715.1-human-gut-metagenome-genome-assembly--contig:-NODE-715-length-27628-cov-3.736155_pt1 | contig 27628 bp, 26 predicted proteins | sample MGYA00242777_ERZ504796 | MGnify/ENA primary metagenome ERZ504796 (study PRJEB26092, sample SAMD00036404) | human gut metagenome | host: Homo sapiens | study: EMG produced TPA metagenomics assembly of... | reverse complement strand
CTCCATCGCTGTATGCACATCCAGATAAAACCCATTTTCTGTCCCATAAAACTCCGGACAGTGCTCCATATCTTCTTCTTTCAGATCATAATAGTCCTGACTGTCTTCGCTAGACACATCATCCCGTTCTCCGTAAGTTTCCAGGAAAGTAAGAACCTTATCATATCCGCTAGATTCCCTGGTCAGTACTGCTTCTTTAGTCCTGTCTTCATACTCATTTCTGTCTCTTTTCACCTGCCACAGGATCACCTCTTCCCGGTGTGTCTCCCGATAGATCCAGAATCCTCCCGCAGTAATCCCACATACCGCTGCCAGGATCACAGCCGCTGCCGCCAGTCTTTTCAACAGATATCTTCTGCGTCTTTTCTTTCCGGACACGCCAGAACTCCTGGCAGTTTCAAGCCACGCATCTCCCCAGATATGACGGGTCACTCCCATCCATTCGTCCTCCGAAGTCTCAGAAAGTCCCATGCTTTCTTTCATGTTCTGGATACTGAAAAACCTCCGCTGCGGTTCCATGGCAAGACCTTGCAGCAGGGCCTCTTCTACATTTGCCGATATCTTAATATACCGGGACGGCTTTTTCAGCCTGCCGGTCTTCTCCCGTTCCTCTGTTTCCGGCACCGGACGTCCTGTCAACATCTCATACCACATGGCACATACAGCATATACATCACTCCAGGGACCCGTGACCCCTTCCTTTTCTGTCTGCTCCGGAGCAAGGTAACGCGACCTCTCCCCTTCCAGAGCCGGCGCCCCTGGAGCCGCCAGATTGCCTTCTTCGGTTACCACCAGCGTCACCGGCGAAAGAATCCCTGCAATCAGCCCCAGCGCATGAATCTGTTCCAGTCCCTCCAAAAGAGAAAGCCATAAAGACTCTGCCCTTGTCGGCGACATCCTGGCATTCTTTATACAGTAGGTTCTCATCGTCTGTCCGGTCAGATACTCTGTGACCATATAACCGCTTTCTTCCGATTCATAATAGTCTCTGACGCCGGGGATCCCGGGGAGATCGAATTTTCCAAACAGGAGCCTTGCCTCTTTTTCCCCCTTTTCCTTCCAGGCGTCTTTTGAATATACACGCAGCCACACTTTCTGCTCCAGTATCAAATCATACCCGATATAACGGACAAAATCTGTCCCCGCCATGCTTACGGCGCCCACCAGATACTTTTCTTTCAATATGGTATAGGGTTCCAGCCACTCCTCTTTCCAGTCATATTCCCAAATACCCTTGCGGCAGGCAGGACAGACTGCTCCTTCTTCTATTTCTTCCATACAAAAAACACATCGTTCTCGACTCATTCTTCTACCCTCAAAGGCCAGTAATAAGGGCCTTTCGTATATCCGCCGACATCATGCGGATAAAACTCATATCCCTTCAGCCCGTCTTCGGTCTCTCTTTTTCCAATATTTTAGCAGGAATTTCCCCGCGTCCATTCCTCAAAAAGTTCCGGCTCTTCTTCCTTTCTTGTCAGATAGGACGCCACTGACCGCGCCAATGCCTCGGTCTCTTCTTCATTCTCTCCATCTCCGGCTGCCATAACAGAAAACAGTTCCTGATCAACCACGTCGCTTTGAAGGATCAGTACCTGCCCGTTTGGATTCTGATATCTGCTTTCCCGCACGAACTTCGTCAGAACAGCACCATATTTTTCCACTGTTACTGTATTGGTATCCTTCTCATTTTGAAGCTCCAGTTCCTGCCCGTTCTTCTCAAGCCATTCCAGAAGTCCGTCCCTGGTTTCGTGCAGACGGAACTGGTTGCAGGGTTCTCCCCATTCCTCCACTGCTTCTGTCGGAAGAGTATATACCATGGATGTTCCCTGTTCCGGAAAAAACTCATTTGGTTCTGTCTCTTCTTCCGCGACAGCATTGTCTTTCACAAACGTCAGAAATTCCTGATACTTTTCCGTCTCTTTCCCATAATTGCCGGCATAACTTTTGAGAACTGCTTCTTCTTTCGCAAGCCTGTACTGCCAAATGCCTCCGGCTGCTGCAATACAGACAATGACCACCGCGGCTATGATGATCATCACTTTCTTTTTTCCCTCTGCGCTTTGTCTCGTTTTCAACCTCCTCCCAGTCAGCTTCTTCCCGTTTCTGTCGTCTTTCTGGTACTTTCCCCTGATCCTCATCTTCCTCGTCATCGTAATCATCGTCATATTTCGGCTTATTAATGGCAAACTGGATCAACATTCCCACAAGGGCGAACCCAATGGAAAAAATAATTCCAAAAGGAATTTCCTCCATTTTTGCCAGCTTGGCAGCAGAAAAGCCACTTAAGATACCACCCAGAATACTGGTTCCCACAATGATCACTTCTCTTTCATAGCGAAGCGCCAGCATTCCGAGACCTACTCCCGCCAGAAGACAGATGAAAAAGCTGAAAGAAGTAGTCGGATGGATTATATACACAGTAAGCGTTAGCCCGATTCCTGCTCCCATAATAAAAATACCGGCCTTAAACACTGCAAAGGAAAGAATGGCAAGTACCAGTCCTACCCCGATCATTCCCACTGCATAATACACTTTTTCTCCGAATCCGATCTGATGAATGGCAAATAATCCGATTCCTGCTCCAATGAGAAATCCAAAGATCATCATCCAAAATCTTAAAAGACGGTATCCGAGTACACAGTTCATAATTCCAAACACAAGCACTACTCCAAATAAAACCATGGACAAAGTACCTGCGATCTGCATATCCCGAACTCTGTATGCAATATTCATAATATTTTTTAAAATATCAACCATATCTGTTTATACCTCTTCCTTTTAAAACATATAATAGATAGTTTTCATATTTTCCAGAATTCCATAATGATACTCTACCTGACTCATTCCATATATAGTCATATAATATCTTGCAGCCTCCTGAATGGCATCTCCGTTGATCCAGTCTGCTCTGGCCTGTTCAAAAGCTTCCTGCGATGAAAATTTAAACCTTACTACTGCAGCCCCATTATTCAGCCTCATCTGACAGTATGCCAGGATCTCCTGATAGTCATAACTGTCAAAGCATCCCTGGTTCAGCACATAAAAATTCATATCTGTTGCAGAACACGCCGGAACCGTAAATTCAGCAGAGGGTGTATATGTCATCTCATACTCCTCCGGGAACGGACACAGATAATCATACAGGATTGTCTTATGTTCTGCAAGCTGGACTGCATCGCCCTCCAGAAATTCCGGCTGGTCACCGTTGGTCGCATCAAAATAGTAATCATTTCCATTCAAAGTGATAATATTCCAGGCATGTCCCTCTGTACTTCCGGCAGTACTGCCTTCCACGTAAATACAGGGCACTCCAAGATATTCCAGCAGATACTGGGCAGCCCCTGCATATCCGGCACACACTGCCGCCTCCTCCAAAAGATTCCTGCCATGCTCTGGTCGTCCTCAGATTCCTGATATTCGGCAGTATCGATCAGATAAGTATAAACTGCTTTCGCCTTTTCATAATCATCCGCCCCCTCTGAGACCAATGCACTTACCTCCTGACAGGCATTGTCAGCAGCTGCCTGTATCTCCTGGATTTCCTCATCCGTATAACTGTAACCAGGAGAAAACATACAATAATTGGCATTTGAGAAGGTTGTTTTATATACCTGCTTCCGGTTATGCACCCAGAACAGCTCCGGATGATCCATAAGCACCGCATGGTAAACCTTATTTACAGTGTCATCCTCATAGATCGTAAGGTAAAATTCTTTCTCTCTTGACCGGATTCCTTCTATCATTTCCCGATACCCCCGCTGTTCTTCTTCATTCAGCTGACCAAAATAGTATTCTTGGCGCAGTCCCTGTGTGTCGGTGTCTGCCACCTCCTGCGTCCGCAGTTCCCGGACTTCTTTCGGCTCTCCGGAAAAAATCTCCGGAGCGTTATCCAGAATTCCCTCTCCCACCTTCACAAACAAATCGGCTGGCTCATACTGCTGCTGATAAACATAGATTCCCAGGGAAATTGCCACTGCAAACAGAAGAATAAAAATAAATTTCCATGGTTTTCTTTTTCTCATTCAGCCTCCTTATCCAAGCTGCCGGATCCGTTCCAGAATATCTCTGGTGTTTTCCCGGAATAAAAGTTCCTTATTGTAGCGGTAATATCTTTCACAGGAATATTCCTGAAGAAAAGCCACTGCAGGACTGCTGGTATTCAGTTCTGTAATAAACACCACCAGTTCCTGTCCACCCGCAAAAGCACTCTCCATAAAATCAAAAGCATATTCAAGCTGCCTTGCCGCCTTGTCAAAACCATTGTCATATCCTTCTTTTTCCGCATTAAACCAGCCTCTGAGAAAAGAAAAAGCAGACTGGCCATCCTGTACATTCTCTTTCTTCAGATCCATCACATATTTTTCCAGGGTATCCAGAACCTGTTGATCATGATGGATGTCCTCCCTGGACAAAAGCCCTGCTTTCTTCTTTGCCAAAGAGTCTGACTGGAAGCGTTTCTTTACATCCTCCAGATAAACCAAAGGCTGCTCCTTCTGCGCTCCCAAAAGAGGCTCTTTCGCCTCTTTTAGAACACCAAAAATGCTGGCAAGCTTCTCTTCCTCTTCCTGCACTTTTCCAAAGACTTTGTTCAGTCTGGAAAGAAGAAGTCCGGTGACACTCAATTTTTCATCAAAGGAAGCATGTGCGGCTTTTTTTACCAGAATATCATCAATATGGCCGCTTAAAACCTCATCGATCTGATAATCCGTACGGTACTTGTAGAAAAGTTCCAGATAGCTGGCGAAATCTCTTGCAATCTGCGGATGCTGGATATACTGGACTACCACGTCCTTATCCACGGTTTTCTCCAGTTTTTCATATACCCGTATCAGTCTGGACAGATCCTCCCATCCTCTTGGAGTAGCAAAATTTTTGCCATCTACTGTGCTCTCCATCTTATAAAAATTAGCCGGTCTTGTATTCAGATAGGAAATCACTGCAGGGTGAACGCCTTTTGCGTAAGCATACTCTCTCCATGCGTCAAAATCCGGCTCCACCTGGATTTTCTTCACACGGTCCATGGTCACCACATCAAATTCACGGACAGATTTATTGTACTCCGGCGGATTCCCGGCAGCTACGATCAGCCAGCCTTCCGGGATCTTGTGGCTTCCAAAGGTTTTACACTGAAGAAACTGCAGCATGGCAGGTGCCAGTGTCTCGGAAACACAATTGATCTCATCAATAAACAAAATCCCCTCTCGAAGGCCGGATTCCTGGATTTTCTCATAGATGGATGCTACGATCTCGCTCATGGTATATTCTGTAACTGCCATCTCTTTTCCGTCAAAATTCTTTCTGGAAATAAAAGGAAGTCCAATTGCACTCTGTCTGGTATGGTGGGTAATGGTGTAAGAAACCAGTCCCACCTTACATTCCCGGGAAATCTGCTCCATGATCTGTGTCTTGCCGATTCCAGGGGCGCCAATAAGAAAAACAGGGCGCTGGGCCATAACCGGTATCTCATACTCCCCGTATTCATTTTTCAAAAGGTAAGCTTCTATTGTATTGCGTATTTCTTCCTTCGCTCGCTTGATGTTCATAATATTATATTCTCCTCGTCTTTACAGATTGGCTGTACTATTCTAGAACATGTTTGAAAAAGGCTTTCTGCAAGATGTGCGTCACAATTTGTGGGAGATTTTGTCCGGATGAGGGCGCCGTAGCGGGCTACGGCAACCGAATTCGGGCAAAATATACCGCAAAGTGGGGCGTGCAGATTGCGGGAATGATTTTTCAAACAGGCTCTAATCTACATATCCTGCTTTACATGAGATCTGACACAGAAAGACTTTTTAAACAGACTCCAGGTCCTCTTCATCAAGGATCAGCCTGATCGCCCATGGCGGCACATCAATGTCCTGGTAATCCTCCTTCATAAATACAAAAGCAGTCTCATAAGGAGGCATTTTTGCCGGATAAATTCCATAACCATCTGTAAAATAAATCAGTCCCCGAAGTTTTGTAAACTTCTTCGCTCTCATAAGCTGTTCCACATAGGCAAAAGCAGGGCGAAAATCTGTGCCGCCCCCTCCTTTCACTGTGAAATGGGACATATATTCCTTCAACTGCATGGCATTTTCAATCACCACATCAGACTGGATTTTCTCGTCACACTGAAGAATGTGTACGTGAATCCGCCTGAAAAAGCTCTCAGATTCACTGAGCACACTGTAGGTTTCCTCCAGAAACTTCCGGACAAGCTCTCCTTTACAGGACATGGAAGTGTCAATAACGATCACAAAATCTTCCACCTTCCGCTCTTCTTTCGTTTCTAAGGGCTCGATCAGCGGCATATTGCCATACAGATTCATTCCATAATTGTAAAATATATAATCGAAAGTGTCCATATCAACTTTCATTTCTTCTTTCAAAACAGAAAATTTCCGCAGAAATTCTTTATAATCATAGCGATTTTGATTCTGGGCACGCAGCTGGTCTACCAGAGTTTCTCCGCCTTCTCCCGCTTCTTTTGAAAAAGTTTCCATCTCTGTCTGCATGCGGTTGCGGATGTCGTCCCAGTTCTTTTTCCGCTGGGACATCTGAGGACTGTTTGGATGGTTTTCATACCACTTACCATGGTCATCCTGAGTAAACTCACGGCGCAGCTCCTGCATTTTATTTTCCGGCAAATGAAGAGTCTGAAGCCTTCGGTAAATTCTCTGAGCCGTCATTACCTTTCCCTCTTCCAGTATCAGCTTCAACGCCTGCCTCTTCACCATAGATGCCGGCTGATGCACACATTTCAGATAAAGCCCGTCAATGATATTTTCCACTGTAATGTCACATGCAAGATTCCAGTACTGGACATCCACAGCAGGATTTCCTTCTTCATCCTTCGCTGGAAAACAGTGGAGAAAAATGCAGTGTAAAAGGCTGTGAAGATAGATTCGATTCACCTTTTCCTGGCTTCTCCTGAACTGTTCCATCAGTTCTTCCGGCTGATAGTACAGGACAGTTCCATCCGTTCCAACAGGATGAACGCCCATATCTCCCTGAAAGAAAAGTGCTGACAATGCGCAGTCCATAAAGCGCATATTCAGGTACAACTGGTTTCTGGCACTGGACAAAATATCCTGGCAGATGCTTTCTGCCGCCAACGCACGATCCCAGGTGTCATGTACCGGATTTACCTTGTACAAAGTATTTTGCCCATATGTCGGACTTATCTGGTAAGCAGCTTTTCCCCCCTGCGCTTTATATAACGAATCTTCCTCATGTAATGAATTCAATTTTTTCTCTTCTGAACCACTCATAGTTCAAAACTTCTCCTTTTCGATGGAAAATGCAGTCTCTGGTACTCCATAAGCATACTTAAAATCTCCGGAGATTTCACTTTGTCTGCCAGATTTACCAGACCTGTAAACAGTTCTTTCTGCCCAGGTTCCAGGGGATACGTGTGAAGAAGCCATTCCAGCTCTTCTCCTCTTTTCTGACGGATAAAATCAGAAGCAATCTGTTCTATATGCTCCTTCAGGTACTGCTCGTACTGTATTTTCGCCTGTTCTGTCAGTCCTGTCGGCCAGTTCAGTCTGCCATATACCATTTCTCTCAGGACATCTGATGATTCCTGGGCTCTCGCCATCTCAAAACGCTTGTCATACTCCAGAGAATGAAATACTATTCCCTGAAAGCAGTTTCTGTAATACAGACCGCTTCCATGCACCTCAGTCATCAATATCCTGGCAGGAGTATTTTCCACACCTTCCTCATAATATTCCGGAAACCCAAGCATGGCTTCCACTTTTCCATATAAATGTACCCGCAGCTCCTCCCCAACTTCTGAAAGGATCTCTTTCAGCCCGGATTGTTCATCATTCATCAAAACTTCCATTCTGCGGATCCTGTGGCACCCTGTAAAAGCTCCACTTCCAAGATCAGTAAAATCACTGGAAAACCATAGCTCTTCCAGATTCCGACAGTTATAAAAACCGTAACGGCCTATTTTCTGAACTCCCAAGGGAATCCGTATGACCTGACAGCTTTTCCCGGAAAAAAGATATTCAGCCAGTTCTGTGACCGGTACTCCGTCGATCTGTTCCGGAATTTCCACAATCTGGGGATCCCCATCAATTTCCATTACTGCAGCATGATCTTCCTTAATATCAAAGGTAAAACCGCTGTCTGTATGCTTTTTCATTTCATACACTCCTGTATATGTGCCTGTAAAAAAGGCTTGCTATTTTTTCTCATTAATATTAAACTTAATCTATTGCAGTGTTAAAACAGTACTGATGTTCACACTCTATATAATATCGGAGGAATTTCCATGAGCATTAAAATACCGATTGAAACCTCAGCACGGCATATTCATGTTTCCCAGGAGGATTTCCAACTCCTGTTTGGAGAGGATGCCCAGCTTCATTACATAAAGGAATTAAGCCAGCCTGGACAGTATCTCTGCCAGGAACGTCTTACAGTAAAGGGGCCTAAAGGTGAGTATCAGAATATGGCCATTCTAGGTCCTTTTCGTAAAGAAACCCAGATTGAGCTTTCCCTTACAGATACCCGCAAGATCGGTCTTCCCGGTCTTATCCGCCAGTCTGGTGATACTGTCGGCTCCCCTGGCTGCACTCTCATCGGACCCAAGGGCGAACTTATCCTTGATCACGGTGTCATTGTTGCCAAACGTCACATTCACATGACTCCGGCAGATGCTGTTACTTTGAAGGTCAAAGATAATGACGAAGTTTTTGTCCTGACCAAAAGCTTCGGCCGCGCTCTTATTTATGCAGATGTGGTAGTACGTGTAGACTGGAGTTACCGCCTTGCCATGCACGTAGATACCGATGAGGCCAATGCTTTTTCCAATGAAAAAGAGCCTTATGGGGTAATCGTAAAATTCTTTGATGATAACTATAATACAGATAAATGGATTGAAGACGTATTGTCCGGTATTAACCGCTAAATGTCAGGGCATACTCTGTGACTCCATTTTATTATTGTTCACTGGTGACATTCCGCAAGGTGTTTTTTGTGAACAGAGTGAACAGTAATTCCATTTTCTTGCAGCAGCATATGCCAGTCACAGCCTCCCGGAGCCTGTCTGAAAATCAATTCTGTAATCTGTTCACTCAGTCTATACAAATGAAAAGTGCTTCCTGCCCGAATCCGGGTGTGGAAGCACTTTTGCGTCACTGAATTCCAATTGTCGCCGCCAACAGCTCCTGAAGAGAATTGGTAACCATAATTCTGGAAAAATCTACTGTCTGGGCTTTATTAACTCCCGCAGTACCTGCTGCCTCATTACTGCCAGCTTCCATCTCTGCGGCATCTCCGTATGTCACCTGACTAAATACACTTACATGCTGTCCTGCATCAAACAGTTCCTGAAGGCTGTTTGCGACATAGAGGCTTCCCGGTGAAACAGTTCCGTCTCCGGAAGCATCTATGGTAACCGTATCCATATCTCCTGTTGTAACAAGGTTCGCCTTGATCAGATCCTGAAGGTTATTGGATACGTCAATTCCTGTGATATACTGGGTATTGGCTATAGTTTTACCACTCTGTCTCATTTCCTCTACCTGCTGTGCGTTCGGATAGAAGGATGGCTGACGGATGTAACGAAAGCTTGCACTATAAGCCTCTCCTACTGTAACACCATTCTTGCTGGAAGAACAATGTACAACGATCCAGTCTCCTGCGTCAGTTTTTCCACAGATAATACCAACATGGTTGGCACTTCCTGCTTCTGGTCCTCTCTGAAAAACCAGGTCACCTGGCTGGGCATCCGCCTCACTTACCACGTTCGCTCTGCCCCACTGGTCTGAGGTACCGCTTCCTACAGCTGCGATCATAGCCTGATTCTCATAGCCATTGATCACTGCCCAGGTAACAAAACCGCTGCAGTCAAGACCATACGCACGTAAAGTACCGGTACTCTGACTTCCCTCTGCGCTTACCTGCTGTACTGCGCCCCAGCTTGGATCCATTCCGATCACAGTAGACTTGCCGCCCCAGAAATACCCTACCTTACCAACCAGTGAATAAGCAGCTGCAATTACGTTTACACGCTCTTCTGAAACGTCATCGCCAACACTCTGTCTTACAAAGCCCTTGGCTGCTGTAACAGTTGCACAAAGAAGCTTGCAGTCTGTTTCAAGATATTTCTTCAAAATCCCCCTCTCATCCTTGGGGATCTTATTCTCTTTAATGTAATGGTTAATATGGTAATTTCCATATGTAACTCTGTTAGAATTACTTTCGTCCTTCACAACAGGATTCATCCTGGCAAAAATAGCTGCCAGATCATCCTTACAGGAAGAATCCAGCGTAAAAGAAGTGGCACCATCAAGGCTCTTCTCATAGACATATATGGCAAGTATATCCTGCCAGTTGCGTACAAGAAGGGTATCTGCGGATGTGGTAACACCACCTTCGGAATCAGATACATCTGTCAGTTGATTGGCAGCTTTATACTCTGTCTCAATCTGCTCCATAACATCTGCAAAATCATCAGAAAATGACAGCTGATAGTTCTCCTGCAGGCTGTTCAGATAAAATTCCTTGCCTGCATGAAGATTAGATGCATAGTAGACTGGGGTTCCATTAAGTGCCTGCGTTGTGGTGCTGTCAATCTTATCTGCATCTTTATCGTCTGCTGCCCCGGACAGCTGGCTGATCGTCTTCTCCATATCGATAAGAAGCTTGTAATTAGTAACAGCAGCCTTCTCCTGGTCTGAAAAGCTGTTATAGGTCTTTCTCAGGGCTTTGACTTTTTTCTTCTTTTTCTTATCTAATTCCTGCTTGAAGGTTTTATCAATGTCTTTGATCAGGGCACTTACCTTCTGCTGGCTCTCTGCTGAAAGTCCAGGAGTCACAGTGGGGGTCACCTCAGGTGCAGCACTAGGCTCTGGTGTCACTGTGGGGGTATCGTCCGGCGTTGCACTAGGTTCTGGTGTCGCGCTTGGTTCTGGTGTCGCACTTGGTTCTGGTGTCACCTCAGGTGTATGATCTGGCATCACACTTGGAGCCGGTGTCACTGTAGATGTATGATCTGGTGTTTCACTTGGAGCCGGTGTCTCTGTAGGTATATGATCTGGTGTAGTAGGCTCTGATGGGATCTGTGTAGGCTCAGCTGGTGTTTCTGTGGGCTCTGATGGCGTCTGTACAGACTCTGCTGGTACCTGTGCCGGCTCTGACGTTGTCTCCGGAGGTGCGGAAGGCGTCTCTGCCGATGCCTGCTCTGATGAAATCGGCTCTGCTGCCGCTTCCCGGGCAGCTGTTTCTGTTTCTGACAAGGCTGTCTCTTCTGAGGCAAAAACACTGGCCGTTCCTGTAAAGGATATCGCAGCTGCCATAGTAATACATAAACATTTTGTCAGATATTTATTTTTCATATTCAAAAGATGCTCCCTTCTATTCATGAACATCCCTTTACTCCCCTATATAAAGGTATGCATTCTTACCTTAAAGACAGTTCGCATTAAGTATTAACATGCATTATTGTAGCATACTAACCCTTCTAAATCAACTATCCTCAAAATATACAGACGTATTTTCGTGATTTTTTATTTTTTCTTCACAATTTCTGTACAGATTTAAGTGAAAGCGTTTCCCACTTGCTAAATACCGTTTTTATCGCAGCAGCGAATAATTCATTTTTTCTGCTGTACAAAAAAATACCAGTCCCGGTACTCACAGACAAGCTGCTGTGATCTCCCGGCACTGGCTCTTCCCATTATCAGCATGCAGCCGGAATCAGAATATCCTCTCTGCCAAACTGCTTCGCAGCCAGCTGCAGGATTCCATGAATAACCTGTGAACAGATTCTGAGAATATACTGAACATCCTCTGCAATATTACGCTCCTTAAGAAGATATCTTTCATGGGCATTTCCAATATACTCCACCAGTTCCCTGAAACTTCCGAAATTCACTGGAAGAATGACCATACGATCTGCTGCCCCACTCTCTATGTAGCGCTTCAGATGGTTCTTAAGATGCTTCTCGTATTTATTATGCTCGTACAGATTCCCGGTAAAGTTCTTATTATGGGGAAAAGTAAAATAATCTGCCATATAATGCATCACTTCGCCAAACCTGCGCCAGTAAACGCGCTCCTTGCTTCCTTTGGGATCATTGTCAATAAGAGCTTTCATCTTACCCTGGATTTCCTCGAAGGTGCCGAAATATTCATGCTTCTTTGTAAGAAAAGATGGCTTGATATCCGGAAGAATGCTTCCAAGGCAGAACGCCTTTCTGTGGGACTGCAGACTCTTAGTGGCAGGCATCTGGTCTGCCAGATATCTGGCTACCAGTATATGGGATTTTTTACGCAACCGCTTCCTCTTCTTTCCTGTTCTTATCCATTGTAACAGATAAAAAACAATAAACTGTAAAAAGCTTTTGTATCTGCTTTTCAAATCATCGTTATCACAACTTAATATAGCAGAATCTCTGTCAAATTTCAAATAAACATTTTCTGATTTTCTGTGAAATATTTTCCAATATATCGTTAAATTGCACAATTATATCCTGCGTGTAAGCCGGTCTTGTTTTTTTTCGTCATATATTGTATTATTAGGTTACTGTACAGCTGAAAATCATGCAGACCCATGATTTCTGTACATTGCAAAGCGTGTTGCTGGTCACGAAATGAACCGTAACATGATCCCAAAAATGAAATGCTGCCAGTGAACAGTAATGAAACACACTGGCATCATGAAATCATTACATAAAGGAGGAATTATATGCCTGGCCATAAACCCCGGACAAATAAAGGGCTGGCTATAGCTGCTGTTCTTATGTGTCTTGCATGCGGAGTTTCTTTTACCCAGTCTTCCGCTTCGCACTCACCCATTACAGATACCCAGATCCCGGACATGTTCGTAGCTGGAAATACAGATGATTCCCAGATTCAATCTGGTGGTGCGGCAGCTGAAAATACCGATGCAGAAGAGGAGAACACACCGGAGGATGTCATTCCCACCGAAACGCCTGCCGCAGATACCCCGGCACCTGATACCCTTTCAGGTTCAGACACTTCTTTCGAAGTCTCTCCGGAAGCTTCCCAGGGGGTGTGGACGCCAGTTGACAGTAACTGGTATTTCATGGTAAACGGAGAAGGTTATAAAGGCTGGCTCACAGATACAGACGGACACCGCTATTACTTCAATGACAAAGGCGTTATGCAGACCGGATGGCTTGAGTTTGATGGCAAGCGCTACTACCTCAATGCAGATGGAGTTCTTCAGACTGGTGACGTGACAATAGACGGCGAAATTTATCACTTTGGCGCTGACGGTGCACAACAGGGTGAACCGACGACGGCAGATGATAGTTCCAATCAGGATCTTGTATTCTACATGAATACTACATCAGATTCTTCGAATGCTGACAATCTCACAGCTTCTGCGACAGGTGCTTCCACACCGGCTGCAGAAGCTGATATTTCTTCTGATCGAAATGAAGATTCCAGAAAAGCTTCTTCCGAAGTCGATGATCCTTCTGAAGCCTCTTCTGCAGCATCAGAAGTCTCCCCTGTACCGGAAGCCTCCGTTACTTCGGAACCGACTGTTTCTCCGGAGCCAAAGGGGATGATTGCCCTCACCTTTGATGATGGACCCAGTGATTTTACAGACCGTCTTTTGGATTGTCTGGAAGCAAACAATGTAAAAGCTACTTTTTTCCTGGCAGGTCAGGAAGTGGAATATTTTCAGGAACCTGTAAAGCGTATGGAGGAGCTTGGATGCGAGATTGGAAACCACTCTTATGATCACCCGGATCTCACCACGCTTTCCGCCGATGATGCTGCAAGTCAGCTTTCCCGCACAGATCAGCTGATCCAGGATCTCACAGGGCACATTGCCACTGTTGTGCGCCCCCCTTATGGTTCTTACAATGACACCGTAGCAGAGACTGCAGCAAGGCCTCTGATTTTGTGGTCTGTGGATACTCTGGACTGGGAAACACAGAATGCAGATTCCACAGTACAGAATGTAATGGACAACGCCAGTGATGGACAGATTATTTTAATGCATGATATTTTCAAAGAATCTGTGGATGCTGCTGAAATTTTTATTCCGCAGCTGCTGCAGGAGGGCTATCAGCTGGTAACAGTAAGCGAGCTGGCTGCTGCAAAGGGAATTACATTGGAAAACGGAACCGCTTATGGATCGTTTTGATTTGGCGTGTCCCAAGTTCAAACGCCTTATCGTGCAAGCACGAACGGCTTTTTGACCTTTTGACACTGGTATCATAATATAGCACTACATAAAAACCAGAGTATCGTTTTCAAGAAATCAGCAACTATACTCTGGTTTATTCTATATATTTTTTCAAACACGCAAAAAAAGGAACTGCCATCATGACAATTCCTCTTTTATACTTATTCAGTTTTCTCTTCCAGAAGGCTGCTGTGAACATACGCCTCAGAGCCTTCATAGTCAATCTGGATCCAGTCTCCGCTCTCACCTTTCTTGACCACTTCTGTCCCAGCGGACAATCCACCAATCACTTCTGCATCACTGCTGGCTGCTGCACGGACATTACAATCCTCTGTCACTACCAGCGTAGTTCCATCGGCTGTCTCTGCAGATCCTGTGACATCCTCACCAAGACCATCAAGGAAAGCAGCAAGTGCAGGATCTGCAGTCTGTGCATCCTCATACTGCTTCTGTACCTTGGCCTTCAGCTCCTTCACGTCGTCATCCTGACGCAGAGAAACTTCATATTTCGTTATCTCGTCGCTGTCATCGTGAGCAGCGCCGTCAATCTTCCAGTTCCCGTCTGTGTCCTTTACCACATAGAACTCAGCAAGCGCAGGTACCTTTGTATCAATCCCCTGACAGATGTAGTAAAAACAGGAATATACTACATAGGAATCGTCATCAAGCCCCTTTTTCGTGTAGATATCACCAGCTTCATACCCTTCAATGTACTTGGCATTGGTAATCTTAGACTCGTCTGCCGGTGCAAGATTATCTACCAAAGTACGCAATGTGGTAATATCTTTATCCCCCAGAGCTGTGTAATAGCTCTTGATCAATGAAGTAATCTCTTCATTAGCTTTTTCCATGGGATTGGCGTCTTTCTTCCCGTCAGTCTCCCCATCATTTGCCGGAGAAGAAGGAACATTTCCCTGGTCGTTGTCTGCTGTTACCTGCTCATCGGCTGTATCCTTGCTGGAATCGCCCTTCCCGCTTCCCATAAATGCACGGATACCGAAAAACAGGACAACCACGATTAACAGAATCGCTCCGCCAAGCATAAAATAGCGAAGGTTATCTGATAACCATTCTCTGAAATTATCCAAGTTCTTGTCCTCCTTAATACAACGCACCGGAACGCCCGATCGTTCCAGGCAATACACCTGAAGGGAATCGAACCCCCGCACATGGTACCGGAAACCACTGCTCTATCCACTGAGCTACAGGTGCATAAATTCGAAAGCTGCATTATCATTAGTTACTGTCTAATGTTTAAACAGTAACCTCACATACAACCACTTCGACTAAAAAATTATAGCACAATATCGACTGGATGTAAAGTTTTTTCTTTTGGCGGAATAGTTATGTCAGTTTTGAAAAAGGGGCTGTCGGGAAATAGACAGCCCCGCCCTCATCCGGGCAAAATCTCCCACAAATTGTGACGCACATCTTGCAGAAAGCCTTTTTCAAACACGCTCTAGTACTCCATTTTTACTCCATTTTCGTAATAAATAGCTTGAAATTATAATAATTTACGTGGAATACACCACTCTCTCAACCCCTGGAAATACTAGAAAAATCAGGTGTTCCGTAGAGGTCGTATGGGGTGCTCTGATATACGTAATAATTACATTTATTTGCACCCCATCTGGTTACAATAAATCCAGTAAAATCAAGGGATTCCAAGGCTCTACGCCATATCATTTTTCTGTACTACCCCATTTTTACCCCACGGTATCACCCACAAAATTTAATAACTTTTTCATTACTAGCTAAATTTATCTCAGCTGCCGGATCCGGGAGATCAATTGAATCTTCAAGAAGTTGCATATCATTCACTTTTTTATGCTCCATAACCGCAGTATATAAATCCATTGTCATCTGAAGAGAAGCATGGCCAAGATAGGCTTGCACTGTTTTTGGTACAATTCCAGCTTCAAAACATCTAGTAGCAAATGTATGTCTGAAGCAGTGTCCTGAAAAAGTTTCCATCAAATCCAACGGATCCCTCATCAGATTCACTTCCTGCACGATTCTTTCAATTGCATCGCAATATAATTGTGCATTTAATGGAGTCCCGAGCTTCGTAGTAAACAGGAAATCAGGAAATTCCAAATTCTTCCTACAAGTTTTCGCCATTACAATTTTATGCTGAATAATCTGTTTTTCTAATGCTTTACGGCAATATGAATTAATTGGAACTGTCCTTATACTTGTTTCTGTCTTTGGTGGTCCCAGATGGAACGTCTTACACTCATCACCCTCCAGTTTCTGATACAACAACGTACGCTTCACATGAATAACATTATTTTTCCAATCAATATCATCTTCCGTAAGCGCATACAATTCTCCTGGACGTAAACCAGTATTTACAGCAACTACAAACATATTATTATAGAATGTACCGGCGGCACATTCAAAAAAGTCTGTCTGATCCTCTTTGCTGAGCGCCTTAATCTCATTCTGTGGCTTATTCTTTGGCAATCTTACACCTTTTGCTGGATTACGGATAAGGAACTGATCTTCCATTGCTCTATTAAGCATATCAATAAGAAGAACCTTTACTTTGTTCAAAGACTCATACTGATATCCTTTTTTTGACATATTATTCACCAAATCTGTAATCATCAATTTGGTGATATTTACTAAACGAGTTTTTCCAAGAACTGGTGAAATCAACCTTTTATACATTGAATTGTATGTAGTTTTTGTGCTGAGACGGACAACAGGTTCTTTATAAACCCGCATCCATTTTTCGTACCACTCATCCAATGTTATTTTTTCATCAACAATATTTGACAGCTTTTGTTCGTTTAGTTCCGCCTCTGCCAGCTTAGCTTTTACTTCTTTCACCGTTGTACCATAGACGGATCTTCTGTCGCCGAAACGGTCTACATACCTTCCATGATACACCCCGTTTTTTCTTTGTGTAATGCCTTTTCCCAATTCCTTTCCTTTTAAATTTTTTCCCATTCTTTCACCTCTTATTAACTAGAGGTGCGTAAATGTTATTTTTTATAGCACTAATCTTATCACACACCTCCGTTTCCTGCAATCATAAATAAACAGTTTCATCTAAATATGATTCCAGTCTGTTTTTTTTGATAAGCGCTTTCTTACCATTGAAAAGCACAAAATTGCAGCAAGGTTCTTTTATCATATCGCGCAGTTTGTTTTTACCAATGTTGAAATATTCAGCAGCCTCATCAATCGTCAACAAATATTTCTCAGACATAATAATCACCTCCCAAATCAAAAAAGCACCCAAAAATCAACGTTTTCGTGATTTTTGGGTGCAATTGCACACACTACCGTTATTTCCATCCATCCCGAACCAAATCGGAATAAGAGTTTATGCAGCGTCTGCTGCCAAATACCATTTTTATAATATCATCCATGAAACTATGTGTCAATTTCATCACAGTTTCAAATATGTAGCATTAAAGTTTTATTATTATCGCTTAATTATCATAAAAAGTTATAAACTCAACATTTACGCTACCTCCAGCGTATTTATTGAAACCTCATATGCAATTCGCTTCTGAGTTTCATTTTCCTCGATCCGTTTTTTGTACTCCCGGCTTTGGATTCTGCCCCAGACCATCACACGGGTTCCCACCTTAAGATCAGCCGCATAGCGGGCGGTACTCCCCCAACAAATGCAGGGTATGTAATCTGATTTTCCAAAAGACCGGTTCACAGCCAGAAGCAGATCCGTAATTTCTTTTTTCAGAGGGGTTTTTCGGTAAACTGTAGGTTTACAGATTGTACCTTCCAGAAGAATTCGATTTGTGTAATCCGTCTTAGAGTCATTTACCTCTACAAATTTCACTTCCCTGGCAAATACATAAAGCTCTAATCGAGTATGGTTTTCTTCACGTAGATTATGTGAATGAAATTCCCCATAAATTTCCGCAAATTCACCAACGCGGCTCTTCGTAATATCTGCAATTTGTTCCGATATCAACACCGGAATTGTATCTACAGAATCGCTGAGGCGCTTAACCTGAAGCTCCGCCTTATAAAAGCATTCTCCACAAATCTTATGACTAAATGTAAAATCCATTGCAATCTTACCAGTGATAACAACCTGGTTGTCGTCAAACATTATATAGGCCATAGTATCTTTATCCTTTCTCTCTTTTGTTTACCATTTTATGCGGCGTTCTCCATCAAATCCTCTTCCAGGATATCCGCAAGCAACTTTCCAGTGAATCCAAATCCATTCACTTTTACTTTCTTTTTCCGCAAATCTTCGATTTCTTTTTTCCGAAGATCCCGGCTCTTTAGCGAAAGAATCTTATCTTCTTTATTGAGCTTACGTGTAAGCTGCTTCTGCCACTTCACCAAAAATTTTTTTGCTTCCTCAATGTCAGGATTTTGACGGTCAAAATAAGTACGCTTCTGGCGTACTGTTCCATCAGGTTCCACTTCCAATGTATAATAGGGTTTCTCTGGAGTATCTGTTTTTCGTAGAAACAAAAGATAGGATTCCTGTTTTGCCATACGGTCAAAATAAGTTTCCTTTCCAGTAATGCAATGCTTTAGTTCATTTCCCTCTGCCAAAATATCTTTTACATTTCGCGGTGCTACAATCTGATACTTTTGATCTTTATATTCATATTTTTTCAGACTTTCGCAAACCGCTTCTATTGTAGGAAACTTTTCCACGACCTCATCTGCTTTCAAATCCATTTCTTTATCTCTCAGCATTTGGATCACTTCATTATGCCGCAGTTCCAGCTTTCGTACCCGATATACAATGGAATCCTTTATATTCAGGTCAAGTTCTTCAGCCATATCAAGATAATCCTTCCATGTACCCAGAAGATCTCTTGGCGTTTTTTCACTTTGGCTCGCCTGCTTTTTCAAATAATTTCTAATCTGCTCCGGATTCATTCGATCCAGTATGAACAATAACTCTGTTGGATCAATCTTGTATTTTGAGAACCAGGCAATCACATCATCTCTGATCATCTTTCCCAATCCCTTTTCAAAAACCAGCCATTGAAGGAATACAATTCCCCCCTTATTATCTCGAAGTCGATTTAACCGAAACTTATCAATACCCAGCGCATGGCTTAAAGAATTGGATTCTTTAAAATAAACAGATTGATCTGTTATTATCATTTCATTTACCAAATGATTCAGGCCTGCCTTAGCCAGCTGTTCCCAATAGGGATATTCTTTTAGTTTTTTAAAATAAGTTACCGGCTCTACTTTTTCACTTTTCTTAGCCAATTCATAAAATCCGCTTCTCTTAAATTGTTCATTATGAATTCCATAAAGAGACTTTTTATAAATACGTCCCCAATAGCGTGGCTCATATTGTCGATAATATAGATTGCCTGTACGTAATTCTCCCTGAATCCATCTTCGCTCTTCCGTCTTGTGACAGTATCCCCAATAAAACTCCTTTTCATTAAGGTCCTCGTCATAAACAAATCTGCGTTGCTCCCACCAGATATATATTGGCTTTGTGTAAGCAATCATATCATACTTCACATATGCTCTGAATTCACGCACAATCAAGCCATCACCACAGGTTTGTAACAGGTATGCGCTTTCCGTTTCCGTCATCACCGTTCTCTGTCTTCCAATTGGTTTGTATTGAATTTTATGACTGCAGTTAGGGCATATGCCCTTCTTATTATATTTCGGATCTTTTATAGGGACATTTCTTTCACACCACGTACAGTAACCAGTATCTGCCTTTTTCTTTTTGGAGTATTGATAAAAAATATAGTTTTCTGTGATCCCTACCTTTTTCATCCATTTATCCCAGTCTTTTGGTGTTTCTTTTACACAGTTCATCACCTTGTCCCATTCCCGCGTAATCTTCCGATTTTTTTGTATTCTTGTTCTTCTCCGCACCTGCTCTTCAAATTCCCAAATACTATCATATATTTCATTTTCCTTACAGTTTTCTTCTACTGTTTTCCGGATTATTTCCAGGCTTTTTAAGTCGCACCATGCATGATGTTTCTTTACCCCATTTGGGTATTCGATTTTATCCAGCATTTTATTTGTCCAGCTCTTTAGCCGATAATCGTACCCTATGAAACAATCTTTTTTCTTATCAATGAACAACGTATACAAAGGGCGTCTTCCACCTGCTGCTAAAATTTCTGTAAAGAAAAATCCAATCTTTACAATGTTTTCTTCCTCTTCCGCGCGTATAAGCATGCCAACCGGGTATGTCATTTTTTCATAGGGCATATTTCCAATAATCGGGACATCGTTTTCTGCCACTTGTACCATTTCATCTGTTGCTTCCAATATTTTCATTTTTTTTAACTTTTGTTTTTCCATTTAATTCGAATTCGTCCTTTCTGAAGTTATTATATAAATTTAGGGTTAGCTGCTCAGCCTCATCCTTATGCGCATTTGCCGTAACCCACTCCTGTTGCAAAGCTTCAATCTGTTCGACAGAAAGTCTCTTCTTCATAAATCTTTGTTCTGTATCATTCAGAGACTCCCAGCCCTTTTTCACAATCTTTCTTTTTGTCTGCTCCAGGCGTTTCTCTTTTCGTTTCTGTTTCCACTTCTTATTCGCTTTCGCAAAGTCTGCTTCATAGCTAACATTTATTCCTGCTTTCTCATCTTGAAGATCCTGTACTTTATCGCGAATCAAGCGTGCTGCGACCCTAACATTCAGAATTTCCACCTTCAAATCTGGATCATACAACGCCTGCATAGAATAGCCATTGAACCATTCTTTTCTAAAAATATCCTCCCGGTTTCTTTTTGCAATTTCCTCACAGATATCGACCGAAACCTTGCTCTGCAGAAATTTCTTTCCCCTTGTGATCGTCACTACAGGTTCACCAGCAAAAAAGGTATCGTCTTTTCGAATGGTAGATACCTTTATATCGTAGTAGATATTCCCGCTTTTTTCAGAAAGAGTTCTGCCTTTCAACGTGCAGTAATCGCCAGGTTCACATCTACACCTCATTGGATCATAGTTTAGGCTCCATTCCTGCTTCTCGTAGTTATAAGACATATGCATCTTACAAATACAGTTTTTATGCTGTTCCTTAAATTTCTGAAACAATTCTTTCTTTTTCTGATCTGCCTGGTTTTCCAAATATTCTGCACTTTTTTCATACTGGTAATCTGATACCATATGGCAGGCACAGAAGCCGAAATTATCTTCCCTTAATAAGGGATGATTCTGTTCACAATTTTTCTTATGCCATGGACACCGAAAAACGACATTATCATTTTCAAAGCAGAATGTTTCCTCCAGGTAATCTATATCGTTAATACATTTTTCCCAACTCACGTATAGACCACAGCCAGACATAAATGCTTTCTTTTCCAGATAATCTTTGGTATATATAAAACCGCCGCATGAATTTTCAAGTGGTGACTTTCCCAGCCTTCCGTTTCCGATTCGAACATAGTCCGGATAGTGTTCCGCCGTATATCCTTGAAGAAGCAGCTCCTGTGTCAACAAATTGTATTCGTATCCCTCGGACATTTTCTTCTCCTCTTAACAAAAGATACGGCAGGAAATTCCCGCCGCATCTCGTTCCTTATCATTTAATTTTCCTCATCCATACGGATTGTTGTAACTAACATTTTTAGACTGCCTTGAAGCATAATAAATTTATCCTCTTCCCTGCAGTAATAATAGACCTTATCCGTTAAAAACTCCTTTTGGAATGTCATTCTCGAATTGGAAGTTCTTAATAAATTCTCAAGCTCTTCTAAGCTGCAAAGTTTTGAGCTGTGTATCAGGGCTTCATGCACACTGCTAAATACCACATAAAAATCCCCATCCATTAATTCCACCAGTTTTTTTATCACTTCTGGATACAGGACTGCCACAGCTCCATTTGTGAGTCCTTTTACGCTAAGACAGATTCCCTCCTTCTTTTTTTTATCCGAAATAAAATAGGGATCCACATTCATGAAGTCATCACCAGCATACCCCGGAGTGTACATCATTTTTTTGAAATCATAGATTCTTGGAGACAATATACGATAACTGTTTAAAAGAGCATCGTGTAAAACATCGTCTTTTTCCAAGCCCCATGTTTCCAAATATTCCGATCTGACTTTCAAATATGTAATCCCATTCTTCAGGGTTCCTGCATGCACATATAACGTGATTGCAATGTCCCCCATTGTTTTATATACGGCATTTTTCAGTTCATGCCTGTGTTTTTCCAGGTTCAAAAGCCCCAGAAAGAGATGTTCCCTGACTTTTTCATAGTCATTCAGATATCTGGTATTTTCCATATTTCCCACTCTATCCAGGTCACACTTCACCCTTGCTTCTATGTTTTTCATAGAAGTTCCTTCTACATAATCCTGGTAAAGTTCTTCCACAAAAATCCCGCAGATGTCTTTTCCGGAATCCGTTTCAGCGCAGACTACAAATAACCGGTCCCCATTTGCGGTTATTCCGGTCTTTTCTTTTTTCTTAAAGAAAACATAGTCCTCTGGAAGATGAGCAGCTTTTATTATCCATTTCCGTAATTTCTGGACAAATTCTTCATACGTTAAACGCTGACACATATAAAATTTCCGTTTCCTTTCTTATAATCCGTAAAACCTTATCATTGCTATTTACAACGGAAGCCTTTCAACACAGCTTGCCGGTAAAGTTACCTTTGATACCACCTTTTTCCATTTCATTATTTTCCGGGCACCTCTGTCATAGTAATATATTTCATCTGTCAGAAAATCTTCGTCCGGGGTAGCCTCTTTAAGTGTCTCTTTTAAAATTCTTTCAAGATCTTCCGGACAGGACATCCTCTTAGGATGAATCATTGCCTCATGGACACTTGTAAATACAATGTAGAAATCATCATCCATAAGGTCTGCGATCCTTTGTGCCACATCCGGCAGAAAAACAGCCACAGCCCCATTGGTACGAATACTTGTAGAAAGACAGCTACCAGCAATTCTTTCCACAATATTTTCTTCATAATTCATGTCCATAAAGTCGTCGCCCTCATAAGCAGGATTAAAAAGCAGGCGTTCCCACTTATAAATTCTTGGGGGAGTAAGGGAATATGTATTCGACAAAGCATTCTCGTAGGCTTCGTCCTCATCCATTCCCCAGTCTGCCAGACTGGCTTTGTGGATTTTCATGCTGGAGATACATCCATCCCTCTGTCCAACTTTCATATACAAAACACAGGCTATGCCATCCACTTCTTTATACACGGCATTTTCCAGTGCCTTTTCATGTTTCTTTTTGTTTAAAAGCCGTATAAACAGGTCTCCCTTTACTTTGGAGTAATTATTTACATTCTTTGTTTTTTCGAAGAATCCAGCCTTACTTATTTTTTTAATTTCTTCTGTAACAGTATCTCCGATTTTATCTACAGAAACACCATCCAGGTAATCCTCATATAACTCTTCCGTATGGATTCCACATACTTCTTTCCCTTCTGAACTTACACGACATTCCACAAATAAACGGTCTCCATTCTGAGCCATTCCCTCTTCATCTTTTGCTTCAAAATAAATTCGCTCTTCTTGCAGATTTAAAGCATCTAACAGATACGCTCTTAAGTTTTCGACAAACTTCTCATAACTTAAAATTTCACTCATAGTATTTTCATTTCCTTTCGTTAGGATTATACAGATACTGCTTACCACTTAACTATTACACAGCCTTATCTACCTTTCTAATAATCAGTGCGCTTCCTTTAAATTAACCGTAGTAAAGTTAACCTTTACTTTTTCCATATATACAGAAAGCTTATCTTCGATTCTGCTATAGTAGTAGAGTTCTTCTGACAATGAATCTTCATACCAAATACCATTATCATAGTCGGTTTCCATTATATGGAGTTCATCCTTAATATCTTCTAAATTACTCTCATTTACACTGTAAATTGAACTTTCGTTTCTGCTTGTAAATAAAATGTACAAATCACTTTCCATAAGCTGTGCCAGTCTTTGAAGGACACCAGGGAAAAATACGGAAACCGCTCCATTTTCTTTTGCATTGGTGCAGAGCTGAACCCCCATAACTTTATCACTTTTCGATAAGCAAAATGCTCCATTGTCCATAAAGGATCCTCCCGACTTGTTCTTACCATTTGTATAAATGAAAGGGGGTGTCATCTGGCAGGTATTTTTTAACGCCTCTTCCATAACAGCCTCTTTTGTCATTTTCCATTGCTTCAAATGCTGATTTTTTATCTTCACGCAAAAATACTCGTTCGTATTACTAAGCATCATATACACGACACAAGCGATATCTCCAACATCCTTATGCACTGCATCTTCCAACTCAAGCGAATGCGCTTTCTTGTTTAGCGGTTTTACAAAAAGGTATTTTCTGATTTTTTGGTAACTGTCTGGAGTCATCTCGCCCTCTAACATGCCAACCGTTTTCAGTTTCTCGATTTCATCTTGTACAGAATATGAAATTGACTCCATCGAACTCCCTTCCATACAACGCTCATATAAATCTTTCACGTCAATACCGCACAGTTGTTTTCCACTTGAATTTTCAAATGCCTCCACAAATAAGCGATCCTTATTATCTATGGCTTTCTTTTTAAAAAATATTTGCTGTTCCTGTAAATGCAAAGCATTTAAAAGCTGTTTTCTTAATACCTCAACAAATTCCAAATATCCTAACTTCATCGTAATAATCCTTTCTGCGGCTTCTCTATGACCGCTGATCCAGCATCCAATTTTCAATCTGCAATTCCGTACCATTCATTTTCCTTATATCTTATGCCATCCACACAGAGCTGGTTTACATATATAATCTCATTGCTGTCAGGCTCTTCCTGGACAAGAATAAGAAGATCATTTTTCCTTCCTTTTGCTTTTGGTTGTTTGCCGCGTACAATTACGAATCCATTATTGCCCACACCTGTTTCTTTGCAAACCAGGCTGCACCATGGGCGGTCCGGATGTATTGCCATATACGCAGCTCCCCGTAGTAAAAGCATTGAAAAATCCAGTTCCTCCTTCAGTTCCATCTTTGTGCACGAGATTTTGGTATCCCGGTCATCTTCATCCAGATCTCCAAATGCTTTCACTACAAAATACCTGGAGTTTCTCCAATTCGGATAGTGAACAAGACAATCCAGCGGATTTTCCGCACAATGGAATCCATTCTGTCTGCAATTTGCCTCCGTTGTCTCATTGATCCCATATCGTTTAAATTGGTAACCCAGACACACCAGATTTTTTCCAAAGCCTTTATACGCAATCATTTTCTCATGCCCCTAAATTAAATAAAGAAAGCTGCTCCGGTTCCTCTTTCTTTTTCGCTACTGGCTTTGCTGCCACCAGCGCCTCTTCCGAAACATCTTTCTTTGTATCTGAATCATTTGATTTTGTTGACAATGCCCTGATAGATTCCGCTTTCTTCCAGGCTTTCTTTATTGTATCCTTTTCTTCCTGCGCTTTTTTCTCCATATCCTTACGGTCATCCAACAGGTAATAGTCTATTACCCAGGCAAATACCTCTGTAGAGCCAATCGCAATACCAGTATTTTGCCCCACACCAGCTTTTCCCTCTTTCTTTGCCTTTTTAAGTGCCGTCTCATATGCCTTTTCATGGACATATTCGATACAGCGCCGCAACGTCTTATGGGGCTGGAGGATCACCTCTTTCATAACAGGATCTTTTCTAGCAAGGTCTAAAAGATACGTGCCAATCACAGTCGCATACCCAGGATCCTGCAAAAGAAGCATTTCTTCTGTCAGCTTTTCGGTTGCAGACGCAGATTGCCGGGTTAACAAAACCTTCAGCAGAAAATTCCTTTTTCCCGCTATAAAAGCATCCATGTCCTCTTTGGATATGGAATGTTCTTTTGCAAGACTTTCAATTGCCGCTACATTATGACAGGTTCGGTAATGTTCCGCCAGGACATTTATTTCCTCTATGCTTTTGGCTAATTTTTCCAGCATATAAAACTCCTCCCGTCATTATGCAGCTTTGGAGGCGTGATTTTCTGCATTTCCGCCAGCTGCCGCTCTTTGCAGTTCCTTAGATTCCTTATCAAGCTCATTTACCAGATTTAGGATTACCCGGCGTACCCAAAGGTTTCCATTCCACTTCTTTTCAAGCGCCTCCGCACTCTCCACAATGGCTTTCCATGCTTCATCGTCCAACGCACAATGTCTATATTTCTTATAAAGCGGATAAATCTCATACATGGCCTTTTTGACATCCACGTAGATAATAGAATCCACATTGGACAACAATCCCATCAGGACCGGATGTTTGTCATATTTTTGGATCAGCTCACGGATCCCAACTGGTCTTTCTCCTGTGTACAAACCTAAAAAGTCATTAAATATCGTTCCAACTGTATTTATATTTCTACGTTCCATTCATGTCCTCCTCTGCTCTTTTGATTCTCGCTGTTACAGTTTCCGGTAAGCATTCAAACGCATCTGCAATTGCGTTTTTACTGTAGCCTTCCAGAAACAGCTTTTTCATCATTTTCTCCTGCTCTTTTTTCTTCATCCTTTTCAGGGAGGAATCCCTGATTTTGCGCTTCAGTATCTTTTTGCTTAGTGGATGGTCTGGTCCATACTGATAGATTTTCCAGGCCTCCGCCGCGTTCAGCCCACACACGATTGCCAGTACCAGGCAATAATAGCCTGCATACTCTTCATTTCTTATGCCATCACCTTCTTTATAGTTCTAACATTTTTCGGTTTCCGGCATTTTCCATTTATGCTTGTCCTCCCTTTTTTTCATGCTCAGCAAGAAACTTCTCCATGCCTTCCGGATCGTATTCTGCCAGTTTTTTCAAATCAAACTGAACCAGGCGGTAAGCACAATATCCGGAACGCCCCACTCTTTGTAGGACTTTTCCCAGCTTATACTTGCGGATAAACTGAAGTTTATGCTTACAAGAAGCGTCTGAAATGAATGCTTCATTCACCTCTATTGATTCATATGGTAAATTTACCGTTAAATCACCATATGACGCCTCTTCCTCGCCCGGCTTTGCCATTCCAATATAAAGTCTGCTTCCAGACCCATAGGGACGCACTTGCAGCATGATTTCTTCCTTGCCAAACTCGCTTTCATATTGCAAAATTTTCTGTTCCACGTTCATCCTCCGATAATCTTTTATTTTTTGAACTATCCCTCTTCTCCTTTCTTTCGTATTTGCTCCCTTTGCCTAGATTCTGAAATTTTTGACAACAAAAAAAGACACCAAAAATCCATTCCAGGTTTTTGATGTCTTCCTATATTTCTCAGATCTATTGTCTCAAATGATTGCTCCCGGTATTTTGCCAGGACTAAATTCTTCTACATAGGGTGCTATGCATAAACGATAATTCGATTATAGGATAGCACAATATACAGTGTGTGTCAACGTTATATTTCCATATATTGTGTGTTATATGAACCATTTATGATAATGTCCTAATATACCATAAAGGAAAATGTCCCAATGTAGTATAATGCTTCCATCAACAGATGGAGGTAACGATTATCAGAAAGGTAGAATTATCAATGGATGAACAAAA
>ENA-OQKO01000702-OQKO01000702.1-human-gut-metagenome-genome-assembly--contig:-NODE-702-length-28138-cov-4.483132_pt1 | contig 28138 bp, 29 predicted proteins | sample MGYA00242777_ERZ504796 | MGnify/ENA primary metagenome ERZ504796 (study PRJEB26092, sample SAMD00036404) | human gut metagenome | host: Homo sapiens | study: EMG produced TPA metagenomics assembly of... | reverse complement strand
CATATAAATCTGAATAATAACTAAGGCTAAGTTTAAGTTGGGATGATAACATTTCAACCTCCGACAATTATGATACCTTAATTATATCAGATATATGATTTTACGACCACTTTTTCAGTGGCGTCCTGCAAGTGGTGAGTAATAACATGTCTTTCTCAGTGGGAGTACAATCTCCGACTGAGATAAACGCTCCGCGGGGATGTGCAGTGATTCTGAGAAGAATATGTCAGCTTTCGCTGACCAGAATCACGCACCAAGTCTCACGTGCGTTCGACTTGAACGAAAGGCAGCGGCCTCTTTTTCTGTTTCACAGCTTACGTTATTACAATATCTTTCGGATTGGTGGGATTTTCCGCAGTGCGAAGATCGCCAGAAAGTACAGCAGTAACTGCAGTACAATGGATAACAGACTGCACAGGTAGGGACCTGCGGAATGCGGAAACCAGGATGCTACAAAGTCAAAAATCTGTTCTGAAAATCCGGTGTGTGTCTCAATCAGGAACATGCCGAACGTAGCTGCTGAGAATTCTGCCAGCACTTTTCCTGAGAAAGGCAGCCGGATGGATTTTCCGGAAAAACCTTCGTATAAACCATAAAAAATAAAGCAGCAGGGAAACAAAACAGCATGCTGTGCGATCAGTTCCATATGTTTACCGTGCTTTGCGGTCAGATCATAATTCATCAGAAGCATGGCGATGACCAGGCTGGCGATGGTACCGATCAGAAGTATCAGAAGAATCCGCTTTTTTCGGGCCGGGTTTTCTTCGTGTTTGGAAAAACTGACCAGACAGTAGGCAAGTACCGGAAATGCCAGGTTCCAGCAGCTGCTTCCGAAGGGTGAACTGAAAATAGGAAGGAATCCGGTAAATGCTTCTTCCACACCTCGAAAAGGAATCAGGATGCCGCTGACGGAGTATGCAATGGCTGTCAGAATAAAAAACAGCCGCATATCTTTTCTTGTCATATGGTTTACCAGAATCCGCAGAAACGGGAGCATCAACAGGTAACCTATATAGGCATACAGATACCAGTTCAGTCCGGAAAAAAATGTTTTGAGAAAGGAATCCGAATCCGGGATCAGTGTCACGATCAGGATGCTTAGGATCACCATTACGATTAAAATCCGTAAAATACGGTGCTGGAAAATCCGTCGGAAAGATTCTTTTTTGTGAAGGATCAGGGCACCGGATACCATAAAGAAAAGCGGTGGTCCGCATTTGCAGAAAGCTGCTCCGCACATGGAAAGCATGTAGCGCAGTCCCATGCGTGGCACATGATGATAAAAGATATAAGTTTCGCGATGATTGTACATGACAAGAAAAATTGCCAGAATACGAATCAGATCGAAGCTGATGTTGCGTTCCGAATGTCCGGCAGTGGCCGGATGCGGCGTTTTTGCCGTGTTTGTCATAATGTGATTTCCCCCAAATAATAGATTTTATAACCCCATGCAGTTATTTGTTTAAGGTAACACCATTCTAACACAATGCGAAAAATTCGGAAAGATATATTGCAATTAAAAAAGTGCAGTGCTATAATGTCGTCAGTTAATGAGAGTGTCTGAGATGAAACATCAGATAATAATTGACCGTATGTTTTGCAGGAATTGTTCTGTGAAACCTGACAAGAGAATAAATGGGGAGCTTGCCGACAGCAGGCTGAGAGCAGACTAAGTGGTCTGGACCCGTAACCTGATTTGGATAATGCCAACGTAGGGATACAGCGGATGCAGTATTTTTTGTATTGTTTATTAAGCGGATATGCCGATTTTGGTGTATCCGCTTTTATGTTCATTGCTTAAAATGATGATTATAAAATCATACTGATCGTGTGTTTTTTGATGATAAATTGCTTTTAAGGAGAAAAATAAAATGTTAGGAACATGTCTGGAAAATGTGAGAACGCAGGTACCTCTGGTACACAATATCACAAATTATGTAACCGTAAATGATGTGGCAAACGTACTGCTTGCCTGTGGCGGAAGCCCGATCATGGCAGATGAGGCAGAGGAAGTGGAAGATATCACCAGCATCTGCGGCGGTCTGAATATCAATATCGGGACGTTAAATAAGCGAACAATCGCAGGAATGTTGCTTGCAGGAAAACGGGCAAAAGAAATGGGACATCCGGTTTTACTGGATCCGGTAGGAGCAGGTGCATCCGCACTTCGCACCGGAACCGCCATTGAGCTGATGGATACCTTACATCCGACTGTGATCCGTGGCAATATTTCTGAGATTAAGACACTGGCATCCGGAAGCGGCACCACAAAAGGTGTCGATGCAGATGTGGCAGATGCTGTGACAGAAGAAACTTTGGATCAGGCAGTTGCATTTGTGAAAGAGTTTGCGAAAAAGAGCGGTTCTATCGTAGCCATTACCGGAGCCATTGATCTGGTCAGTGACGGAGAAACATGTTATGTCATCCGGAATGGCAGGCCGGAAATGGGAAAAATCACAGGAACCGGTTGTCAGTTATCCGGCGTGATGACCGCATATATTACCGCAAATCCGGATGATCAGCTGGAGGCGGCAGCGGCAGCAGTGTGTGTCATGGGACTTGCCGGTGAGATCGGCTGGGGCAACATGCAGGAAGGGGATGGCAATGCTACATATCGTAATCGTATCATCGATGCCATTTACAACATGAGCGCACAGATGTTAGATCAGGGGGCAAAATATGAAATTCGATAGAGATATATTGACAAAGGATCAGTTACTTTTATATGCAGTGACAGACAGTCACTGGTTGAATGGAAGAACGTTGCATTCTGTGGTAAAAGAAAGTCTGGAGGGCGGCGTAACCTTTGTACAGTTAAGAGAAAAACAACTGGATGAGGCACATTTTATGGAAGAAGCAAAGGATTTGCAGGTGCTTTGCAGAGAATATAACGTACCGTTCATTATCAATGACAATGTGGATATTGCACTGGCCATGGATGCAGACGGTGTGCATGTGGGACAGAGTGATATGGAAGCCGGGGATGTCCGTGCAAAATTAGGCCCGGATAAGATCATCGGTGTGTCAGCTCAGACAGTAGAGCAGGCGATTCTGGCAGAAAAGCATGGGGCAGATTATCTGGGAGTCGGTGCGGTATTCCCGACCGGTTCTAAGGATGATGCCACAGAGGTGCCGCATGAGACATTAAAAGCAATCTGTGAAGCGGTATCTATTCCGGTTATTGCCATCGGAGGCATTACACAGGAAAATGTGTCCACACTGGCTGGAAGCGGTATTTGCGGTATCGCGGTGATCAGTGCGATCTATGCGCAGCCGGATATCAGAAAAGCAGCACAAGATCTGAAAATTGCTACGGCAGAAATGGTGAAGGCATGATTCAGAAAGAGGTAATGCAGGAGAATTTGACTCAGAAAGATATCACACGGAAAGGTGGAATTCCAGAAACAGATATTTGCGGCGCAATTTTTGATCTGGATGGTGTATTACTGGATTCCATGGCAGTCTGGAATGACCTTGGAGTTCGGTATCTGCAAAAACGTGGTATTCAACCGGAAGCAGGTTTGAGTCAGATCCTGTTTTCCATGAGTATGGAGCAGGGTGCGGATTATTTGAAAGAACAGTATCAGCTTCCGGATACACCTCAGGAAATTTCAAATGGAATTGAACAGATGATCCGGGACTTCTATTTTTATGAAGTACAGCCCAAAGAAGGGGCGAAAGAACTGTTGCACTTTTTGCAGGATCAAAATGTAAAAATGATCGCAGCAACTTCCAGTCCGCGGGAGCATGTGACAAAGGCATTGCAGCGAAATGGTCTGTATGGGTATCTGCAGCAGATTTATACCACCGGGGAAGTGGGAATCAGCAAGCATGAACCGCAGATTTATCAGCTGGCAGCAAAAAGTCTTGGCACAAAACCAGAAGAAACACTGGTTTTTGAAGATTCTCTCTATGCGTTGAAAACCGCAAAAAATGCAGGTTTTCGGGCGATTGGCGTATACGATGCTGACGGTGAGACCGATCAGGAAGGCGTGCGTGAGACCGGGGAGCTGTATTTGACTTCATTGCTGGATTTCCGGCAATACTGGATGAAACAGTAAATCGTTGTGACAGGTTGGAGGAGGTGAAGTATATGAAAACAGCAGTAACGATCGCCGGAAGCGATTCCAGCGGTGGCGCCGGTATTCAGGCGGATATCAAGACAATGATGGCAAATGGCGTATATGCCATGAGCGCGATCACAGCCCTGACTGCCCAGAACACGACCGGTGTCATGGGAATCTTAAATGTAACGCCGGAGTTTCTGGGACAGGAACTGGATAGTATTTTTACGGATATTTTTCCGGATGCAGTCAAGATCGGAATGGTTTCCGAGAAAGGGCTGATTTGTGTGATCGCAGAAAAACTGGAACAGTATAAAGCAAAAAATATCGTAGTGGATCCGGTGATGGTGGCGACCAGCGGGGCGCGGCTTATCAGTGAGGATGCAACGGATACGTTAAAACAGAAATTATTTCCACTGGCCACTGTTCTGACACCAAACATTCCGGAGGCAGAAGTGCTGACCGGAATGAAAATCAAAAGCGCAGAGGATATGATCCGGGCAGCAGAGCAGATTTCAAAGGAGTATGACTGTGCGGTACTTTGTAAGGGCGGACATCAGATCCATACGGCCAATGACCTGCTTTTTGCAGATGGCACGTATCACTGGTTTGAAGGAAAACGTATTGACAATCCGAATACCCATGGAACCGGATGCACTTTATCCTCAGCTATTGCTTCTAATCTGGCAAAAGGTTATGATCTGCAGACGGCAGTAGAACGTGCAAAGGAATATATTTCCGGTGCGTTGGCAGCCATGCTGGATCTGGGATCCGGCAGTGGACCGATGGATCATGGATTTGCGATAAAAAACGAATTTACGTCAGTAAATTAAGTGATGAAAATAAAAGATTTTTACTGCCCAATATACTTTATGATAAATGAGAGCTGTATTCAGGTGGAAAAAATAAATAAAAAAGCATAAAAAGGAGGTTAAGAGAAAATGAAACAGAGTGACACAGTGAAAAAACTTGCGATGGCGGGTGTTCTGACAGCGGTTGCTGTGGTAGGAAGCCTGCTCAGTTTTCCGATTTTTGGCAGCAAATGTGCACCGGTGCAGCATATGGTAAATATTCTGGCGGCTGTTGTACTTGGACCGGGATGGGGGGTCGGCATTGCATTTTGCGCAAGCCTGCTCCGTAATCTGCTGGGACTGGGAAGCCTGATGGCATTCCCGGGAAGTATGATCGGTGCATTATGCTGTGGTCTGGCTTATATGGCATTCCGAAAACTGTGGCTGACCTGTATCGCAGAGGCATCCGGCACCGGAATCCTTGGTGGTCTGGCTGCTTATCCGGTTGCAAAACTGATCATGGGATTAACTCCGGGAGGTTTGTTTGTATACATTGTGCCATTTCTTGTTTCCACAGTAGTAGGAAGTATCCTTGCATATTTTCTTGTAACTGCGCTGCAGAAAGGCGGCGTGATCAGTATGTACAGACATCCGGCGAAAAAAGAAATGAAAATGAGCCAATAAAAATAAGAAAATACGCATGCAAGCGTGATCAAGTAGCGAAAGTGGATTGCGAATGTCCGCTTTACTACATGTGATCAGTGAACTGTAACATAAAAAAGGTAATGCATAGCGGCAGATTGGGAGCACCACCTTCTGTCGCATAAGAAAAATGTTGTGAAAACGATTCTGTGTGAAAATGCAAGTCGAACGTACGTAAGACCTGGTGCGTGATTTTGGTCAGCATAAGCTGACATATCCGTTTCAGAATCACTGCACGTCCTCGCTCACCGGAGTTGTTATGAAAATCCATAAAATGGAAGAAGGAGAACAAGATGAGAAATTACACAACACAGATGGACGCAGCAAGAAAAGGAATCGTGACACCGGAGATCGAGGCTGTTGCGAAAAAAGAACATATGACGTCCGAGGCGCTGATGAAGCTGGTAGCAGAGGGTAAAGTAGCCATTTGCGCAAACAGGAATCATACCTGCTTGAATCCGGAGGGAGTCGGCAGCATGCTGCGTACCAAAATCAATGTAAATCTGGGAGTATCCAGAGACTGTAAAGATTACGATATTGAGATGCAGAAAGTAATGAGCGCAGTAAATCTGGGCGCTGAGGCAATCATGGATCTGTCCAGCCACGGAAATACCCAGCCATTCAGAAGAAAGCTGACAAGCGAATGTCCGGCCATGATCGGTACCGTTCCGGTTTATGACAGCGTCATCCATTATCAGAGAGATCTGGCTACATTGACAGCCAGAGATTTTATTGATGTCATTCGGATGCATGCCGAAGATGGAGTGGATTTTGTGACACTCCACTGTGGAATTACAAGAAAGACCATTGAACAGATCAAAAAACATAAACGTAAAATGAACATCGTAAGCCGTGGCGGAAGTCTGGTATTTGCATGGATGAGCATGACCGGAGAGGAAAATCCGTTTTACGAGTATTATGATGAAATCCTTGATATCTGCGAAGAGTATGATGTGACCGTTTCTCTGGGTGATGCCTGCAGACCGGGTTGTCTGGCAGATGCCACAGATGTATGTCAGATTGAAGAGCTGGTAAGACTTGGAGAACTGACCAAGAGAGCATGGGATCACAACGTACAGGTTATGGTAGAAGGCCCGGGTCATGTGCCGCTTGATCAGGTAGCTGCAAATATGAAGGTACAGCAGAGTATCTGTATGGGCGCACCGTTCTATGTATTAGGACCGATCGTAACTGATATCGCACCTGGATACGACCATATCACAAGTGCCATCGGTGGTGCTGTGGCAGCAATGAATGGAGCAGCTTTCCTGTGTTATGTCACACCGGCAGAGCATCTGGCACTTCCAAACGTAGAAGATGTAAAACAGGGAATTATCGCATCTAAAATTGCAGCTCATGCAGCAGATATTGCAAAAGGTGTTCCGGGAGCCCGTGATATCGACGACAAGATGGCAGAGGCTCGTCAGAAACTTGACTGGGATGCCCAGTATGCATGTGCACTGGATCCGGAGACTGCAAAAGCAATCCGCGACAGCAGAAGCCCGGAAGAAGATCACAGTGACACATGTAGTATGTGTGGAAAATTCTGTGCAGTGCGCAGTATGAATAAGGCACTTGCAGGGGAGTATATTGATATTTTATAATCAAAATTTAGAAAAAATAAGAGAAGCTGTCTTTCGAATGAGAGACAGCTTCTTTCAAAGTTTACACTTTATATTTCTATGAACAGGATTATTTATTCGCACTGTCTGCATCAATGACAGACTGAATCTGTTTCATCAAAGTATCATAGTTCTTCTGATCATCAATTCCGCCGAGCATAGGCTCACCTACAATATTGCCATTTCTGTCGACCAGGATTGTTGTAGGAAAGGCCATGATATTGGAAGCGTATTTACCTGCATCGGAAGAAGAATCAACGGAAAGATTGCGATATTTGGCGCCCTGGCTTTTTAGGATATCTGCAGCTTCTTTTATGGCTGTTTCATTTCCGTCGAAGGTTTCTGTGTTGATTCCTACTACTTCACCACCGGCTGCTTTGATAGCATCGTTCAGTTCATTCAGCTTAGATAATTCAGCAACACAAGGTTTGCATCCGGTAAACCAGAAATTAACAGCGGTTACGGCATTTTTGGAAAACAGGCTTTCATCAACAGAATTGCCATCAAAATCCTTTGCGGAAAAATCTTTGAAAGGAGATACATCGTCGGAATTGTTTTTCTCGCTGCTGCTGTCGGATGCAGCATTTTTCTTTTCGATTGCGGCGATTTTTTCTTCAATTTTTCTAATCGTTTCAATATCATCATTAAGTGTTTTCAACTCATCCTCTGTGAAGGAGTCTTTGTTTGATTCCACAGTGCCAGCCAGATAATCGCCATAATTTCCGCTTGGGTCAGCAGTGCTTTTGCTCATCATGCCAAATACCTTATCCCATACATCTTTATGATCTGCAAAAAGCTGGTTTTCCTGCTGATATAAATCATCAAGTTCAGAACTGGAATCATCAGAAGAGGCTGCGCTGGATTCTGTCTGTGTATCCTGCGGTTTTTCCGTGTTTGAAGGTTGTTTTCCGTTACATGCAGTAAGCGATAATGCTGCGCAGAGTGTAAAAATAAGTAATAAAGATCTTTTTGTTTTCATGAGTAATTGCTCCTTTTCGTAATTATGTGATGTGCAGTAATTCTGCAAAGAATAAATAGTTACCGGTTGTTGCTCTTTCTTTTTTGACAGGGTTTTCCCATAAACTGATAATGGATGGCATCTTTCGGACAAGCCTTTATGCAGGCTCCGCATCTTATGCATTCCGGATGATCCGGCGTCTTACATATATCCACATCCATTTTACATGCGGTTACACATTGATTACATCCGACACATTTGCTGTCCTCAACTTTGATCTTGAGAAAGCTTATCTTATTAAATAATGAGTAGATTGCGCCAAGAGGACAGATCCATTTACAGAAGGGTCTGTAAAACAAAATACTTAACACAACAACCGTAATTAAAATAAGACATTTAAAGGAAAAAAGAGTTCCCAGTGCAGATCGTATCGCAGCGTTTCCAAGTGAAAGAGGGATAGCCCCTTCTAAAACACCTTGCGGACAAATGTATTTACAGAAGAACGGATCGCCCATTCCGATTGAGTTCGTTATAAGCATCGGCAGAAGGATAACGAAAACAATAAGGATGATGTATTTCAGGTATCTGAGTGGCTTCAATCGGGCTGTTGAAAACTTTTTCCCGGGGATTTTATGAAGCAGATCCTGAAACCATCCAAAGGGACACAAAAAACCACATATAAATCTTCCAAGTGTTACACCGAGTAAAATAAAAAAACCGGTGATGTAGTAGGAAAATTTAAATCTGGATGATCCGACGACCGCCTGAAAGGCACCGATCGGACATGCTCCCGTTGCAGCGGGACAGGAATAACAGTTTAATCCCGGTACACATACTGCTTTTGCGTTCCCCTGATATATTTTACCTTTAAATAAATTGGGGATGTGGATATTGGTGAGCAGCGTGGCGGCTGCCTGTATCCATCCACGTATTCCGGCTGTTTTTTTTGATCGTGATTTCTTTTTCTTATTTTTCTTATCCAATTCCGACACACTCCAGACATAATTTTATTGCTTTTCCAAGCACGACAGCCGCTTCTCCGCGGATCGCACCATAGCTCACCATAGTGATCCCTGCGATGAGCACAAATGCCTGACTTATTTTTTTGATCTTCAAGATATTGTTGCTCCTTTGTTCGTTGTATTTATTGACCAGCTGACTTTGATATTATACAATAGCTGTTGTAAAATTTTTGTTAAGAAACAGGTGAAAATATTTTGAGATTATTAATAGTTGAAGATGAAAAACAAATATGTGATACGGTTGCAAAAAGCCTGTATGCTGCCGGGTATGAAGTTGATACCTGCTATGATGGGGAAGAGGCTTTTGAATGTATTCTGGCGGAGAATTATGATCTGATCGTTCTGGATCTGAATCTGCCCGGGATGGATGGGATGGAGATCCTAAAGGAACTCAGACAGAGAAATGAGGAGACAAAGGTTCTCATATTATCAGCAAGAGGACAGATCGCAGATAAAGTGGAAGGACTGGATGCAGGAGCAAATGATTATATGGAAAAACCGTTCCACTTACAGGAACTTGAGGCACGCATCAGAAGCCTGACAAGAAGAAAATTTGTGCAGAAGAATGTATGTCTGGAAAGTGGCGGGATAAGGTTCGAAAAGGTAAAACGTGAGGCATATGCAAAAGGGCAAGCGGTCTCTCTGACAAGAAAAGAAAGTGGTATTTTGGAATATTTGCTTCTGAATCTGGGCAGACCGGTAAGCCAGGAAGAATTGATCGAGCATGTCTGGGATGCAACCGTAGACAGTTTTAGTGGATCCATCCGGGTGCATATGTCTTCGCTTAGAAGAAAGCTTAAGACTGTGTTGGAATATGACCCGATTTTGAACAAAGTGGGGGAAGGTTACAAAATACGAGAGGAGTTTGAATGATGAAAAAAATGTCGCTGCAGTGGAGACTGACCTGTATCATTACATTATATATTGCAGTCATATGTGGCTGTCTGACAATGGTTGTTTATAAAAATGGTGTGTATTATATCGACTCCCTGCAAGAGACTGTTGATGCCCGGGAAGATGATAATGAAAATGATTCGGATGAAATATATATCAGCATTCCTGAGGATAAGTGGGATGAGTTCACAAATGACTTTTCTTTGCAGGTGTACAATAATAAGGCTGACTATAAAAGAAACAGTTTTATAATTTCAGCCGTACTGGCGTTTATGGGTGGGGTAGTGACTTATTTTATAAGCGGGCATGCACTCAGACCGATCCGCGAGTTTTCTGATAAAATCGAGGAGGTAGAGGCACAGAATCTGGCAGATTCCCGGATAGAAGAAAACAAAGTGAAAGAACTTAACCAGCTTAGTATTTCGTACAACAGGATGCTTACGCGCCTCTCGGATGCATTTGAGGTACAGAGGCAATTTACTGCAAATGCAGCGCACGAGCTCAGAACGCCGTTGTCTCTGATGCAGGTACAGCTTGACTTATATAATGCAGCCCGGCATCCGGGGAATGATGCAGATACTATGCAAACGATAAAAATGGTTACCGAACAGAATGACAGACTCAACAAAATGGTAAAGACGCTTCTCGACATGAGTGAACTTCAGACTGTGGGACGGGATGAAGTAATTGCAGTGGATGCTCTTGTTGATGAGGTATTGGCAGATTTAGAACCGCTTGCACAGGAAAAGAATATAACACTGGTTGAAAACTGTAAAAATATAACGATGCGGGGAAGTGATATTCTTATTTACAGGATGGTATACAATCTTGTTGAGAATGCTATAAAATATAATCATGTTGATGGACAGGTAATAGTAACTGCATACCAGGAGGAAAACCATGTTCATTTATCCGTGGAGGATACAGGGAGCGGAATCCCAGAGGAACTTAAAGAGCGTGTGTTTGAACCGTTTTTCCGCGTAGATAAATCCAGAAGCCGGGAACTTGGCGGTGTAGGGCTTGGACTTGCCCTGGTCCGGGAAATTGTGCGGGTGCATGATGGCAGTATTACCGTCAGATCCAATCCATCCGGAGGGACAGTTTTTGAATTACAGTTTATGCATCATATGCATTCAAATATTGACAAATCTCCGTCATTACGATATAGTTGAAAGAACTTCGTGAGGGAGTAGTTTGCACAGTAAGAATTGTGTGATTTGTCAACAACCTGTTTATCATTTTTAGGATAATCTGGCAAATCTTAATGAATGAGACTCATGTATGTCATAAAGATTATTATTTGATCCTATGGCATGCCTGGGTCTCTTTTTTCGCTTGAGAGAAAATTACGTCAAAGTTCCTGTCAATGATATTCCCTGATGCGAGCTGTTAAATCATACATTATGGAGGAAATTGAATTATGGGTTACTTGGAACTGGCACTGATCGGTGTCGGTCTTTCCATGGATGCCTTTGCGGTATCTGTCTGTAAAGGCTTGAGCATGCGAAAAGTAGATAAAAAGTATATGTTTGTGCTGGCAGTATTTTTTGGAGGATTTCAGGCGTTGATGCCGGCATTGGGATGGCTTCTTGGAAGTCAGTTTCAGTCTTATATTACAGCCATTGATCATTGGATCGCATTTATACTGCTTGTACTGATCGGTGGAAAAATGATCCTGGATGTGGTCAAAGAAAAAGGAGAAAATGAAGAAGTCTGTCCGGAGGGGAGCGTGCGGATCGATCTGAGAGAATTTTTTCTGCTGGCAATTGCCACAAGTATCGATGCACTGGCAATCGGTATCACATTTGCTTTTCTGCAGGTGAGACTGATCACATCGGTAACAATCATCGGATGTATTACTTTTTGTTTTTCGATCGCAGGTGTGTTGATCGGAAATGTATTTGGAAGTAAATTCAAGGATAAGGCAACGATTCTGGGCGGCATTATCCTGATCGGAATCGGTGTGAAAATCTTGATCGAACATCTTGGACTTTTCGGATGATCAGAAGCTGGATGAAAAGGAATATTGTGAAAAACGATATGGAATATAGAATCAGCAGAAACGTGATAGAATAGATAAGATACAGTATGTAGTGAAATAAGTGGAAGCAAGAAAGGAAGATAAAAATGATATTAGCAATTATAGGTGTCATTATTGGATTTGTACTGTTGGTTAAGGGCGCAGATTTTTTTGTGGAAGGCAGTGGTTCTGTTGCAAAGAAATTTAACGTGCCGGTGTTTATCATCGGTATGACCATTGTGGCAATGGGAACAAGTGCACCGGAATGTGCGGTCAGTATTTCTGCATCCTTACATGGAAGTAATGGAATGGCCATCAGTAACGTCATCGGGTCAAATATTTTTAACCTGCTGGTAGTATGCGGTGTCTGCGCTTTATTTCAGCCGCTGGAGATTAAAAAAGAGACATTGAAAAGAGAGTTTCCGTTTTCTGTACTGGTTGCTGTAATTATCGGAATTATGGGATTGATCGGAATGAAAGTCGGACATGTGGAAGGTATCATTCTGGTTGTGCTTTTTGCAGTATTTTTGTATGGTATGGTTCGGATTGCCAGAAATACGAGAAAAGCCGGAGAAGTGATCGAGGAAGAAGAAATCAAAGATCTTCCGTTATGGAAATGTCTTGTCTTTATTGGCGGAGGTCTGGTAGCGATTGTGATCGGCGGACAGGTCGTTGTAAATTGCTCGGAAACAATTGCCCGCGGATTTGGACTGAGTGAGACGTTGATCGGTCTGACGATCTGTTCCATTGGAACATCTCTTCCGGAACTTGTGACATCTGTGGTTGCGGCAAAGAAAAATCAGGCTGGAATGGCACTTGGAAACGTTATTGGTTCCAATATTTTCAATATTTTGCTGGTAGGTGGACTCGCATCCGCGATCAGCCCGATTGCAATGAACATGAACAATCTGATCGATATTGTGATATTGGTAATCGTCAGTGTATATATTATGGCTCTTGTATGGAAAAAGCAACTTCTGACACGGGCAGGTGGTGTGAGTATGCTTGTTGTTTATGCAGCTTATATGGTTTACATTTGCGTCAGAGAAGTACTGTAATCCTGGATTTTACGGATCACAGTCTGCATTCCGTGAAAACGATCCGTAGAGATCTGTTCTTTTAACGGAGTTTTTTCAAGAAAATCAATATGTGCCCCGCAGATTTCCTGCGGGGTACGTTTGTCAAAGAGAGCAGCAATGACAGCGACAATGCCTTTCACGATCAGAGAATCACTGTCAGCACGGATGTGAACAATTCCGTTTTCAAAGGAAAGGATGATCCACAGATCGGCCTGACAGCCGGAGATTTTATTCTGCTCATTTTTTTCTTCATCTGACACCGGTTTCATGTCTGCGGTTAATTCCAACAGGCAGCTGTACTGCATCATCCAGTCATCAATTTCGTTAAAATCATCAATAAATTCTGCCTGTTCTTCTGCGATGGAAAGTCGTTGTTCTGTCATGTTGTACTCTCTTTCTGCCAATGCCGGATTAGGGTTCAAGAATGCTCTCTCCATTGGCTGTTTATTTCTGCAATTCTTTTGTAAATGCTTCTGCTTCGCATTCCGTCATAAAATCGCGATTGTACTGATGCTCATTGATGAAAAGTACAATGATAACGACAACGATAGAAGCAATGGCTGCAATGACATAAGACATTCGCAGGTTTCCGGTTGCGTTTAATACATTTCCATTGACACAGAAGCCGAAGGAAGATACCAGTGCCTGAATCGGGAAAAGTACAGAGTTTACTTTTTTGAATCCATGACGTCCGAATACAGCTGCAGGCAGGGAAGTCGTAAAGTTTGCGGAACCGCCCAGAGCCAGTGCGAACATGATCAGGAAAACGATGACCAGCGGACGTTTTTCGGTGACTTCCAGAAGCAGGGCAACTGCATACCAGATACCAAAGAAAATCATGGTTTTCTTTGTGCCGAGTTTCTGATCCATAGCACCGATGATCCAGGAACCGACGATACCGGCGAAGGCAAGGATTGTCATAATAGTAAGTGCCTGAGCCTGTGTAAATCCTACTTCCTGGTTACGAACAACAAGCTGTGTAATAATGATGGTGGATACAAACTGGAATCCACCAGAAGCAACTGCAACCAGCCAGAATATTTTTTTGGAGAATAATTTTTTTACTGTCCAGCCGCCATCTTCATCAATTTCTTCGTTAAAGTATTCATTTCGATATTCTTCATCAGATACGTTATCTGGGTTAATGCCGCGTTCCTGCGGAGTATTTCTCATAAATACAAGTCCGACAAAAGCAAGGATCACGATTAAAATTACCGGAAATACAACAGCATTTGTAACGCCCATTCTGGCAACCAGCATGGTGATCAGCGGTACAAAGAAGCCGGTGGACATGTTGTGGCCCATGGTTGTGTAACCCATAACGATACCCTTTTTCTTAGGAAACCACTGTGCCACGAAAGCACCGCCGGAAATATAACCGGCACTCATACATCCGATGGTACAGATACATAATGCGATGGCATACTGAGCCAGACTGTTGGCATGTCCCATGCCGAAATATCCGACACCACCAAGGATCAGACAGATAAAACTTGTCACACGCGGTCCGATCTTACGGTTTACCGCACCCATGACGAAGAAGAAGATTACGCCGACCATGGCAGCTACGGTACCCATATTTAATACATTACCGGCAGGAATGCCAAGTTTTTCTGCAACTGCAGGAGCGACAACATTGGAACTGTCATTCACCATACCGGCATAAAACCAGAACATCAGCAGACAGAAGATAATGGTTCCCCAGCCTTTTCCAAAATTAAATAATTCGTTTTTGTTCCCTTTTTTCATTTTTCAACCTTTCTCCCAGTAAAATACTAGACTTTTCCTTAGCGTAAGAAACACAATCTGCCTCTGGTGGAGACACATTGTGTTTCAAAAAATATGATGGTTTTGGTATTTATAAGTTAAGCAATTTCCAGACTTCCTGTGCAATGAGGCGAGTATCTGTCAGATTGGCAGTGTTTTGGGCTGAAAATTTTATATTCAGCCCTTTTTGCAGAGCCATGAGAAGCAGTACTTTTTTATTCATGGCAGAGGTGGTTCCTTCACAGGAATGTGCGCCATCTAACTGTTTACTGTCTTCTTTTGGCATCTGAATGGTTTTTGCGACACTTAATTCAGCAAGTTCTGTCAGATCATAAATATCAGTGACATCACCAAGCAGTATATATTTACTCAGGATAAATCCGTACAGATCCTGATGCAGAGATTTCCAGTCCGGATAAGGCGTGATTTTTATTTTTTCCATATATTCGGCAGACTTTTTCTGATACATGAGAAGCCCGCTCTTTTTCTTGATGATGGACATTGCTCGTTCCTCTTTCTGTCAGATAATCATAAATTCAAATCGAACGCATGTGAGACTTGGTGCGTGATTCTGGTCAGCATAAGCTGAGATATTCAACTCAGACTGAGATGAAAGCTTCCATTGCATATGGAGTTATGTTGCATTTAGGCTGTTACAACTTCCAGTCCGAGGCTCTCGCCGAGAAGCTGTAATTCCTTAATGTAATCGCCGTATGTAACAACCAGGTGATTACCAAAATTAATATGTTTGTAGAAGAAGTCTTCCTGGTTTGCAATTTTCATGAAAAATCCTTCATCACAGTTTGTGCGCTCTGCACCGGAGCCTGCAAGAATGGTTCCTTTTGCTGTAAACAGCTTTTTCGCATCCGGTGAGATACGAAGCAGAGTTACTTCCTGACCTGCATCCTGTGTAAAGTCATAACGGATGGTTGCGCCGAATCCCTGATCGTTTGCAAATGGAGCAAGGCTGTACTCTGCTTTAGACGCCTCTTTGTAACCGTGCAGTTTACGATTTGGAGTGGAGTGGAATACCAGATACAGATCATCACGCTCATCGGTAGCAGCCGCCAGCTGATCCTGGCCGAATCCCTGCATAGTAACCATTTTGCCGTCGCGGTACAGTACCGGGTTGGAGTTACCCATGTAAACTGCTTTGTCAGACAGGTTTTCCATGATTGCCATAGCCAGTACGGAGTTGATATCCATCTCACAGGAGGAAGGAACCTGATTCTCGTTGTTCAGAGAATGTGTCAGACAGAAAGTAAGCTGATCATGATTTAATCTTCTTGTGGAACAGCAGTCCGGACATGGCATGGTGTATGCGTTGCATCCGTTGCGATCAAGCAGTTTCTGAACTAATACATATCCTTTTAAGGATTTTTCAAGCATCTCACGCTCCATGCGGACTTCTTTGGCACCTGCGATCAGCTCATCAGCCAGACGCTCAACTTCTTTCATATCTTCCTCTGTCAGATTGCATGCTTCACGTCCCGGAAGTGTCGGGTTTGTTTTCGGATCCCTGACTGTCAGCATATCCATCAGTTCGTGGAAGTTCTGATAACGGAACTGTACGCCAAATTTCTCTGTTACGTAATTCAGATCTACCAGATTGTCGGAAGAACTGAAGGAGCGGGAGGAATTGAAACGAGTCACAACCATAACACGGGTGCTTGCCAGTGCTTTTCTTGCTCTTAATACACGCATATGTCTTCCTAATTCTTCCCAGCTGCGGTATGCATAAGCTTCCAGTCCTCTTGCACGGACAGCGGAAGTATTTACGGTTGCCTCACAGCACTGAGCCGGCATAACGCCCTGCGGTTTGTGATATCTCTGAGCAAACTCAAGATAAATATCGCCGCGGCCGATACCGAAGGAAAACAGGTAGTAATCAACCTGGTCAATATCTTTTGCCATCGTGCGGAACATGTCCTCGTCTGTTAAAAACCAGTCATCACGTTCTACATAGATTGGCTCCATCATATTGACTGCGTCCAGTGGCATATTTTCTGCAACATCTTTCTGGAACTGACGGTATAGCTCGGAGTTCATAAATACATCATAGTCCTTCTCCAATTCTTCGCCTTTTCCGAAACGGCATGGTCCTTCATAGTAGTACTGGTGTACAAGACCGATAAATACCGGACGGACATTCAGTTTTACATCAGTAATTTTTTCAATCATGATTCTTCTCCTTTACATTTCGTTTTTTGATGTTATAATGATGCTAATTGAAAAATATAGGAAAGAAAAGCGAAGAAAACTGCTAATATTATTCGAAAATGGAATAGATAAGAAGAAGAAACAATAAAATGTATCAAAAAACGACATATATTCGAAAATGGAATCATATATGGCATTTTTTTCTTTGCCTGGAATAAAACATACAATTTTACTATGATTCAAGAATGCTCTTGGCATTCTTGCTGCGAGATGCATGTTATGCAATGTATGACAGATTTCTCTGTGCATCTCTGCAATCATAAAGGAGGGAACATATGGAGCCGAAAGAATATCCCAAAATCAACATGTTGCAGATCCATTACTTTTTGAAAGTGGCGGAGAAAGGCAGTTTTACCAGTGCGGCGAAGCAGTTGTATACGACCCAGTCGACGCTTAGCAAGACAATTATCTCAATAGAGCAGACGTTGGGACTTACGCTTTTTATCCGCAGTCACAAGCGGCTGATTCTGACAGATGCAGGAAAACATCTGTATAAGAAGTGGAAGCAAGTGCTGGAAGATTTTGATCATTCTGTGGAGGAATGTCGGATTTTACAGAGTGGATATCAGAGTATGCTGTCCATTGGGATGCTGGATTCTCATGATCCGGAGAAATTTGCCCTGCCGCAGATCCGGAATTTTATGCGGCACAAACCGGATGTGTATCTGAGCATTCACAGCAATCCTGTAGAGGCAATCCGATCAGAAGTACTGACCGGACATCTGGATCTGGGTTATACGGTATTGTACGATGTGGAACAGCTGCAGACGGAGGAACTGGATTATTGCGTGATCAATATCTGTCCTCATAATGTAGGTATGCTGTCCAAAAATCCGTTGGCAAAGGAGGAACTGATAGAAATAAAAGATTTGGCGAAATATAAATTTGTTTCTATTTCACCACTTTATACGCCAAGTTATAATGGCATGATCGATGATCTGTGCCATCAGGCAGGATTTGAACCGGATTATGTGCGATATACAAATAATGCGACATCACTGCCTTTTAACCTGATGTCAGAGCAGGATATATTTTTGTGTGATCGTAATTTCAGGGGATATGCAAATCCAAGTTTTGGGGAGATACAGTTTCGACCGGTGGCAAATACCAGAAGCGGTGTGGCGCTGATCTGGCGTAAGGCGAATAACAAACCGGAGTTAAAGGAGTTTATTGACAGTCTGGATGTCAATCCGGATATGTGGTTTTGATCAATATGAGAAAAAGGAGAGAGAACATGCGTACATGGGAGGAAGTTCGGGAAGATTTTCCGATTTTAAAAGAAAAAATACATGGAAAAGATCTGATCTATCTGGATAATGCGGCGACGACACAGCTTCCGCAGCAGGTGCTGGATTGTTTTGTGGAGCATTATACAAAGTATAATGCGAATGTGCATCGTGGAATCCATTATTTAAGTGAACTGTCCACGATGCATATGGAAGCAGTGCGGGATAAGCTAAAAGCTTTTTTGCATGCAGAGGATCAGGGAGAGATCATCTTTACTTCCGGAGCGACGGATTCTGCAAATCTGGTGGCGCAGAGCTTCCTGCGTCATGTATTGCAGCCGGGCGATGTGGTGCTCTCCACAGAACTGGAGCATCATGCCAACTTTGTTGTGTGGCAGCAGGTCTGTCAGGAATGCGGAGCGGAGTTTCACATGATTCCAACCGTGGATGGCGAATTGGATATGGATGCAGCACACAAGATGCTGTCAGATAAAGTGAAATTGCTGGCAGTCACCGCTGTATCCAATGTAACGGGAACCGTGGTTGATATCGAAACACTGATTGCATGGGCGAAAGAATATGAGATTCCGGTGTATATTGATGCTGCACAGGCAGTGCGCCACCGAATCTTTGATCTGGCAGAATTGCAATGCGATTTTCTTGGTTTTTCCGCCCATAAAATGATGGGACCGACGGGTGTTGGCTGTCTGTTTGTGCATAAAAAATGGTTGAATGCGATGCAGCCGTATCGTTATGGCGGCGGCATGATTGACATCGTAACAGAAGAAAAAACAACATTTGCCGAACTTCCGGCGCGGCTGGAAGCAGGAACACCGAATTACAGTGGAATCATCACCTGGGGCGCGGCCCTGGATTATCTGATAGACATCGGAATTGAGCGAATGGCTTCCTATGAAGAAGAGCTGATAAAAAAGGCAGAAGAAGTTTTAGAGGCTATTCCACAGGTGAACATATTGGGGCATCCAAAACAGCGGGCAGGCTGTATTTCCATTCAGATCGATGGTGTGCATCCTTACGATTTTGCAAGTATGATCGACAAATATGGTGTGGCAGTGCGGACAGGAAGTATGTGTGCGCAGCCAATCGTGAATAAAATGGGATTAGACACAGTGATTCGTATTTCTCCGGCATTTTACAATACGATGGAAGAAATGGAAAAACTTGGCGAATACACAGAAAAAGTAATTGCTTTTTTTGAGAGGATAAAACGATGACAATGGAGCAAATGCGTACATTTCTGGCGGTGGCAGACTGTCTGAATTTCACAAAAGCAGCAGAACGATTATATTTGTCTCAGCCTACCGTCAGCAGACAAATTCAGTCTTTGGAAGAAGAATGTAAGACACCACTTCTGGTTCGGACACGAAAAGAGGTGCGCCTGACACCAGCCGGGGCTATTATGGTCAGCCATTTAAAAAAATCATTGGAAGAAATTGAGGCCGGATTAGAAGAGATTCAGGCTTCCAGCAACGGTATTACAGGAAAACTTAATATCGGCGTGCTGGAAGGCTTTGAGACAGAACCACGGGTTTTGAAACTGCTGGTGGAGTTTGGAAAAAAATACAGTGAGCTGACAGTTAATATCAATTACTGTTCCTTCGGCGAATTGCGCAGGGGGCTGAAGGATGATAAGTATGATCTGATTTTTACGATGGGATTTGAAGCCAAAAACCTGCCATCGACATTGTCAAGAAAGCTGTGTCGGCTTTCTCCCGGAATCATTGTGTGTGCCAACAGCGCATTGGGAGAACGGGAGAATTTAACAATTTATGATCTGAAGGATGAGACATTTATTGCACCGGATGAGAAGGATTCTCCATTCCGTCTTGAGGATACAAATAATCTGTTGAGTCACTATGGTTTTCAATGCAAGAAGATGAAGTATGTGAAAAATCACGAATCCCAGCTTTTAAATGTGGCAGCCGGAAATGGTGTCGCGATTGCGTGTGGTGATGTTCCGCAGGTGAAAAACAGCATGCTGTTTCATTTCCTGGAATTATCGAAAGAAGAGCATGTGCTTTATATGATTTATGCCTGGAAAAAAGAAAATTATAATCCGGCGTTGGCATTATTTTTGAATGGATTGTCAGAAGAAGACGAAAGTTAATATAGTAGAAGCATACAGATGGTGTGAGAAAAACTCCTGAAAGGATCGTGATTCTGAGATAGCAGAATTACAATCCTTTCAGGAGTTTTTTGCGGCCTTGTCCGCTTTAATAGTGACAGCAAGCGATATTTAATTGCGCAAAATAGATATAATACCGATAGAAATAATATGAACTTTATGTAGATTGTGTATAAAATGATTACTTATTCTCATTTCGCTGGGAGCAAAGTTTTGTGTTATGGTAAAACCATGCTAAATATAACAGTGATTTGTAAGGAGGTACAGCATTTATGTATGATGTAAAAAAGAGTATTGATGTGGAATTAAATGTTCAGCTTGTGTACATTGCGCTCATCCATGAGTATGCATATGAAGGACCATGTCGTTTTGGCCCGCCAGAGGCATTGACACAGGAATTTGATCTGATGAACCAAGCTGAAATCTTCAAAATGTGGACACAGGGATATGGCGGAGCACTCAGCCATATTCCGGGCATTCATTTACTTGATCCTTTATATATCAAAATGTCAGATGAATTTTTCATCACAGAGGAAGAAGAACAGAAACTGGTAGATCGTGTCGGAAAAGCAGATATCTTTATTTTTACCGGAATGCGTGGAGAAGGTATCATGAAAGAATTTGCAATGCGCTATCATGTACCGGTAGCCGGCGAAGGAATGTTCGTATCTACAGCTGAGCATGCGGTACTGAATGCCAGAGGTTATGAGAGTTATGCGATTCTGGATCTGCCGGATGCCACCCGTCTGCTGAAAGCACTTCGTGCCAGAAAAGCACTACAGCGTACAAAAGTCCTTGCGGTGACCAGAAATAATTCCCACTACTCCATGGGTGGACAGGATGCCTTTATCAGTAATGATATGGTGACTAAAAAACTTGGGGCACGCTTTAATTATTTCAGTTTCCATGAGTTCCTGGATATGATGCATGTCAATGAACATGGAAAAAATCATACTTTACCGGGACGTCAGGTATACAATCTGACAGATAAAGACATGGAAGAAGTAAAAGCATGGTCAAAAGAACTGGCTGATGGCTCTGTTGAGAATGATGTGCAGGAGCATTACATTGAAAATTCAGTCAAAGCAGCAGTGCTGATCCAGAAATTATGCGAGCATTTCGGATGCAATGCGTTTACAGCAGTATGTCCGGATGGATGTGCAACAAGAAGAATGAATGAAGAGCAGTTTACATTCTGTTTCAGCCACTCTCTGTTAAATGAGATGGGAATCCCATCCGGTTGTGAGTACGATCTGCTTGGTACATTATCTATTGTAGCACTTGCAAATCTGACAGGAAAAGCACCATATATGGGAAATACACAGCCATGTATCTGGAGAGACAAACAGGTAGAGGGTGAATTTGCCGGAATCGGTTATATCGAAGACATGGATCGCACACAGAATATCTACTACAGTGGACATGCGACACCAAACCGTCTGATCCACGGATTTGATTCAGAAAAAACAGCATATTCTCTGCGTCCATTTACACATAGTGGCTGGGGTGCAACTATGAGAATTGATTTTTCACAATTCAGAGGAGAGACAATTACTCTGATGCGTTATGATCCGTTATGCGAGAAGATCATGGTGGCAAAAGGAACGGTACTTGGCGGTTTTGGTTATACAACGACCGGCTGTAGCGAAGGTGTTTATTTTGAAGTTGCAGATAAATACGAATATTTCCATAAACAGGCTAAATTCGGTCTTCATATGCCACTTGTATTTGGAGATCATATCGAAGATGTCAAAATGCTTGGTGAAGTACTTGGAATGGAAGTAGTGACTGCATAATGCGAAAAGCCATCAAAGAAAAGATTTTGCAGCAGAAAAAAGGCAGTCAGTTTTATGTAAAAATGATCTGTGAGGGGCAAAGCAGCCTCTCACGGGAAGTTTTTGGAAGGTTGTTTCTGCAGTATATGTGTGCCAAATTTTTGCTGGAACCGGAAGAAATAACAACCGATAATTTCTATGAAATCTGTCAGATTTCTGCAGAAAAAGCGGCAAAACGTCCACATGGAGAACTGGATGCAGCGGAGGCTGCGTCAAAATGCGGTGGTGCAACGACTGCAATGAACAAAAAAATACTGTTTTTGTTGGCGGTAAACCGGGAATATGGTATCAATGTAACAGCAGAAGACAGTGTGCGGATTGATACATTTACACAGCTGTGTGATTGTATTTATCAGAAACTGGAGGAGAAGCAGGTATGAGTGAACAGAAGCGGGAAAGTATGAAGCAGATAGAAGACGATATCCTTGCCGACCTTCTGGAACTGGAAGATCAGATGAGCCAATATACATTTCTGGTAGAATGCGGTCTGGAATTGCCGGAATACCCGGCAGCATTAAAAACAGATGAATATTTGATTCATGAATGTCAGGTCAACACCTGGATGCATCTGGAATGGATCGATGATTGTTTAAATTGGCAGGGAATCAGCGATTCCCTTGTCATTTGTGGAGCATTATCGCTTCTGATGGAGATTTATAACGGAAGAACAAGGGAAGAAATTCAGAACTTCCATTGCAGCATATTGGAACATCCCTGTTTCCGGGTGCATTTTGCACAGGAGCAGTTAAAAGGACTGGAATATATGGTTGCAAAACTATATGAACATAGGTTGCAAAGCGACTGCGTTCATGAGCAAGTAGCGAAAGCGGATTGTGAATGTCCGTTTTACAAATAAAAAGACAGAGATGCGGGAAAGTATTTTTGTCAGCCAGAAGGCGGAGGAACGTAGGATATTATGGAAACTAAGAAGAGTATTGGTTTTGGATTCAGAGGATGGCTTTTGATTATTGTATTGTTTTTCGGATTTATGATGTTTCAGGTATTTACGAATTATCCGTTAAACATTCTTGCTGATTTTTACGGCGGGGCTGAGAAGGTAGCAATGCTTATGACAATTGGAACCGGAATTGGAATTGTTTTGCAGATTGTTATCTCAAACTTTATCGGAAAGATAAAAAGTATTAAAAAGCTGACAGCGGTCATCGGTCTGGTAGCGGTTGTGGCTGCATTTGGAGTTGCAAGAATTCCGTTTGTACAGCAGACTGTCTGGTCCGTAGTATATTTGATTGAAAACGTTGTAGTTACAATGTATGCATTATTTTTCCTGAGTATTATTGCAGGTCAGTGGTTTCCGACCAGAAAAGGAACCGTTATGGGTATTGCAACCATCGCTTATCCGGTAAGTAATGGTGTGATCGGATTTTTTGCAGCTACTGTTATGGGACCGCTGGCAACAGGCGGAATGCCTGCAATATGGAAAGGGTTTTTGCCATTTCTGATTTTAACAACACTTGGATATATTTTATTCCTGATTTTTGTAACAGATTATCCGGAACAGTGTGGTGCGTATCGTGATAATAATAAAAACATCACACCGGAAGTTGCAAAACAGATGCTGGAAGAAGAAATCAAAAATAAACAGACAACCGTATGGACCACCGGTCATATTTTCAAAAGCCGTGATTTCTGGTTTGCAGCAGCAAGCTGTGGACTTCTCATTATGGGCGCTGTTGGAACAATGACACAGTCCAATGCAATTATTTCATCATTTCCGGAGTTAAATTATACGATCATTATGCTGATGGTTGCGATATTTGGAGCAATCGGAAGCTGGCTTCTGGGTGTGTTTGATACCCGGTTTGGAACAAAGAAATCTATGATCATGGCAATGATCCTTATGATTTTATCCGGTGTGTGCGGTGCACTGGCAACTGCAACAGGAACAGGTGTGCTGGTTGTTATCGCACTGATCTTTGTAGCTATGTTTATGGGAGCATCTTCAAACTATACCGTATCCGTGGCAGCACAGTATTGGAGACGAGAGGATTTTTCCGGTGTGTTTGCCTGTGTAAATCCGGTTTCCAACATTTTCAATGCAGTTGCACCAACCATCGTTGCAATTTTGATCGCAAGCGTAATGGGCGTGCGTGCAGTATTTATCTTTCTGCTGGTTGCAGGAATCATCGGTCTGATCCTGATGCTTGCATTTAATGGTGCTCATGTAAAAACTGTGGATGATACATATCGTAAAGCAGCCGGAAAACCATTGGATGATGCATTGGTTGGAAGAAAATAATGTAACAGAGAAATTCAGTCTAAAACCATAAATCATATTTTAAGAAAGGGACGGTGCCTGTGGGTGCTGTCCTTTTCTGAATCTGTGGGGATGAAGGGAAAAATCTATAGGGTTGAAATTGCAAAATCTGTAGGAATGAAAACACTAAATCTGTGGGAACAAAAAAAGGAAATTTGCGGGATTGAAATTGCAAAATCTATAGGGTTGAAGTATAATATCATTATTATCAGGAGATATTAAAAATGAGTTCTGCGCAAAAAAAGGAGAGGCTTAATGGAAAAAAAGAATTACAAACCAAGACTGATAGATAATTTGGTGGAAGAGTATCTGAAAACTTTTGGCGCATTGTGTATTGAAGGCCCAAAGTGGTGTGGAAAAACGTGGACTTCATCGTTTCATTGCAACAGCGAGATTATGATTGGAAATCCAGAAGGAAATTTTCAAAATCGACAGTTGGCAGAAATGAGTCCGTCATTAGTGCTTGAAGGTGATATACCACGTCTGATTGATGAATGGCAGGAGGTGCCGCAACTTTGGGATGCGGTACGCTATAAAGTTGACCAGACTGGACAGAAGGGACAATTTATTCTGACTGGATCTGCAACGCCAAATCATAAAGGAATTCTACACAGTGGCGCAGGACGCATTGCAAAACTCAGAATGCGTCCAATGTCCCTATATGAATGTGGAGGATCTAGTGGAGCGGTATCGCTTCAGGATGTGTGCAAAGGCGAAATAGAGCCCCAAATTTTAGGCGAAGTGGATTTGCGAAAACTCATTGATTTTATTATTCGTGGTGGTTGGCCGGCAAATCAGGAAACGGATTTGAAACAGGCAGCATATTTACCGATTCAATACATCAATGCTGTACTTGATGATGATGTATATCGTATTGATAATATAAAGAGAGATCGACATAAAATGGAGTTATTGTTAAGATCCCTAGCAAGAAATGAGGCAACAACAGTAACAAACAAAAGATTGAAAAACGACATGAAAGAGATAGATGATGAAGATATTGATATACAAACAGTGGCAAACTATCTGGATATTTTCAACAGACTTTTTCTCACAGATAATCAAAAACCGTATGACACAAAATTACGCTCCTCTGTTCGGGTAAAACAGGCAGAGAAAAGGCATTTGTCGGATCCGTCACTGGCAGCGGCATTATTGCGGGCAACACCGGAAATGTTGTTGGGAGATTTGAATACACTGGGATTCTTATTTGAAGCACTCTGTGAGCGGGATTTGAAAATATATGCGGAGACATTTGGTGCGGAATTGTATCATTATCAGGATTACAACAATAATGAAATGGATGCAGTGATATCTCTGCCGGATGGATCATGGTGTGGTTTTGAGATAAAGCTTGGGGCAAATCAGATTGAGGCGGTAGCAGAGAAGTTATTGAAAATAAAAGAAGAAATAAAGAAAGATGGTGGAAAAGAGCCAGCTTCTCTGTGTGTAATATGTGGATTGTCAAATGCAGCTTATAAGAGACCGGATGGTGTGCTTGTTGTGCCGATTACAGCATTGAAAAATTAGAAAGAGTGTGGGGACTGGTGATGAATCTTACAAAATTTATAAATGAAGTCTATGAAATAGCAAAAAAGTATGACAAAGAAAAATTATTATAAATTATACATGAGGTTGCACGTACTTTACCGGAGTCATCGCGAAATGATTTTATTCAGATGATAAAAAATGTAGAAAAATCAGGTGTAGTATCCTTAAAACAAAAAAATCAGGTGTTATTTAAGCAACAGTATGAACAGTGGAGTGGGGTTTTAAACGCATTAGAAGAAGGAGAAAGATGCCTTCTGGAAGAATATTAATGAAGCATATGATGACTGGTATAACAGTTCTGTGGATGAGATACTTTATGAGGATCCGGATGAAATAGGGAAAGATCTGGACGAAATCTGCAAGTTTATTCACAAGTGTACAGATGCAGAAGAATATCAGTATGGGATGGAAATTGGTGCAGATGGTGTAAAACGTATCAGTGATAAACTTATAATTCGAAGTGAAGTGGCTTTAAAAACATCAGAATATGCTATTACAGTAAATGCTGATCGTTCGCTTATAGAAAAATATTATGTGGAAGCGTTTCGGTCTGATGCAAATGCAGTCAATTATTTACGTGCATTTTTGAACAGTGCGAACCAGGATATCTGCAGGCAGGAACTAAAAGAGATATATTCTGCTTATATCCGTAGAGGTGGCAGATATTCCGGTTATTATGATTATGGAAGTATGCGTGTAAATGAACTGGCAGAATATTCACGTCGATCAGCATTTAGGACAGAGTTGCAAAATTACGGTTGGGTAAAAAGCAGAAAGTAGTTAATAAAAAGTTTATAGAAAATTCCTTGTTTCATGGCGAAATTGCGGTATAATATAGAAAAGTTATCACAATTAATGCAGAATTTCACAGATTTTTTTACTGGTTGAATCTGCAATAACGCAATGAACGTACACAGAAAGGGGTTTTGAAAATGGCTTTTTTTGACAAATTAGGAAACACAATTTCAGCAGCAGGAAAAACAGGATTAAGCAAAGCAAAGGAAATTAAAGATACAGCGCGAATCGCATTAGATATCCAGGAACGTGAAGGCGCAATCCGTAAACTTTATCAGGATCTGGGTCAGGCATATTATCATGCACATAAGGATGATGAGGATTCCGAATATACACAGATTGACGAGATTAAAGCAGCGTTTGAAGAAATCGGTGAACTGAAAGCTGCGAAAGATGGCATTCGCGGAATCAGAAGATGTCCGGAGTGTGGCGCAGCTATCGCTGATGATGCGAATTTCTGTTCTTCCTGTGGTGCAAAATGTGAGAAACCGGAGCCGGAAGTATATGAAGGCGAAGTAGTAGATTCTGAGGAAGAAGCAGATGAGGAAACTGCGGAATCTGAGGAAAAGGATGCTCCGGTAGAAGAGGAAGCATTTGAAGACGAAGAGAAGACAGAAGAGTAAAAAGTGATTCAAAAATCCGTTTGACTTTTTGAACGCAGGTCGCAAAGCGACTGCGTTCATGAGCAAGTAGCGAAAGCGGATTGCGAGTGTCCGCTTTACAAACAGAAAATATAATGATTATAAACGAGTAGCGAGTAACAGTAAATCCAGTTTACCAGCTACTCGTTTTTCTATTTGGTAGAAAATTGCATCGAATTTCCTATCAAATGAAAAGCACCTCGTGCAGACTTATTAAATCTGATATTCGCAAAAAGAGTGTGTAGCCTGCCAGCGTAAGTCCGGCTTATATGACAGAACCACATTTTTTTTGATGCAGAAAAGGGAGAAATGGAAATAAAGTAGTAAAATGTGAAAAAAGTGTGAAATTAGCACTCAACTCTTGTTATTACAGCGTAGCTTTTGTCTTAGTTCATAGAGTGCCGTAAAGTGCCTATTTACAGGCTTTTCACGGGTTTTATGAATTTATCATATTTCATCAAAAATCGTCAATATACAAAAAATTGGTGTCAAAATTGGTGTCAAATAACCTTAATTTGAGATTTTGATGA
>ENA-OQKO01000699-OQKO01000699.1-human-gut-metagenome-genome-assembly--contig:-NODE-699-length-28227-cov-8.144448_pt1 | contig 28227 bp, 19 predicted proteins | sample MGYA00242777_ERZ504796 | MGnify/ENA primary metagenome ERZ504796 (study PRJEB26092, sample SAMD00036404) | human gut metagenome | host: Homo sapiens | study: EMG produced TPA metagenomics assembly of... | reverse complement strand
GGGGCGCAGCACCACGCCGTCCGCCTGCAAGCCGTTCAGCGCCAAAAGCTGCTGGCCCAAACTCTCCAGCCGTGCGGACCCATGGTAGAGGGCCTCCGCCGCCGTGCGCCGTCGTTCCGCATCCAACGTCCCGCCGCGCAGCAGGTCGGCGTAGCCGATCAGGCTGGTCAGCGGCGTTTTCAGCTCGTGGGTCAGGTCGGCCACAAAGCGGCTCTGGCGGGCGTTCAGCTCCTGTAGACGCTCATAGTGGTACGCCGCGACCAGCGCCGCCAGCGTGATGACCGCCTGCACGGCCAGCCAGCTGTACAAAAGCCGGTTCCGCGCGGCGAACGCCTCGGACGCATCCGCCGCCGTGACGACGGCCACAGGGTAGGAGTAGGGCGTGTTCAGCACCCCGCCCAGCAGCAGCGTCTCCCCGCGCAGCAGGATGCCGTCCGTGGCCGCGGCGGCCTGCTGCACATCGGCGGCGGCCACGCTCTCCGGCAGGGCGCTGTAGGCGACGTCGCCCTCCCGCAACAGCGCAAACGCGGCAGTGCTGCTGCCCAGGATCAGCCGCTGGCCGCGGGTGTACGCCTGCCCTACCCGGGCGCAGACCGAGTCGGCCCCGCTGCTCAGGTAGCCCGCGCCGCTCCGGGTATCGTACTCGGCGGCAAAGGCGTCCTCCAGCCCACAGACATTGCGCTGGTGCTGCAAAACCGCCTGTCCCTCCAGCGCGTCCAGCCGTTCCCGGAACGTCCTGCACGCCAGCCCGCCGCCCGCCAGCGCCATTGCCAGCGAGAGTGCAAGGACAGCCGTGTACATGGATGTACGCTTCATAAAGTCACCTCCTGCGGTTTCCCGGTTGTATGATCCATTTTGATTTACCGCCATGTAGGGGCCGGACATGTCCGGCCCGGCAGCCTTCCGCCATGACCCATTCACGGTCTGCCGTCTTGCAGCCCGCGGGCCGGGCATGCCCGGCCCCTACCGTTCTGGCAGCAGCTTATACCCCACCTTCGGCACGGTCACGATCTTGTCCGCCCAGTCCAGCTTTTTGCGCAGCCGGTGGATGTGCAGATCCAGCGCCCGCGGGTTCGGCTCCGCATCGGGGCCCCAGACCCGCTCATACAAAATATCACGGTAGAGCGCCTGTCCCCGCGCCCGCACCAGAACCAACAGCAGCGTAAACTCCCGCGGGGTCAGCTCCACCGTGCGCCCGTTTTGGGTCACGGTGCGGTTGTCCGGGTCTACCGCGGCATCGAACACCCGCAGCGTCGCCGCCCGCCGCCCGGTGTGGCGCAGAAGTCCCTCGACCCGGGCCAGCAGCTCCGCCGGGGCAAACGGCTTGACGATGTAGTCATACGCGCCCAGCTTCAACCCGCGCACCCGGTCCGCCACGGCGTTTTTCGCCGTCAGAAAGATGACCGGCGTGCCGGTTGGCGCAATGTAGTCCATTAGTGCAAAGCCGTCCACGCCCGGCAGCATGACGTCCAGCAGCACCAGATCAAACTGCTGCTTTTCCAGCAGGTCGGCGGCCTGCTCGCCGTCGCAGGCCAGCACAAGCGGCTGCCCCAGCGGCTCCAGCGTCATCTCAATGAGCCTGGCAATATGCGGCTCATCATCCACGATCAAAATCGGAAGCATCGCGTTTTCCCCCTTTCGTTGAGGCCAGTATAGCACGGCAGGGTTTCTGAAAGTTTTCCGCTGCACAAAAAGTAGGGGCCGGGCATGCCCGGCCCGCAGCTTTCCCATCAGCTCCATCTCATGGGTAAGCTGCAGGCGAGGCATGCCTCGCCCCTACCCTTCGTTTTATTCCCCCAAAAACTCCCGTATCTCCTTCTCCACGGCCCTGACTTCCTCCTCAAACGCCCGGGCGCTCACGCGCAGTGCGCCGTGCCCCATGACGATGATCTGCTCCGCGCCGTCGCTGCTGACAACGCGGGTGCGGTGCTCCTTCGCCAGCTCGTGGGTCGCGCGCTCAATGTACATATCCGCCGTCTCGGCCTCGCGGGTGTAGACAACATACAAATTGTGGTACTGCTCTACCTCCCGCGCGCCGCCGCGCACCTTGTAGGCGTCAAAAACCAGGATCGGCACACAGCGGCGGTAGCCCGCGTAGTTGCACAGAATATCCATCAGCCTGCGCCGCGCGGCGTCCAGATTGCCGTCGGCCAGTTTCCTTAAATCATCCCACGCAAAAATCACGTTGTACCCATCCACCAGCAGGTAGTCCGGCCCGGCGGGCACGGGCTTTGCGGGCACGGACGCCGCCGCGGGGGCCGTGTGCAGGGCCGCGCGGGCCGCCTTTTTCGCGTCGCCCGTCTCGCCGCGGCGGCGTATTTTTCCGTAGGTTCGTTCAAAAATCGCCAACAGTTCTTTGTCCTGCTCCAGCGTGCCGCGGTAGGCGTCGGCACGGCGGCGGCGCGCGTTGGCATCGTCCTCAGCGTCGGCTTCTTCTGTCACCGTCTCGCCGTTCAGCCGCCGTTCCAGCCCGGTGGACAGATGTGCCCGGGCGGGCACCTCGTCCCATTTGACCAGATACCCGGCCCCGTGGGCGCAGAACACCGAATCCGCCGGGTTTTCCACATCCGCGTCGGGGTCATACCCCGCGGCGGAGACGATCTCGTCGGCGTTATGGCAGGCGTCGTACCCGGCAGGCAGCACAGCCCAGCGGCCCAGCCCGTGGGTGTAGGCCGCGACCTCCCGCGCATAGCCCCGCGCCGTCGCCACAGGCAGACGGCCCGTCAGCCGCACCGTGCCGCCTGACGTCTCCGGTGCCTCAAAGCTGCCGCACATCCTCTGCACATCGGCCATGGCGCGGCCCAGCGCGTCGGCGGGCAGCTCCAACGTAAAATCATACCACGGCTCCAACAGCTGCACGCCGTCCTTCGCCTCGGCCATCCGCAGGCCCTGCCGCACGGCGCGGTAGGTGGCCTGCCGGAAGTCGCCGCCCTCGGTATGCTTGAGATGGGCGCGGCCCGCGATGAGGGTGATCTTCATATCCGTCAGCGGCGCGCCGATGAGGACGCCGAGGTGCTGCTTTTCTTCCAGATGGGTCAGCACGAGGCGCTGCCAGTTTTTGTCCAGCTCTTCCTCCCGGCAGTCGGCGGCAAACTGCATCCCGCTGCCCCGGGGCAGCGGCTCGAGCTTCAGATGCACCTCGGCATAGTGGCGCAGAGGCTCATAATGGCCCACGCCCTCGATGGCCTCGGTGATGGTTTCCTTATATAATATGCCGCCGGAGTCGAACTCCACGTCCAGCCCGTACCGCTCGGCCAGCAGGCTCTTGAGCACCTCGAGCTGTATCTCGCCCATGAGCTGGACGTGGATCTCGCCCAGCGTCTCGTTCCAGACGACGTGGAGCTGAGGTTCTTCCTCTTCCAGACGGTGGAGCTTGCCCAATGCGGCATGAACGTCCGCGCCCTCGGGCAGACACACCCGATAGCTCAGCACCGGTTCCAGCACCGGGAGGTCACTGTCCCGCTCGGCCCCGAGGCCGGTGCCGGGCTTCGCCTTTGTCAGTCCGGTGACGGCGCAGACCTGCCCTGGGCCGATGGCCTCTGCCAGCGTATATTTTGCGCCGGAGTAAAGCCGCAGCTGGTTGGCCTTTTCGGCCCAGGGCTCGCCGTCCGCTTCGCCGGTGAGCTGGGCTTTGACTTTCAGCTCACCGCCGGTGACGCGCAGCCAGGTCAGCCGCTCGCCCCGCTCATCCTGCGAGACTTTGAACACCCGCGCACCGAAAGCTTCCAGCGCCGGGGCGGCGCGGGTGTATTCGTCGAGGCCGGCCAGCAGCTCGTCCACGCCCTGTAAGCCGCCGGCATTCTCCCTCTGCAGGGCCACGCCAAACCAGCAGGGAAAGACGTGCCGCCGGGCGACGGCCGGGATGATGTCCTCCGCCGTCAGGCTGCCCGCGTCCAGCATCTTTTCCATCAGGCGCTCGTCGCAGAGGGCCAGTGCCTCGTCCCGTTCGGCCTGCTCTGCGCCGAAATCCACGAATCCGTCGCCCAGACGGTGGGAAAGCTGGCTCAGCAGCGCCTCTTTGCCCGGGCCGGGCAGATCCATTTTATTGATGAACACGAAGGTCGGGATATGATACCGCCGCAGCAGACGCCAGAGCGTCTCGGTATGGCTCTGGACGCCGTCGGTGCCGCTGATGACCAGCACAGCGTAGTCGAGCACCTGCAAGGTGCGCTCCGTCTCGGTGGAAAAGTCCACATGGCCGGGGGTGTCCAGCAGGGTGATATTCGTACTTCCCGTTTTCAGCAGAGCCTGCTTGGAAAAGATGGTGATCCCACGCGCCTTTTCCAGCGTATCGGTGTCGAGGAAGGCATCTTTGTTATCCACCCGGCCCAGCTTGCGGATGCTGCCCGCGCGGTAGAGCATTGCCTCGGAAAGGGTGGTCTTGCCGGAGTCCACATGGGCAAGGATGCCCACCACCAGCTGTTTTTCGCTTTTTTCTGCCATGTCCGCTGCCCTCACACTGCGCCTGCGATGAGTCCGATGATGAGCAGCGCTCCGCCCAGGATGAGATTCGAGAGCATGCTGCAATAGGTGCGCTCTTCCGGTTCCAGCTCCTCGAAGGAGACGATGCGCTCATCGGCAAAGTCCACGATGGACTTGGTGGAGTGGAACTTCTTCTTTTTGCCCATATCCTTAAACTCTTCGCCCAGATGATGGATGGTCACACCGTCCAGACGCAGGTAGTTCACCCACGCCCACGCCAGCAGCACGACGCCCAGCAGCAGGGCCGGGGCCTGCCACATGGTAAACGTGCCGTCGCTGACGTAGCGGTCCCACAGCAGCATCAGCACGGCCACCACCGACACCCGGGTGACGGATTTATACAGAATGGGGCGGAACATATATTTTTGATACATCGAAACCAGCTTTTTCATCCAAGGACGCTCCTTTTATAGAAGTAACATTCTTTTTTATTGTAGCATGATTTTGTGAAAAAAGATAGCCGCTTTGCGTTTTCCAACTTTCGTTGTATCCATTCGTCATCTTGTAAAGGTATGACTTCTTTCCATCCTTTACCGTTTTTTTGCCGTCATTTTTCAGAAAAAAGCATCCGTTACCATTTTGTTTCTATTTCAGCGCTGTATGTCATTGACTTCTTTTGCCCACAATGTTAGAATACGAAAGGTGCGGTCCCGGGCGCTTTGTGCGTTTTTGGCACCCGGAGCGCGCTGTTTTTTGCATTTAGGATAGGAAAAAAGGAAAACAATATCTCGGAGGAGCGTATCTCAATGAACATCGATTTTGAGTCCCGCAACATCACCCGCCGCAGCTTCCTGAAGGGCGCAGGCGTCGTGGGTGCCGCCGGCCTGCTGTCCGCCTGCGGCGGCAGCAAGTCCAACAACTCCGGCAGCACGGCTGCTTCCGGCGCACAGGCCCCCAACTCTACCGGTGCCACCCCCCTCAAGGAGTACATCTCCTGGGAGTCTGCCAACCGCGAGATCGAGAGCTGGAACCTGCTGTACAGCCAGACCCTCAGCGACGCCAACGTCGTCACCAACCTGTGGGACGGCCTGATGAGCTTCGACTGCTACGGCAAGCTGGTGCCCGCCATCGCCACCAGCTGGGAGGCCAACGAGGACTCCACCGTCTGGACCTTCCACCTGCGCGACGATGTGGACTGGGTGGACTGCAACGGCGAGGTGAAGGAGCACATCACCGCCACCGATTTTCTGGTCGGTCTGGAGTGGGTGCTGAACGCCTCCAAGAACGAGGCCAACAACACCTCCATGCCCACCCTGTACATCGTGGGCGCTGAGGAGTACTACGAGAAGACCAAGGATATGGGCGCGGCCGCCGCCGACCTGCGCTATCAGGATATGCTGGACGCAGGCGTGGGCATCGAGGCTCCCGACGACTACACTCTGGTGTTCACCTGCAAGCACTCCTGCCCCTACTTTGATACCGTGGCCTCCTACACCAGCTTCTACCCCGCCTCTCAGGTGCTGATCGACGAGCTGGGCATCGAGACCTTCCGTGGCTGCGACAACACCAACATGTGGTACTGCGGCCCCTATATCGTCGAGGAGTATATCCAGGGCAACACCAAGAGCTATATCCCCAACCCCCACTACTACGATGCTGCCAACGTCAGCCGCTTCGAGCGTCTGACCGTGACCATGATCTCCGATCAGGCCATCGCATTCCAGCTCTACCAGAACCGCGAGCTGGACGAGATGGACCTGAACGAGAGCACCATCACCACCATCACCTCCGACCCCAACAACGAGTACAACAGCCAGCTCTGTGAGAAGCGCGCCCGTCCCACTGCCTACGCCATGCACTTCAACTACCAGAAGAACAACGCCGACGGCACCCCCGATGTGAACTGGAACAAGGCCATCGCCAACACCGCTTTCCGTCAGTGCTTCTACCGCGGCCTGAACCTGAAGGCATGGTTCTCCCGCTACAACAAGATCAACCCCCTGAAGTGCGAGAACGACTACTACACCATGAAGGGTCTGTGCTACAACACGCAGGGCGTTGAGTACACCACTCTGGTGGCCAAGGAGATGGGCTTCGACGCTGAGAAGTACGACGGCGAGACCATGATCCGCCTGCGTGCCAACGGCGGCGACATCTCCGCCCTGAAGAAGCAGGCCATGGAGGAGCTGAGCGCCATCGGCGTCACCTTCCCCGTCAAGGCCACCTACTTCATCATCGCCAGCAGCACCTCTGCACTGGACAACGCCACCATCCTCAAGCAGTGCTTCTCCGACAGCTTCGGCGACGACTTCATCAAGCTGGACATCCAGACCTACGTTTCCAGCCTGACCCAGGAGGTCCGCACTCCCCAGCTCCAGAGCTTTGTCATCAACGGCTGGAGCGCCGACTTCGGCGATCCCGTCAACTTCCTCGGTCAGGAGACCCTCCACGACGACAATGCTTTCTACTCCCACTACTACTCCAACATCGCCCGGGTGGCTGAGGCTCCTGCCGACTACCAGAAGGACCTGATGGATGCTTTCGAGCAGTACACCGATCTGGTCAATGCCGCCAACGCCATCGTCAACGACACCGACGCCCGCTACGAGGCCTTCGCCAAGGCTGAGGCCTATATGCTGGAGAACGTGCTGGTCAGCCCCACCTACTACGACATCGCATGGTCTCTGACCCACGCCAACGAGTACAGCAAGATCAACGCCATGTACGGCAGCTGCAACTACAAGGCCGTCAACTGGGAGACTTCCGAGGAAGCCTACACCACCGTCCAGTACGAGCAGTTTGCCAAGGCTTTTGACGCTGCTACTCAGGGCTAAGCAGACGCAAAAGTCATTCCATTTCAGTTAGCACATGAAATCTTTTCATTTTTATGTGTTTGCTGAATCAATAAGATTCAATCCGTACCAGAGTGGTTTTTCTTGACTTCCCGCCTGTGGGATGATAGAATATTTGCAATCGATACGGGTTCTGCAATGGCGCAGAAACAGATCAATAAAATCTGTCTCTGCGCCCTTTTTGTACCCTTTTGAAGCCGGGTTCATGGCCAGAGTGCGCCGGATAGGCGAGGATTTTTGCCCACAGACAAGGCGATTTTCCGCAGCAATCCTGACGGATTGCAAGGGAGAGCAACGCAGTATGTGAGCAAAAAGACCGTTCAGACGGCGTACAATGGTTATGAAGACGGCTTCCAGACCTTGTGGGAAGGTAAAGCAGTATGGACAGGATAGGGATTTGGGGAACGCAGAGCCGTACCAGTCATTACAGGAGGGAAAGAATATGTACCACGATTTTGAGTCTTACACCATCACCCGCCGCAGCTTCCTCAAGGGTGCCGGCGCTGTTGGCGCAGCCGGTCTGCTGGCTGGCTGCGGCGGCTCTTCTTCCGGCACCGCAGCCAGCGCTTCGTCGGCTTCTTCCGGTGCAGCTGCTTCCGGCAAGGGCCTGAGCGAGCTGTTTACTTACGAGACTTCCGGCCGTGAGATCGAGAGCTGGAATATCCTCTACAGCCAGCAGGCCATCGACTTCAACGTGACGACCAACATCATCGACGGTCTTATCAGCTTCGACAACTACGGCAAGCCGGTGCCAGCTCTGGCTAAGAGCTGGGAGCACAACGAGGACTCCACTGTCTGGACCTTCCACCTCCGTGACGATGTGGACTGGGTGGACATGAACGGCGAGGTGCAGGACCACCTGACCAGCAAAGACTTCCTCGTAGGCTTCGAGTGGGTGCTGAACGCAAAGAAGAATCAGGCCTCCAACACCTCCATGCCCTCCACCACCGTCGTGGGCGCAGCCGACTATTACGACAAGACCTATGCGATGGACGACGCAGCCGCCGCGGCCCTGACCTACGACGATATGCTGGCCGCAGGCGTCGGCATCGACGCGCCGGACGACTACACCGTCGTCTTTACCTGCCTGAACCCCTGCCCCTACTTCGACACCGTGGCTTCCTACGTCTGCTGCTATCCGGCACCCCCGGCTCTGGTGGAAAAGCTGGGCGTCGAGGGCTTCCGCGGCGTGGACTACACCCAGCAGTGGTGCTGCGGCCCCTACCTCATCGAGGAATTCGTCTCCGACAACTCCAAGCGGTTCATCCCGAACCCCCATTATTATGCGGCAGACGAGTGCAGCCGCTTCGAGCGCGTGTCCCTGAGCATGATCACCGACCTGACCGTGGGCTACCAGCTGTATCAGAACCGTGAGCTGGACGAGCTGGAGCTGAGCGAGAGCACCCTGACCACCATCACCTCCGACACTTCCAACGCCTACAACGACCAGCTCTGTGAGAAGCGCCCCACCAAGTACGCCTACGACTTCCATTTCAACTTCTACTGCCTCAACACCGACGGCACCCCCAACGAGAACTGGAACAAGGCCGTGGCCAACCGGGCATTCCGCCGCTGCTTCCAGGAGGGCCTGAACCTCATCCCCTACTACGCACGCTTCAACAAGATCAACCCCCTCAAGTGCGAGAACAACTTCTACACCATGAAGGGCGTCTGCTACAACTCCAAAGGCACCGATTATGTTGACCTGGTGGCCAAGGAGCTGGGCATCGACGGCGAGAAGTATGACGGCAAGACCATGGTCCATCTGCGCAAGTCCACCGCCGACTCCATCGCCGCCCTCAAGAAGCAGGCCATGGATGAGCTGACCGCCATCGGCGTCACCTTCCCGGTCAAGGCTCCCTTCTTCTTCGTGGCCGGCAACACCGTGACTCAGGACAACGCCACCGTTCTGAAGCAGTGCATCACCGACAGCTTCGGCGACGACTTCATCCAGCTGGACCTCGGCACCTACGTTTCCAGCTTTGCAAAGGAAGTCCGCATCCCCAAGCTCCACGGCTTCGTCATCAACGGCTGGGGCGCAGACTTCGGCGACCCCGTCAACTTTGTGGGGCAGGAGATCCTGCACGACTCCAACGCCTACTACGCCGTCAACTACTCCAACATCCAGCTGGTGGCGGAGGATCCCGCCGATTACCAGAAGGAGCTGGTAGACGAGTTCGAACAGTTCACCGACCTTGTCAACGCGGCCAACGCCATCGTGGACGACACCGACGCCCGCTATGAGGCCTTCGCAAAGGCCGAGGCCTACATGATCAACAACTCGCTGGCCGTCCCCTGCTACTACGATGTCCGCTGGTGCCTGACCCACGTCAACGAGTACACCAAGATCAACGCCATGTTCGGCCCCTGCAACTTGAAGTACGTCAACTGGGAGACCAGCGAGGACGCCTACACCACCGCTCAGTACGAGGAATTTGCCAAGGCTTTCGACGCCGCAAAATCTTAACTTTTTCTTAACTTTTCCGCCGGGAGTTCCTGCTTCCGGCCCGTATCCCACACACGGGAGCTGTTCTTGGATTAAGAACAGCTCCCGTTCTTTTGTTTTTGGGCCTGTTTATCTTATTTTCGTCACCCTTCATCACAGTAAAGTAAATTTATTTCATCTCTATGCAGAGTGCGACTTTCTTTTAGAAGAAAAAGCGATTTCCATTCCATTGACAACTATTTATTTCGATGGTACAATATATGTCGTGTTAAGGATTTTACGGGAGGAGCACAGGCGCAGACAGAGGGGTCTGTTTCTGCGCTCTTTTGTATTCTCTGGCAATACAGGGAGGGCAGATAATCTCGTAAAAGAGTGGGAAATCGGCAGGGCAAGGTACCCTGCGCCATAGAGCCGAGACACGAAAAAATAATTGGGAGGAAAACACAATGAACGCAAATTTTGAGTCTCATTCCATCAGCCGCCGCAGCTTCCTCAAGGCTTCCGGCGTCGTGGGCGCTGCAAGCATCCTGGCCGCTTGCGGTGGTTCTTCCAGCAGCACTGCTGCCAGCACCTCCGGTGCTGCCTCCGGCGCAGCTGCACCCGCAGCCGACGCCATCACCGATTACGTCTCCTTCGAGACCTCTAAACGTGAGCTGGAGACCTGGAACTTCCTGTACAGCCAGTCCGCTTCCGACCTGAACGTCATCACCAACTGCTGGGACGGTCTGCTGAGCTTCGACTGCTACGGCAAGGCAGCCCCCGCCATCGCATCCAGCTGGGAGCACAACGACGACTCCACCGTCTGGACCTTCCACCTGCGCGACGATGTCGATTGGTGCGACGTCAACGGCGAGGTCAAGTCTCACCTGACCTCCAAGGACTTCCTCGTGGGTCTTGAGTGGGTCCTGAACGCGCTCAAGAACGAGGCCTTCAACACCTCCATGCCCTCTGAGACCGTCGTGGGCGCTGCTGAGTACTACGACCTGACCAAGGACAAGGGCGACGCTGCCGCCGACATGACCTATGAGGATATGCTGGCTGCCGGTGTCGGCGTCGAGGCACCGGACGACTACACTCTGGTCTTTACCTGCAAGAACCCCTGCCCCTACTTCGACACCGTCGCTGCCTACAACAGCTTCTACCCCGCCTCTGAGGACCTCATCAAGGAGCTGGGCATCGATGGCTTCCGTGCCTGCGATTACTCCACCATGTGGTACAATGGTCCGTACCTCATCGAGGAGTATATCCAGCAGAACACCAAGAGCTTCATCCCCAACCCCAACTACTACGCTGCAAACGACTGCACCCGTTTCGAGCATCACACCATCACCATGATCCCCGACCTGTCCATGGGCCTGCAGCTGTACGAGAACGGCGAGGTCGATAACATCGACCTGACCGAGTCCAACCTGACCACCATCACCTCCGACCCCAACAACAAGCACAACAAGTTCCTGTGCGAGAAGCGCCCCACCAAGTTCAGCTTCCAGATGCACCTGAACTTCCAGCGCAAGGATGAGAACGGCAATCTGGACGAGAACTGGAACAAGGCTGTTGCAAACCGCGCGTTCCGTCAGTGCTTCTACAAGGGCATCAACTTCACCAACTACTACGCCCGCACCAACAAGATCAACCCCCTGAAGTGCGAGAACGACTACTACACCATGCCCGGCGTCTGCTACAACACCAAGGGTGAGGAGTACACCACTCTGGTCGCCAAGGAGATGGGCTTCGACGGTCAGGCTTACGACGGCAAGACCATGATCCGCCTCCGCGACAACGGCGGCGACATCGCTGACCTGAAGAAGCAGGCCATGGAAGAGCTGAGCGCTATCGGCGTCACCTTCCCCGTCCACTGCTACCACTACATCAAGAGCGGCGACACCAATGCTCTGGATACCGCCACCGTCCTGAAGCAGTGCTTCTCCGAGAGCCTGGGCGATGACTTCGTCGTGCTGGATATCGGCACCTATGTCTCTTCCATCTATAAGGAAGTCCGTAACGTCCAGCTGCACTCCATCCTGCAGAACGGCTGGGGCGCTGACTTCGGCGACCCCATCAACTTCCTGGGTCAGGAAGTCCTGAGCGACGACAACGCCTACTACGCTCAGACCACCTCCTGGATCGCAGCCGTTGAGAAGGATCCTCAGGATTACCAGAAGGAGCTGCTGGCAGATTATCAGGAGTTCACCGATCTGGTCACTGAGGCAAAGGCTATCGTCACCGATACCGATGCACGCTATGCCGCATTCGCAAAGGCTGAGGCTTCCATGCTGAACAACGCACTGTGCATCCCCTGCCTGTACGAGGTGCTCTGGTGCCTGACCCATGTCAACGAGTACACCAAGATCAACGCCATGTACGGTCCCTGCAACTACAAGGCCGTCAACTGGGAGACCCGTCAGGGCGACGGCTACACCACCGAGGAGTACGAGGCTTTCTCCGCTGCTTTCAATGCAGCAACCAAAGCCTGATGATTATTTTATAAAGGTTTGGTTATCATGTTAAAATACACCGTCAAGCGGCTGGCTCAGTCGCTCGTCACGATCTTATTGATCGCAACCATCGTCTTTTTGCTGATGCGCTGCCTGCCTACGGACTACTACTTCACGGAAGAACAGCTCATGAAGTTTACCGAAGAGCAGAAATACGCCGCGCTGGAAGCCGCCGGTCTGACCGACCCCATCGGCACCCAGCTGCTGAACTTCTACAACGACCTGCTCCATCTGGACTTCGGCACTTCCCGCCGCATCCAGAATGGCGCTTCCGTCGTGAAGGTCATCGGCAAGAAATTCGGCGTCTCCATGCGCCTCGGCCTGATCTCCGCCGGCATCTCTCTGCTGGTGGGCATCATGCTGGGCATCCTGCAGACCGCCTTCAAGGACAAGGTCTTTGACTGGATCGGCACGGCCTACACCGTTTTCGTCAACGCTGTGCCTTCTCTGGTCTCCTATTCGCTGGTGCTGGTCTTCGGCTCCAAATACCTGGGTTTCCCCACGCTGTACTCCACCCGTAATGTCGGCCCGTCCAGCGTGCTGCCCATCGTCTGCTTGTCGCTGGCGTCTATCGCAGGCTACGCTCTGTGGACCCGCCGCTACATGGTGGACGAGCTGACCCGCGATTATATCAAGCTGGCCCGCGTCAAGGGCCTGAGCTCCAGCGAGATCATGTTCAAGCACGTGCTGCGCAACGCCATGGTCCCCATGGTGCAGTATATCCCCCAGTCCATCCTGCTGACGGTCGGCGGCTCTCTGCTGATGGAGCGGTTCTTCTCCGTTCCCGGCATGGGTCCCCTGCTGACCGACGCCATCCAGCGCTATGACCTGAACGTCGTCCAGACTCTGGTCATCCTCTACGCTGCACTGGGCATCGTGGGTGTTTTCCTGGGCGACGTGCTGATGATGCTGGTTGACCCGCGCATTACTCTGACCGGAAAGGAGGCCGCACGCTGATGGCTAAAGCATCTGATTTTGAGGGCAAGAAGCAGGACGAGCTGTTCTACTTCGTCGATTACTCTCCGGAAGAAGCCGAGCGTGTCGGCTACTCCAACTACAGCTACTGGGGTTCTGTCATCCAGAACTTCCTCAAGCACAAGGCTGCTGTCGTCTGCCTGATCCTGTTCCTGTTCCTCGTCATCTTCTCCTTCATCGCACTGGCCATCGGCAAGTACGATTATCAGACGCTGGTGACGGATTCCTCTCTGGCCTTCCGGAAGCCCAACAGCGAATACTGGTTCGGCACCGACAACCTCGGCCGCGACTACTGGTGTCAGGTGTGGTACGCTACGCAGGTGTCCATCCGTCTGGCCCTCATCGTTGCCGTGGGCGAGAGCATCCTCGGCGTCATCATCGGCCTGATCTGGGGCTATGTCCGTAAGCTGGACCGCTTCTTCACCGAGCTGTACAACCTCATCGACAATGTGCCTTACATCATCTACATGACCCTGATCGCACTGGTCGTCGGCCAGAGCTTCACCATCATGGCCGTCTCGATGATCGCCATCGGCTGGCTGGTCATGGCCCGCCGCGTCCGCAACATGGTGTTCATGTTCCGTGACCGCGAGTACAACCTCGCGTCCCGCTGCCTTGGCACCCCGCTGTGGCGCGTTCTGACCAAGAACATCCTGCCCTATCTGGTCTCCGTCATCATCCTGCGCATGGCGCTGAGCATCCCCGCCACCATCAACCTCGAGTCCACCCTGTCCTATCTGGGCATCGGTCTGGGCATCGAGACTCCGTCTCTGGGCCTCATCCTGAGCAAGGTGCGCGGCTTCTTCCTCGATTATCCTTACCTGCTGGTCTTCCCCGCATCCATCGTGTCCATTATCTCCATTTCCTTCTATATCATGGGCAACGCTTTCTCGGATGCTGCTGACCCGCGCAACCACGTTTAACAGATGGGAGAGAAAATCACAAAAATGGATAGACAACCGATCATCTCTGCCAAAGACGTGGAGATCACCTTTAGCCTGCGCGGCAAGAAGCTGAACGCGATCCGCAAGTGCTCGCTGGACCTTTATGACGGCGAGACGCTGGCCATCGTGGGCGAGTCCGGCTCGGGCAAGTCCGTATTCACCAAGACCTTCGTGGGTATGCTGGATGTCAACGGTAAGATCACCGGCGGCTCCATCATGTACGAAGGCCGCGACATGACCAAGTTCACCGAGAAGGACTGGCTGGGCGTGCGCGGCAAGAAGATCGCCATGGTCATGCAGGACCCGATGACCAGCCTGAACCCGCTGAAGAAAATCGGCAAGCAGATCCAGGAGAGCATCGAGCACCATCAGGGCCTGAAGGGCGCGGAGGCCAAGAAGGCCGCCATCGAGATGCTGGCCAAGGTCGGCATCCCCGACCCGGAGCGCCGCTACGAGCAGTATCCGCACGAGTTCTCCGGCGGTATGCGTCAGCGTGTCGTCATCGCCATCGCTGCCGCCTGCCGTCCGCAGATCCTCATCTGCGACGAGCCCACCACCGCTCTGGACGTGACCATTCAGGCACAGATCCTGCAGCTCATCCGTGACCTGCAGAAGGAGCTGGGCATGTCCGTTATCTACATCACCCATGACCTGGGCGTTGTGGCAAACGTGGCAGACCGCGTGGCCGTCATGTACGCCGGCCAGATCGTCGAGTACGGTACCGTCGAGGAGATCTTCTACGACGCATGGCACCCCTACACCTGGGCTCTGCTGCAGGCTCTGCCTCAGCTGGGTACCAAGGGTGAGGCCCTGCCCACCATCGACGGTACGCCGCCGAACCTGTTCAATGAGATCAAGGGCGATGCATTTGCACCCCGCAACAAGCACGCGCTGGCCATCGACTTCGTGGCAGAACCTCCGTTCTTCCAGGTGTCCGAGACCCACGCGGCAAAGACCTGGTATCTGGACCCCCGGGCTCCCAAGATGGAACGCCCGCACTCCATCCAGAACCTGCGTGAGAAAATGGGAAAGATGGGAGGTTCCAACTTAAATGGCTGAGCGTGAAAAGCTGATTGAGCTGAAAGACCTTCAGATCACCTTTGGCTCCGGCAAAAAGAAGTTCGTGGCCGTGGACCACGTCAATTTTGACATCTACAAAGGCGAGACCTTCTCGCTGGTCGGCGAGTCCGGCTCCGGCAAGACCACCATTGGCCGTGCCATCTGCCGCATCAACCCGACCTCGGGCGGCGACATCTTCTTCAAGGGCCAGAAGATCAACGGCAAGATCTCCAAGGAGCTGGACCGTGAGGTCATCCGCAAGGTGCAGATGATCTTCCAGGACCCCATGGCCTCTCTGAACGAGCGCGCCAAAGTCGAGTACATCGTGGCTGAGGGTCTGTTGAACCACCACCTGTACAAGGACCAGAATGACCTGCATGAAAAGGTCATGAACGCTCTGCATGAGGTCGGCCTGCTGCCGGAGTTTGCCTCCCGCTTCCCCCACGAGTTCTCGGGCGGCCAGCGCCAGCGTATCGGCATCGCCCGTGCGCTGGTCATGGAGCCGGAGTTCATCGTGGCCGACGAGCCCATCTCCGCACTGGACGTCTCCATCCGTGCGCAGGTGCTGAACCTGCTGAACAGCATGAAGAAGTCCCGCGGTCTGACCTACCTGTTCATCGCCCACGACCTGTCGGTCGTCCGGTTCATCTCGGACCGCATCGCCGTCATCAGCAAGGGCCGCATCGTGGAGCTGGCAGAGGCTGAAGAGCTGTTCCTCCACCCCCTGCATCCCTACACCAAAGCCCTGCTGAGTGCCGTTCCCATCCCCGACCCGGGCCTGGAAAAGAGCAAGAAGCTCCTGGTCTACGACCCCAGCTGCCACGACTACAGCGTGGACAAGCCGGTCTGGGAGGAGATCGCCAACGGTCACTTCGTCTATGGCAACCAGAAGGAGCTGGAAGGCTACCGCAAGGAATATCAGAGCCAGCTCTAAGCACTGTCACTTGACTGTATTTTAACACAAACGCCCCGCCGCATTGGGAAGCATCCCATTGCGGCGGGGTTTTGTGCTGTATAAAAAGAGGCCGCTTCCCGTATTTCTGCCGGGAAGCGGCCCCTTTGTGTTTTATATCAGTCTTGCACCGGGCTTCGGCTCATGGGCCTGCCAGAGGGTGACCCACTCGGGCAGATGCAGGGTCTTCAGGCGCTGGGGCAGGGCGGCGAGATCGCCGCCCGTGAGATACCACGCCACACCGAACGCCGCCAGCGCCAGGATCACCAGCACCGCCAGCAGAACGCGGAGAGGATGCTTCTTCTTTGGGGTGGGGTCCTTGCTCTGCGAACGGCCCGGAGGATCGCTCTGTTTGGCCTGTCCGGCGGGAAGGAAGCCTGTCCCCTCGGCCTGCGGCAGACCGGCAGCGGCGCGGCGCACCATATCCAGCAGCCAGAGGCCGGGGTTATCTGCGGCGGGGACGGTGCGGAGCCAGCAGCCTTTTTTGGTGCTGAGCACCAGCACATGGTCGCTTTCCCGCTCGGCACAGGCCACGGCCAGCTCTGTTCCCACGATGCGGCGGGCCGCCTGCGCCCGGGAAAGAGCCAGACGGACAGGGTCGGGGTTGTCCCCTTCCCCGCCGAGCTTGGCCCGGGCGCGCTTTTCGATTTGGGGGCCGACCTTGGCGTCGGCATAGCTCATGGTGCCGAAGTCGTAGACCTTCTCGGCACCGGGGACTTTCTCGAGCCGGGATTCCAGCAGCGCACCGGCGGCGGCATCACCGCAGGCCAGCAGACGATCATGGGCTTCCAGCGCCTGCACGGCGGCAGCGGCCAGACTGGTATCGCCTGCACCATATACGTCCGCGCCAAAGCTGCTGCGGAGGCTCTGAGCCGCCTTTTTCAGTCCCGTGGGCGTGTCCGCATGGACAGCCAGCAGCGTCTCTGCGCCCCGGTTCTTCCACTGGGCCTCAGCCCTCCATTGGGGCGCAAACAGCGCCACAGCGGCTGCCAGCCGCCCCTGCGGCGCACCGTACAGGCGCAGCACACAGCGGGTCTCCTCTGCCAAATCCCATCAACCCCTCATTTTTGATTTTTACCGGACGAACGCCTCATCCAGTGCGGCCAGCGCTTCGTCGTCCGACTGCTGGGCAGCGGTGAGGGCCTGCGTCCCGGCAGGGACTTTGCCCTGTGCCAGACGCAGCGCCAGTTCCAGCGCAGCTTGTGCGGCCCGGGCGCGCACCAGCGCACGGTCAGGCCGGGAGACGAAAAGCTTCTTGACGCAGGCCACGCCATCCCGGGCAGCGCCCAGATAAACGGTGCCCACAGGGCGCACCTCGTCGCCGCCGGTGGGGCCGGCCAAACCGGTAACGCTCACAGCGATGTCAGCGCCCGAAGCCTTTGCCGCGCCCAGAGCCATCTGTGCCGCCACGGGGGCGGACACGACGTTGTACTTTTCGATGACCGCCGGGTCCACGCCCACGAGCTTTGCCTTGGCCTGCTCCCAGTAGGTGACAAAGCCATAGCCGAACACCTCGCTGGAGCCGGACACGGAGGTCAGACGCTGTGCAATGAGGCCGCCGGTGCAGCTCTCGGCGGTGGCGATGGTCAGCCCCTTTTCCTGCAGGGTATGGACCACCGTCTCTTCCAGACCGGCCACATTCTCATCATACACCGCATCGCCCAGCAGATCATAGAACTTTTTGGCATACGCGCGGCACATTTTTTCGCCGTCCTCGTCGGAGCGGGCGCGGGCGGTAATGCGGATCTCGCACTCGCCGGTCTTGCAGTAGATGGCGGCGGTGGGGTTCGGGTTTTCCAGCAGGTCGCGCACCTTATACTCAATATCGCTCTCGCCGCCCAGCACACGGAGGGTGACGGAGTGGAGGGTGCAGTTCTGGCGCTCCATCAGCAGAGGGCGGACGCTCTCCGTCCACATGGCCTTCATCTCGTGGGGGACACCGGGCATGAGGACGGCGCAGCGGCCGTCCTGCTCGAACCACGCGCCGGGGGCTGTGCCGTGGTTGTTGATGATTTTATGGCCCTTGGTGGGGACCATCGCCTGTTTGCGGTTGTTGGGAGTGGTCTCGCGGCCGGTGCGGGCAAAGTAGCTGGTGATCTTATCCCACTCGGCCTCATCGAAGGCCAGCTCATCCCCGAAGCAGGCGGCGACGGTCTCCTTGGTCAGGTCGTCCGCCGTGGGGCCGAGACCGCCGGTAAAGACCAGCAAGTCGCAGCGGCTCCTGGCCTCGTTGACGAAATCGGCCAGACGGCCATGGTTGTCGCCGATGGTGCTCTCCCGCTGGACCGTGATGCCCAGATCAGCCAGCTCCCGGCTGAGGTACTGGGCGTTGGTGTTGAGGATGTTGCCGAGAAGGAGCTCGGTACCCACACTGATGATCTCTGCTGTCATGGCTCAGCCCTCGAATTCCACGTCGTCGGTGATACGCAGGCGGATACGTTCGGCGGCCTCTGCGGCCTCGGCTTCCAGCTCTGCCAGACCGGGCATCCCGGCCTCGGCTTCGAGGATCTCGCTCAGTTCGGGGCGGATCTTCGGGTGCGGCGGGGTAAAGATGGTGCAGCAATCCTCGTAGGGCAGGATGCTCGTCTCGAAGGTGTTGATGTGGCGGGCCGTCTCGACGATCTCGGTCTTGTCCATGCCGATGAGGGGGCGGAGGATGGGCAGGTCCTGGGCGGCGTCGGTACACTGCAGAGCCTTGACGGTCTGGCTGGCCACCTGTGCCAGACTCTCGCCGGTGACGAGGGCTTCACAGCCCTGCTTCCTGGCGATGATGTTGGCAATGCGCATCATGCTGCGGCGCATGAGGACGGTGAAGAGAACGTCGGGCGCGTTATCGCGGATATACTCCTGAGGCTTGGTATACGGCACCACAAAGAGGTTGGTGCTGCCGGTATAGGGAGTGATAAGCTGGGCCAGATCCTTAACTTTCAGTTTTGCGCGTTCAGAAGTATACGGAGGGGACGCAAAATGGATGTGGTCGAGGCCGAGGCCGCGCTTTGCCATCCGGTATGCCGCCACAGGGCTGTCGATGCCGCCGGACAGCATATTGAGGGCGCGGCCGGAGGTGCCCACCGGCAGGCCACCCTCACCCTGTATTTTCGGGCCATGGATATACGCACCGTAATCGCGGATCTCCACGATGACCTTGAACTGAGGGTTCTTGACGTCCACCCGCAGGTAGTTGTGCCTGCCCAGCAGATAGGCACCCAGCTCCCGCATCAGCTCGGGGCTGGTCATGGGGAAGGTCTTGTCGGAACGGCGGGCCTCGACCTTGAAGGTCTTGATGCCGTGGAGGCTGTCGCCCAGATAATCCTCGGCGGTCTGGCAGATGGTGTCGAAATCCTTCTCACAGACCACAGCACGGCTGAGGGCCGCGAGGCCGAACACCTTGCTCACCCGCTCAAAGGCGAGGTCCATATCAATGTCTTCCTCTTCCGGCTCCATGTAGAAGGTGGACTGGGTGCAGTAGACGCGGAACTTGCCCACCGTCTTGAGACGGTAGCGCAGGATCTTCATCATCGTCGATTCAAACTGGTTGCGGTTGAGGCCCTTCAGGGACATTTCGCCCTGATAGCCCATAATGACTTCGCGCATAATAGCTTCTCCTAATATTGTGTTGTTCATCAGCCGGTGCTCCGGTAGCTTTCTCCTCGGACACGAGTCGGGCCATTCCATCGCCCGCCCTATTGCCTGCGGCAACAGGGTCCCACCCCAGCGGACGGTCCTCGGAGAAACTCCCCTCCCACCGGCCCGGGCAGCTGCTGCTTTTTACTTTTTGATTCTCTGCAAGTGCTTCATGCCATCCTCAAAGCGCTCGAGGAAGGCATCCACATCCTCCGGGGTGTTGTCGGCACAGAAAGACACCCGGATGGCCGTGTCGATGGCCAGCGGGTCGCGGCCCATAGCCGCCAGCGTGTGGCTGGGCTGTCCCCTGCCGCAGGCACTGGCCGACGAGACGTAGATCTGCTTCTCGGACAGCCAGGCCAGCATCGTCTCGCTCTTGATGCAGTTCTCGCTGAAATTCAGCACCTCAGGCACAGCGCCCGCCGGGCTGTTGATCTCCACCTCCGGGAACACAGAAAGCCCCGCGCGGAGGCGGTCGTTGAGGGCTCGCACGGCTTTGTCGCGGCTCTTGATGCTGCCGGCCAGGCGGGTGGCCGCGGCGGCAAGGCCCAGCGCATAGGGCAGGTTTTCGGTGCCGGGGCGGAGGCCGCGCTCCTGCTCACCGCCCAGATAGGGCGGCTGGAACGCCTGCACCAGCCGGTCGCTCAGATAGAGCGCACCGACGCCCTTGGGTGCGTGGATCTTGTGGCCGCTGACCGCCATCGTGTCGATGTTGTCCAGCTTGATGGGGACGCGCATCCACGCCTGCACAGCGTCCACATGGACGATGGTGCGGCTGTTGCGGCGCTTGACCTCGGCAGCCAGACGCTCCACGTCGTTGCGGGTGCCTATCTCGTTGTTGACCATCATGCAGGCCACGAGGATGGTATTCTTGTCCACGGCATCCAGCATCTTGTTGATGTCCAGTGTGCCGTCGGCCTGAGGCTTCACGACAGTGACGTTATAGCCCTGCGCGGCCAGACGTTCCAGCGGGCGCTGGACGCTGGGGTGTTCGAAACCCGACACCACGATGCCCTTGCCGAAGGTGCGGGTCTGGGCCGCGCCCAGCAGGGCCAGATTATTGCCCTCGCTGCCGCAGGAGGTAAAGTACAGCTCCTTCGACTTGCAGCCCAGGGTGCGGGCCACGGCGGCACGGGCGGCGTTCAGGGCCTCTTCGCTCCGTGCGCCGGGGGCATAGAGACTGGAGGGGTTGGCCCAGTGCTCCCGCATGGCTTTGTCTATCACGTCTGCCACCTCAGGAGCAACGATGGTGGTGGCGGCGTTATCCAGATAATGCAGTTCCGGATCATGCAGCATAATTTCATTCCTGCCTTTTGTGCATAAAATATCAGGATAAGTATACCACAAAGTTCCGCATAACGCAAAATATTTGCACAGCAAAAAAGGGGCCGCTCCATGCAGGAGCAGTCCCTTTCAGCAGCTTGCGGTTCGCGTTTGGGTTCAGCCGTTCTCGTTTGCCTTCTGCAGCCAGATGCTGCCGATGTCCAGTGCATTGTACAGGCCGTTCTTGGTGGTCTGACGTGCCACGCGGGCCTCACGGGGCTTGGACTCATCGGTAGAGAGTAGCTGCAGATGGACCTTGTCTGCCACATCCACACCGCCCACGGTCTTGGTGGACTGGATCTGCAGATAAAGCACATACGGGTCGGTCATGCAGCCGTAATACAGCTCATTGTCCTTGCGGACGAGGGGCTTGCCTTTATAAGTCAGTTTCGGAGTAAATGGCATCGTGAAAGCCTCCCTATCATACTTGATTCACTTTAGTATATCATATTTATAACAGAAAACGCAAGGGCAGGCCCCCGGAATATGGGAATTTTTCCTCACGGGTTGCACGGGCCGGGGCTGTGCTGTATAATAGGGGCAAAAGTACCCATTCCGCCACAGGAGGACATTATGGCAGATTATCAGGAATATCGCCGCCGCATCCTTCACCGGCGCTGGCGCAGGATCTTCATCACCGCTGCGCTGCTCATCCTATTGGTGCTTCTGGCCGCTGTGGGCGTCCTCTGGAAGCGCCTTCACCGCGAGCCAGCCCCCAATACGGCCCAAGGCCCCACCATTCTGCAGCAGGAGCTGACCGGCAGCGAGTGGAACACCATCAGCTACACCCCGGCCCGACGCCTGAGTGTCCAGACCCTCGACAACGGGATGACCGCGATGGACTTCCGCCTCGCGGCCCAGCCTGCCAGCCCTGCCGTGGAGCGGAGCAGCTTTTCGGACGTGAGTTTTTTGGGCGACAGCCTGACGCAGGGGATGCAGCTGTACGACACCGGCCTGCCCAACGCGCACTTCTGCGCCTATAAGGGCGTCGGCCCCAATGCCGTCGTCAACAACACCACCTGCCGCCGGGCCGACGGCGAAAAGGAAGTCCCGATGGAGGCGCTGGCCTCCCAGCAGCCCCGGGCGCTCTACATCCTGCTGGGTACCAATGTGCTGACCGCTGACAGTGATTATACCAGCTTCCTCACCTATTACCGGCTGATGCTGGACATGATCTCGCAGGCACTGCCCAACACGAAAATTTACGTCCAGTCCATCACCCCGGTCCGGCCTGAAGTGCGCAAAAAGTCCCCCGGCCTCTACAAGGAGCGGCTCCGTGAGATAAACGATGCTCTTTCGGCCATCGCGCTGGAAAAGGGCTGCACCTTCCTGAACCTCTGGGAGGCGCTGGCCGACGAGAACGGCGACCTCATCGAGGAATACGCCCAGCCGGACGGCTACCATCTGCTGCCCGCCGGGTACGACGCATGGGTGGATTACCTCTGCACCCACACCTGATAGCGATAGAAAGGCCCTCTCAGCGGCGCTGAGAGGGCCTTTTGCTGTCTTAAGATCAGAACGCGATGCCGGCGTTGTCGTACAGCCAGCGGAGTGCGAACCAGCCAAAGGCCGCAGAGCCCTCGTAGAGGATGCTGTCGTCGAACCGCACCTTGGGGTGGTGCTGGCCGTAGCAGCAGCCCTGCTCCGGGCCGCCTGCGGCGATGAACATGCTCACAGTAGGCACCTCATGGCTCACGAAGGCGAAATCCTCGCTGCCGCCGCCGGGCTTTCCGCCGGTGAGGGCGGTCATGTCCATGGCCCCCTTCCCCAGCAGTTCGGTCATATAGTCCATCGCATTCTCGGCGAGGGGCTTGTCCACCACCATGCAGGGGCAGTAATCGGCAAAGGATACCTCTGCGGTGCAGCGGAAGGCCGCCGCCACGCCCTGCGCGATCTCGGTCATGCGGGTGCGAATGAGTTCGCCGGTCTTATTCTCCGGGTCGGTGGTGCGGATGGTCCCCCACATCTGGGCCACATCCGGGATGACATTGGATGCCGCACCGGCCTCGAAATGGCCGGTGGTCAGCACACCGAAGTCGCCGGGCTTCAGCTCCCGGCTGTTGATTTCCTGCAGGGCGATGTGGATGTGGGCCGCAGCCGTGATGGGGTCGATGCAGTTTTCCGGGGTAGAGCCGTGACCGCCCTTGCCCTTGACCACGATATGGTACTGCTCACAGCTGGCCATCGTGATGCCGCCGCCCGGCACCAGCACCGTACCTACCGGCAGCGGCATTCCGGCCAGCACATGGAACATCACAGCGGCGTCCACATGGGGGTCTTCCAGCAGGCCGCCCGCGATCATATCCGGGGAGCCCTGAAAAATTTCTTCGGCAGGTTGGAATTCCAGCTTGACCGTACCTTCCAGCTCGTCCTCGTGAGCCTTGAGCAGCTTCGCTGCACCCAGCAGCATGGCCGTATGCATATCGTGGCCGCAGCCATGCATCTTGCCGGGGACTTCCGAGCTGAACTCTTCACCCGAGTCCTCGGGGATGGGCAGGGCGTCCATATCGGCACGCAGCAGGATGGTCTTGCCGGGCTTTTTGCCGCCTGCCAGCGCAATGACGCCAGCCTTGCCGCAGTCCTTCGGCTCATAGCCCATTTCCGTCAGCGCCTTTTTGACCAGCTCCTTCGTGTGGGGCAGATCGAAGCCCACCTCCGGGTGGCGGTGGAGCGTCCGACGCCACTGCTGCAGCTGCGGCTCCAGTGCGCGGGCCTCCTTCAAAAGCTCTTCCGATGTGATATTCATACTCATCCGCTCCTTCTTTTTTATAAGAAGCCATTTTCATAAGCATTGCATCCCGCTTACGAAAACTGCTTCTCGATTCAGAAAAAGCCCTCCCGAGGGAGAGCTTTTTGCTGTGTTATGTTCAGCCCTCGGTGTGGCTTCCTTCGGGGTGGTACTTGGCACAGGTACACTTTTTCCACTTCAGGCCGCTGCCGCAGGGGCAGGGGTCGTTGCGGCCGATCTTGATGACGCGGACAGGCTGCCCCTTGGGTGCGCCCTTTGCGCCGGGTGCGCCGTTGCCAGGCACATAGCCCTCGCCGGTGGGTTTGGCCACCTGCTCACGCTTGGGGGCCTTGCCCGCCTCGCGCACCTCGATGGTCAGCAGCATCTTGACGCTGGACTCCCGGATGGAATCGACCATCTGGTCGAACATGTCAAAGCCCTCGATGCGGTACTCGACGACGGGGTCCTTCTGGCCGTAGCCGCGCAGAACGATGCCCTGACGCAGCTGGTCCATGTTATCAATATGGTCCATCCACTGGCGGTCTACACACTTGAGCAGGCAGATACGCTCCAGCTCACGCATCAGAGGTGCGCCGTAGCGCTGCTCCTTGTCGTTCAGGACGTCCATGCCGCGCTGATACAGCATATCCGCGATGCTCTCCTGAGAGATGCTGTCGTAGTCAGCAACAGTGTAGTGGAAGTCGGCGTCGGTGGTCAGCCAGCCCAGATAGTGGCGGCGGAGCGCACCGAAGTCCCACTCGTCCTTCACATCGCCTGCGAGGAACTGCTTGCAGCTGGACTCAATGTTCTCCTTCAGCATATTGTGCATCTCGGCGCTGATGTCCTCACCGTCCAGGACCTTGCGGCGCTGACCATAGATGATCTCGCGCTGCTGGTTCATGACGTCGTCGTATTTCAGGACGTTCTTGCGGATCTCGAAGTTCCGGCCCTCGAGCTTCTTCTGGGCAGACTCGATGGTGCTGGTGATCATCCGGTTCTCGATGGGGGTGTCCTCGTCGATGCCCAGAGTACCCATCAGGCTCTGCACGCGGTCGCCGCCGAACAGACGCATCAAATCGTCCTCGAGGCTCAGATAGAAGCGGGATGCACCGGGGTCGCCCTGACGGCCTGCACGGCCGCGCAGCTGGTTGTCGATACGGCGGCTCTCGTGGCGCTCCGTACCGATGATGAACAGACCGCCAGCAGCGCGCACCTCTTCAGCCTCCGCTTCGGTCAGGGGCTTGTACTGAGCATACAGCTCATCGAACCGCTTGCGGACTGCCAGAATGTTGGCGTCGGTAGTCTCACCATGGCCGTCGGCCTCAATGAGCAGCAGCTCCACGGCTGCGGGCAGAGCCTCCTCGGGCTTTTCAGGGTTCAGCAGCTTCTCGCAGAAGTGCTCTTTGCGCATCTGGGCCTTTGCCATATACTCGGCGTTGCCGCCCAGCATAATATCGGTACCACGGCCAGCCATGTTGGTGGCGATGGTGATAGCGCCCTTCTTACCGGCCTGTGCGACGATCTCTGCCTCACGCTCGTGGTTCTTGGCGTTCAGCACGTTGAAGTCGCGGGTGTACTTCTGCAGCATCTTGGCGAGAGTCTCGCTCTTCTCGACGCTGACAGTACCCACCAGGACCGGCTGGCCGTTCTTGTGGCACTCCATGACCTGCTTGATGACGGCATTGTATTTGCCGTTGATGGTCTTGTAGATGGCATCCGGGTAATCCTTGCGGATGACAGGGCGGTTGGTGGGGACGGTAACGATGTTCAGACCATAGATCTCGGTGAACTCAGTGGCCTCCGTCTTTGCCGTACCGGTCATACCGGACAGCTTCTTATACATACGGAAGTAGTTCTGGAAGGTGATGGTGGCCAGCGTCTTGCTCTCGGCGGCGATCTTCACGCCCTCCTTGGCCTCGATGGCCTGATGGAGGCCCTCGTTGTAGCGGCGGCCGATCATCAGGCGGCCGGTGAACTCGTCCACGATGATGACCTCGCCGTTCTTCACCACATAGTCGATGTCCTTCTGCATGACACCGTAGGCCTTGATGGCCTGGTCGATGTGGTGGGCCAGGGTCATGTTCTCGGCGGCGGCCAGGTTCTCGATGTGGAAGTAGGCCTCGGCCTTCTTGATGCCGCTGGCCGTCAGGGTGCAGGTCTTGTGCTTTTCGTCCACAACGTAATCGCCGTCGGCCTGCTCGTCGGTGGAGACTTTATCTTCCAGCTCCACCACCACGCTCTTGCGCAGAGTGCGGGCAAAGCGGTCCACCTGGGTGTACAGGCTGGAGGAGTCCTCGCCCTTGCCGGAGATGATCAGCGGGGTACGGGCCTCGTCGATCAGGATGGAGTCCACCTCATCGACGATGGCAAAGGCGTGGCCGCGCTGCACCATGTTGGCCTTGTAGGTCACCATGTTGTCGCGCAGGTAGTCAAAGCCGAACTCGTTGTTGGTGCCGTAGGTGATGTCGGCGGCATAGGCGGCACGGCGGGCGTCGCCGTCCATGCCCTGTGCGATCAGGCCCACGCTCAGGCCCAGCCAACGGTACAGTTTGCCCATCCACTCGCTGTCGCGCTTGGCCAGGTAGTCGTTCACGGTCACCACATGCACGCCCTCGCCGGTCAGGGCGTTCAGGTAGGCGGGCAGGGTGGCCACCAGGGTCTTGCCTTCACCGGTCTGCATCTCGGCGATGTCGCCGCGGTGCAGGGCAATGCCGCCGGTGATCTGCACCGGGAAATGCTTCATGCCCAGCACACGCCAGGCGGCTTCGCGGCACACGGCAAAGGCGTCGGGCAGGATGTCGTCCAGCGTTTTGCCGTCGGCCAGCTGCTGCTTGAAAGCAGGGGTCTGGGCCTGCAGCTCTGCGCCCGAAAAGGCCGCATACTTGGGCTCCAGTGCCAGCACCTGCTTGACAATGGGATTGACCTTTTTCAGCTCCCGGTCGGAGAAGCTGCCAAAGAGTTTTTCAACAAGGGACATTCGTTACACCTCATACAATAGAATCAGGACGCACACACGTCCGGAAAGGCACATCAATACAATCTATATGATACACCAAAGCAGCAGGGGCGTCAAATCTGCAAGGCTAGTTTAGCCGCTTTTTGCATGAACTTTCTGTAAAAAGATGCTGCCGGGGCGTTCATAAACGCAAAAACCACCCGTGATGCAGCCATCACAGGTGGTCGGTTTTGCATTATAAGCTCTCCAGCAGATCCGGCAGCAGGGCCAGGTCGTCGATGACATGGGGGCAGGCAGCTTCCAGCAGCGCGCGGGACTGGTGCCCGCCGGTGTACAGCACACACTTGGCGCCAATGGCGGCGGCCACTTCGGCATCATGCTGGGTGTCGCCGATCATCACGCAGTGGGCCGGGTCGATGCCGGTGCGGCGCAGATAGTCGGTGCCAAGCTGCACCTTGCTCACGCCGTAGATGTCTGCAAGGCCGAGCAACTCGGTAAAAAAGCCCTGCAGACCCCGCGCGGCTACCTGCTCGATCAGGTAGTCCCGGCGGGAGGCGGAAAGTACAGCCTGTTTCCAGCCGCGGCGGGCCAGCTCGGTGAGGGTGTCCACGGCGTGGGCCATCACCGGGCAGGCGTCCACCCCGGCATTGTAGTGCGCCATAAAGTGCTCTGCCAGCATGGGGTAGGGGTGCCGGGAAAAGTCAAACCCGGCAAGGCGGTAGTAGTCCTCAATGGGGAAGCGGAACAGCTCCCGGTACTGGGCCAGATCGTACCGCTGCGGGTAGCCGTGGCTTTCCAGCATCCAGTTCAGGCACCCGTGGGTAAAATCCACATCGTCCATCAGGGTGCCGTTCCAGTCCCAGAAAATCATACCATTTGGCTGCATGGGGCCCTCCTGCGGCAAAGCCGCTTATTCCGCCCCAAAGATCTTGCTCAGAGCGGTGTTGCTTTCAATGATCTTCACCAGCAGCACGCCCAGAACGGTGCAGCTGATCAGCTCGCCGATGCCAACGGAGATGCCGTTGGTGATGCAGGCCAGCCAGATCGGGGCGCTGGAAGAGGGGTCCGGGAACATGACGGCGATCTCAATGCCGATGATCACAGCGTTGAACAGCACCGGGGGCAGGCTGGCAGCCAGGGCCAGGCCCTTGAAGCGGATGTTCCGCAGCCGGTAGGTGACCAGGCAGGCCAGCAGGGTGGCCAGAGTGCCGAAGATGACGTCCACGATGGTGGAGCACAGCAGGTTTGCCAAAAAGCAGCCCAGCACCACACCGGCAATGTACTCGACACCGAACACGGGCAGCAGGTACAAGACCTCGGCCACGCGCACCTGCCCAGCCCCATAGGAGAAGGGCAGCATTGCCAGACACAGCACCACATAGATTGCAGCCACAACGACACAGCGTACCAGGTAACGGAACAACGAATCGAGAATGATGAAAATAATTCAG
>ENA-OQKO01000692-OQKO01000692.1-human-gut-metagenome-genome-assembly--contig:-NODE-692-length-28513-cov-3.355950_pt1 | contig 28513 bp, 15 predicted proteins | sample MGYA00242777_ERZ504796 | MGnify/ENA primary metagenome ERZ504796 (study PRJEB26092, sample SAMD00036404) | human gut metagenome | host: Homo sapiens | study: EMG produced TPA metagenomics assembly of... | reverse complement strand
GCAGTTCAGTATGCGAATGAGTATGCACCGGAGCATCTGGAGATCAACGTGGAAGATCCGGATGCACTGATTCCGAAGCTGGTTAATTACGGTTCCCTGTTTATCGGCCAGAATACGGCGGAGGTATTTGGTGATTATGCTTCCGGAACCAACCATACACTTCCGACTCTTCGGGCGGCACGTTATACCGGCGGCGTCTGGGTTGGTACATTCTTAAAGACCTGTACCCACCAGAGCATGACCCCGGAGGCATCCGCGCGGATCGCACCGCTTGTATCGCGTATGGCGCATGGAGAAGGATTATCTGGACATGCAGCGGCTGCGGATGCAAGAAAATAGGAAAAATAGAAAATAATAGAATAAAACCCCTCAGATGCTGCAGCATCTGGGGGTTTTGTGTTTCAAAGCATACCGCCTGCTATTCTTGTCTTTTATTCCGGATAAACCAGTCTCTCCGGACCAATTCCATCTAAGACTTCGCGCAGAAAGCGGTCAGCCAGCCAGTTTGCCATCGGCAGGTTCATATCGAGGTAGTTGCCGCAATCTTTTGCACAAGCACCCGGAACCTCGTCTTTGTAGTCGCGCATGAAAGTAAAGAGCCCTTTCATCAGCGGTACGATCTCCTCGGATGTCAGGTCGCCTGCGAGAAGCAGGTAAAAGCCGGTGCGGCAGCCCATCGGTCCGAAGTAGAGGACGCGGTCTTTCCACTCCTCGTTATTTCGCAGCCAGGTGGCAGCCAGGTGCTCGATGGTGTGAACCTCCGCCGTATTCATGACTGGCTCATAGTTGGGGCGTGTCATGCGGATATCAAAGGTGGTGATGACCTGATCGCCCACGCGATCCTTGCGGGATACATAGACGCCAGGGAGCAGTTTCAGATGGTCAATGGTGAAGCTTGTAATTTTATCCATGAAAATACCTCCAAGTCAGTTTCATTCATCCCTATTATAAGGAAATAACGCGGATCAGACAAGGGCTTTATTTACCCAGAACCGACAAGATTCTACATGTTAAATGTATAAAAATGCATAAATCATGCATAAACCATCCGAAAATGAATAAAAAACCTCTTGACGCATAGAACCTACCTATGCTATAATCTTTCAGAAAATGAACAAAGGCGTTCATGGGCTCTGCTCATGGACGCCTTTGTTGCAGAATCAGACAATTTATAAAATATGTCTCTAATGATGTAAAAAACGCATCTGAGGAAAAACAGATTTGCTCAAATGTGAGGCTATTGAGAATGAAAAAGTAAACTGCCTGCATGAAGCTATTCACAGGCGGGGTACGAGAGAGAAAGGAATGGTGACCAGATGGAGAAACCGGTATATCTTCTGTTGGAAAACGGCGACTATTTTGAGGGAAAAAGCTTTGGCGCTCCTTTACGTGAAGTGACCGGAGAAGTCGTATTTACAACCGGTATGACAGGATACCTTGAGACGATCACAGATCCCAGCTATTTTGGACAGATTGTCGTTCAGACATTTCCGTTAATCGGAAACTACGGAGTGATTCCGCAGGACTTCGAGAATGAAGAGGTATATTTATCAGCCTATATCGTAAAAGAGTGGTGTCAGGAACCTTCCAACTTCAGATGCAGTGGGGATCTTGACACCTTTTTTAAAGAAAGAAACATCCCGGGCGTCTATGGAATCGATACGAGAAAGTTGGCAAAAACCATTCGTGAATCCGGTTCGATGAACGGCTGGCTGACCGAGGTGAAGCCGCCGTATGATGCGAAAAAGCTGGAGGAAGTGAAAAACTTCCACATTACAAAGGCGGTTGAAACCGTTACACCAAAGAAATGTGAGATCAAACCGGCGGATGAGAAAGAAGAGTTCCAGATTGTGCTCTGGGATTTCGGCGCAAAGGAAAATATCATCCGCGAGCTGACCAGGCGCGGATGCCGCGTGTCTGACCTTCCGGCTGGTACGATGGCGGAGGAGATTTTGGCGATGAATCCGGACGGAATCATGCTTTCCAACGGTCCAGGCAACCCAGAGGACAACCCGGAGATCATCGAGGAGATCCGAAAGATTACGAAGGCTGGAAAACCGATGTTCGGCATCTGTCTGGGACACCAGTTGCTGGCGATTGCCAAGCGCGCGAAGACTGGAAAGATGAAATTCGGTCACAGAGGTGCGAACCAGCCGGTCAAGGATCTGACGACCGGACGCGTCTACATCAGCAGCCAGAACCACGGCTATGAGGTACTGCGCGATACGCTGCCGGAGGGCGCGGAGGAGACATTTATCAATGTCAACGACGGCACCTGCGAGGGCATCACCTACCACGATATGCCGGCATTTACCGTCCAGTTCCATCCAGAGGCTTGTGCAGGTCCGAAGGATACGGAAGAGCTGTTTGGGCGTTTCATTCAGATGATGAGAGATTATAAGGAAAAGGAGGGCGCGTCATGCCGTTAAATAAATCCCTGAAAAAAGTTATGGTAATCGGTTCCGGTCCTATCGTCATCGGTCAGGCGGCAGAGTTTGATTATGCAGGAACGCAGGCGTGCCGGGCTTTAAAAGAGGAAGGTCTGGAGGTCGTTTTAGTAAACTCCAACCCGGCAACCATCATGACGGACAGCGCCATCGCGGATCACGTATACATCGAGCCGCTGACCCTGGAATTTGTCAAGAGAATCATTGAAAAAGAGAAGCCTGACAGCATCCTGTCCACCCTGGGCGGACAGACCGGACTGACACTGTCCATGGAGCTTGCCAAAGAAGGTTTCTTAAAGAGCCACAATGTAACGCTTCTCGGCGCGTCCCCGGAGACCATCGATAAGGCGGAGGACCGCCAGTGCTTTAAAGACACGATGGAAGCTATCGGTGAGCCGGTCATTCCGTCCAAGGTTGTCACCACCATCGAGGATGCGCTTGATTTTGCCGAGGTTATTTCTTACCCGGTTATTGTGCGTCCGGCCTTTACCCTGGGCGGTACCGGCGGCGGTATTGCGGCAAATAAAGAAGAGCTTTACAACATCGCGGAGGCGGGTATCCGCCTGTCACCGATCAATCAGATTCTGGTTGAGAAATGTATTTCCGGATGGAAGGAGATCGAGTTTGAGGTAATGCGCGATGCCATCGGCAACGAGATTACGGTCTGCTCGATGGAAAACTTTGACCCGGTCGGCGTCCACACCGGCGACTCCATTGTTATCGCACCGGCTGTGACGCTGGCGGATAAGGAATACCAGATGCTTCGTTCCGCAGCGCTGAATATTATCCAGGCGATGGGTATCGAGGGCGGCTGCAACTGCCAGTTTGCGCTGAATCCGGAGAGCTTTGAATATGCCGTTATCGAGGTAAACCCGCGTGTATCCCGTTCGTCCGCCCTTGCTTCGAAAGCAACCGGATATCCGATTGCCCGCGTGGCAACCAAGATTGCGATCGGTTATCATCTGGACGAGATCCCGAACGAGGTAACCGGCGAGACGATGGCATGCTTCGAGCCGGCCCTTGACTATGTAACGGTTAAATTCCCGAAATGGCCATTTGATAAATTCGTTTACGGACGCCGGAAGCTGGGTACCCAGATGAAGGCAACCGGCGAGGTTATGGCGATCGGCCGCAACTTTGAGCAGGCGCTCATGAAGGCAGTCCGCGGCGCGGAGATCTCCCAGAACAGCCTGAACATGAAGAAACTGGCGCCGATGAGTGTGGAAGAGCTGAGAGAAAAAATTCTGGCGCAGGATGACGAGCGTCTGTTTGCAATCTATGAGAGCTTCAAGCGCGGCGTGACCGTTGCCGAGATTCATGAGCTGACCAAGATCGACGAGTGGTTCTTAAATAAACTGATGCATATCCTGTCCCTGGAACGCCGGATGCAGTCTGAGACTCTGAGCGATGCGCTTTATATGGAAGCCAAACAGAACGGATTCCCGGATGCAGTCATCAAGGAGATGACCGGGCTTTCGGAAATCAAGCATGTTCCGGCATGCTACCGCATGGTTGATACCTGCAGCGCTGAGTTTACGGCAAGTACCCCTTACTTCTACAGCACCTTCGGCGAGGAAGATGAGGCAGAAGAATTTATTAAAGAGAATGCAAGCGGAAAACCAGTTGTTATGGTATTTGGCTCCGGTCCGATCCGTATCGGTCAGGGTATCGAGTTTGATTTCGCATCCGTTCACTGCGTATGGTCGTTAAAGAGAGCCGGTTATGAGGTTGTCATCGTAAATAACAACCCGGAGACCGTTTCCACCGACTTCAACGTAGCAGACCGTCTGTATTTTGAGCCGCTGACACCGGAGGATGTGCTGGATATCATCCGGATCGAGAAGCCGATCGGCGCAGTTGTAGCCTTTGGCGGACAGACAGCGATCCGTCTGACAAAATGCCTTGTAGAGAACAATATTCCGGTTCTCGGCACTCCGGCAGACAGCATCGATATGGCGGAGGATCGCGGACGTTTCGCAGCCCTGCTGAAAAAATTAAATATGAAACAGGCAGCGGGTCAGACCGTTTACACTGAGGATGAGGCAATCCAGGCGGCAAATCATCTGGGGTATCCGGTTCTGATGCGTCCGAGCTATGTATTAGGCGGACAAAACATGATTATCGCGTACAACGACGCCGATATTCATGAGTATATGAAGATTATTCTCTCACACAAGATTGAGAATGCGATCCTGATTGATAAATACCTGATGGGTACCGAGCTGGAGGTCGACGCGATCTGCGACGGCGAGACCGTTTTGATTCCGGGTATCATGGAGCACATCGAGCGTGCGGGTGTCCATTCCGGAGACTCCATCGCGGTATATCCGGCCTTTATGCTGACCGAGAGCCAGAAAGACCGTCTGGTGGACTATTCCATCCGTCTGGCGCTTTCCATGAATACGAAGGGACTCATCAACATCCAGTACGTTCTGCATGAGGATACGATCTATATCATCGAGGTCAACCCGCGTTCATCCCGTACCGTGCCGTACATCAGCAAGGTAACCGGAGTGCCGATGGTCGATCTGGCAACCCGCATCATGATGGGCGAGAAGCTGGCTGACATGGGCTATGAGACAGGTCTGTATCCGTGCTCTCCGTACTACGCAGTCAAGGTTCCGGTCTTCTCCTTTGAGAAGTTGTCCAACGTAGATACACAGCTCGGACCGGAAATGAAATCGACCGGCGAGGTACTGGGTATCGCCCGGACGATGGAGGAAGCGCTGTTCAAGGGTCTGATAGCAGCCGGATATACGATGAAGCGCGAGGGCGGCGTCTTAATTAGTGTCCGCGATACCGACAAGAGCGACCTGCGCGAGCTGGTCAAAGAGTACGTGGCGATGGGATTCCACATCTACGCGACCTCCGGTACTGCAAGCCGGTTAAACAGCGTCGGCATTTCTTCAACGTTAGTCAAGAAGCCGAAGGAAGCCAAAGAGGGCGAGGAGACGACCATTTCCCTGCTGGAAGAAGGAAAGATCAGCTATGTGATTTCCACTTCCAAGACGGGACGCCAGCCGGGACGCGACAGTGTCCGCCTGAGAAGAAAGGCAGTCGAGCTTGGTATTCCGTGCCTGACATCGCTTGATACCGCGGCTGTCCTGGCGCTGACACTGGAAAGCAAGTACAACGAGGACAACGTTGAACTGGTAGATATCGCGCACATTGCACATGGTGCAGCGGCTAGAAAAGAGCTGAGCCAGATGGAAAAACCGGAAGAAATCCAGATTCCGGGTTATGTGCTTCAGGAGCATGAAAACGACTAAAAAGAACGATGGTCTGCATGGATTCTGCGTTTTGAGGGTTGCGGAATCCGTGCAGGCTGAAATCTTTTGCGAAGGCAAAATCTGACAGAATCATATATGACGGAAAAAGTGGATTAATATTTAAAGAAAGGAAGAGGAGGAAAAGCAGATGGCAAAATTTATTTTTGTGACAGGCGGTGTTGTATCGGGATTGGGGAAAGGTATTACAGCAGCGTCTCTGGGCCGTCTTTTGAAGGCACGGGGATTTAAGGTAGCAGCGCAGAAGCTGGATCCGTATATCAACGTCGATCCAGGAACCATGAGCCCGTATCAGCACGGCGAAGTATTCGTAACAAACGACGGTGCGGAGACGGATCTGGATCTGGGACATTATGAGCGTTTTATAGATGAAGATTTAAACCGGTATTCCAACCTGACGACCGGTAAGGTCTACTGGAATGTGTTAAATAAAGAGCGCCGCGGCGAATATCTGGGCGAGACGGTACAGGTAATTCCACATATCACAAATGAGATAAAATCATTTATCTATTCCGTGCAGGAAAAGACCGATGCGGACATCGTTATCACAGAGATCGGCGGAACAACCGGCGATATTGAGTCACAGCCGTTCCTGGAAGCCATCCGCCAGGTGTCCTGCGAGGCGGGACGCAGCAACTGCCTCTTCATCCATGTAACCCTGATTCCGTATCTGGAATCTTCCGGCGAGCATAAATCTAAACCGACCCAGCATTCAGTCAAACAGCTGCAGTCCTTCGGCATCATGCCGGATATCATCGTGGCGCGCTGTGACCGTCCGGTGGACGATCCATCCATTTTCCGCAAGATCGCACTGTTCTGTAACGTCAAAGAGGACTGCGTCATCGAGAACCTGACCCTTCCGGTTCTCTACGAGGCGCCGATCATGCTGGAAGAAGCAGGACTTGCCAAGATCGTGCTTCGCGAACTGGGCATCGAGAAAGCGCCGCAAGAGTGCGATCTGACTGAGTGGAAACATATGTTGGACCTCATCAAGAACAGCCGCAAGACAGTCAAGATTTCCCTGGTCGGCAAGTACGTCAAACTGCACGATTCTTATCTGTCGATCGTAGAATCCCTGCACCATGCCGGATGGGAAAATGGCGCGCAGGTGGAGATCAACTGGGTGGATAGTGAGACGATCACTCCGGAGACAGCGCCGGAAATCCTGGGCGGTTCGACCGGTATCATCGTGCCGGGCGGCTTCGGCATCCGCGGCATCGAGGGCATGATTGCAGCAGCGGATTATGCGAGAAGAAACAATATCCCGTACTTTGGCATCTGCCTTGGTATGCAGATCGCGGCGATCGCATTTGCCAGAGGCGTGTTAGGCTATGAGGATGCGAACTCAACCGAGTTTGCGCCGGACAGCAAGCATCCGGTCATGGCCCTGATGGAAGGGCAGATGGATATGGCTGACATGGGCGGAACGATGCGGCTGGGTGCATATTCGCGCCGCATCAGTCCGGATACGCTGATGATGAAAGCGTATGGAAAAGGTCTGATCGAAGAGAGACATCGCCATCGTTATGAATTTAACAACGAGTTCCGGGAAGTTTATATGGAGCATGGCGCTATCTTTTCCGGACAGTCTCCGGATGGTACGCTGGTAGAGGCGATGGAGATTCCGGGACATCCGTTCTATCTGGGAGTTCAGTACCATCCGGAGTTCAAGAGCCGCCCGAACCGCGCACATCCGATCTTCCGGGAGTTTGTGAAAGCGGCTCTGGAGGTAAAGGAAAAAAATTCTTAAAATATGGAGAAAATAAAGTATGAAGATCAACGAAAACTATAAAAATCTGGAAGAAAGCTATCTGTTTTCCACCATCGCTAAAAAAGTAGATGAATACACCAAAGCCCATCCAGAGGCAAAAGTAATCAAAATGGGTATCGGTGACGTAACCCTTCCGATCTGCCAGAAAGCAGCTGACGCATTTGCAAAAGCAGCTATGGAGCAGGGCAAGGCGGCTACGTTTCATGGATATGGTCCGGAGCAGGGATATGATTTTCTGCGCGTAGCAGTTCAGAAGTATTATGCGTCCTTCCAGGTTGAGGTGGCGGCGGAGGATATATTCATCAGCGACGGCGCGAAGAGTGATGTCGGAAATATCCTCGATCTCTTTGATGCGGACAACACGGTCCTGATCCCGGATCCGGTATACCCGGTTTACATGGCTACGAACGTGATGGCAGGCAGAAAGATCGTATTTATGGATGCCCACGTGGACAATGGCTTTCTTCCGATGCCTCCGAAGGGACAGAAAGCGGATATTATTTATCTCTGCTCCCCGAACAACCCGACTGGCGGTGTGTACAACCGTGAGCAGTTAAAAGAGTGGGTTGACTATGCGAACGAGCAGGATGCGATTCTTTTATTTGATGCGGCGTATGAGTCCTTCGTAGCAGATCCGGCGCTTCCGAGAAGTATTTTTGAGATTGAGGGCGCCAAGACCTGCGCGATCGAGTTCTGCTCCCTTTCGAAGCTGGCAAGCTTTACCGGAACCCGCTGTGGCTATACCGTGGTTCCGTCTGAATTAGAGCGCGGTGGTTCTTCCATCCGCAAGATGTGGCTGCGCCGCCAGACAACCAAGTTTAACGGCGTTTCCTACCCGGTACAGCGCGCCGCAGAGGCAGCTCTTTCACCGGAGGGCATGGCACAGTGCCGCGAGCACCTGGACGTATACCGCACCAATGCGAAGATCATGACCGAGACCTTAAAAGAGCTTGGCATCTGGCACATCGGCGGCGAAAATTCACCGTATATCTGGATGCAGTGCCCGAACGGCATGAAATCTTGGGAGTTTTTCGACGATCTGCTTGCCAAGGCAAATGTGGTCGGCACACCGGGCAGCGGATTTGGTAAGAATGGAGAAGGATTCTTCCGTCTGACTGCATTTGGTACGACTGCGAATACAAAAGAGGCAATGGAGCGGATCAAGAAGGTTTACGGAAAATAAATAGCTCTATTTTATAAATGAGGGGGCTGGTGCATCTGGGGCATTGTTATCCTATGCACCGTCCCCTTTTTGCTGCAGCAGGGAGGTGACGCCCATGGTGACCTTAAACGATTATCTGTATTCCGGCGATACGATGTTTAAGATTTTAAAGAATTACAGCCGGGATTTGAAAGCGGAGGCAAAACAGACAAACAATGAGATAGACCTGATACATGCAAATTTTCTGATTCAGATCCGGGAACTTTTGGAACACAATGATTTCCTGACGACCCAGTCACAGAAGATCCGGGAATTTTATATTCATATGGCAAAGGAATATCCGCTTCTGGCATTTAACTTTAAGGGCAGAATCAAATCGCTGATCCGCTCGGAGGCGAAGTTTAACGGATATATCGTCGAGTATATCTATGATTGTTACACGGAACATAAGACATTTCCGTCGATCTCCGATTTGAAGCAGAGATTGAGCTGTTTCCGCGACCTGATCGCGTACCGGATCGTGATTTCACTGCCGAAGTGTTACCTGAAACCGGGGGAATCGCAGCAGGAGGCAGATATCAGGTACCTCTACCAGATTGCGAATGAACTTCCGGGATTTCTGGAGGAACGCGGGTTTACGGCGGAACCGGCTTACGGGGTGAAGGAGAGTACCTCCCCGTTGATGGATGAGGAGGTAAGGCCGTACTACCGTGATTATGTCTGCGGAAATAGTTCGGATGATTACCAGTCTCTGCATATTACGTTTTACGATAATTGTTCCAGAAGCTATGTGGAGGTACAGCTTCGCACAAAGCACATGGACGATATCGCGGAGATCGGCGTGGCCAATCATTTAAGCTACGAAAAGCGCCAGGAGGGCGAGCGGGCCAGGCGGGATGAGATACCGGAAGGTGCATGTATTTATTTTGATGAGGCATATGAACGCTGCCAGCGCCTGGTATCGCTCAATTTAGCTGAAGTGGATGTCAATATGTTTACGGCAATCAACAACGACCTTGTCAATGACGGCTGCGGGCTGTACCGGGGGCGGCTGATTCTGCCATATGAGCATTTATCGAGGCATCAGAATGAGCTGGTGGATTGAGGGGGTTCACGGGCAGGCATGAATCTAGTTGCGAATAGTTGACGAAACGGGAAGAATCATATATAGTTGCCTGTAAAGGAAAAATGACCGAAAATGATAGGGAGGAACCAGTTTATGGACCATACATCCTGCCGCCTGCGTCTGGCCGCTATCGCCGATGCACCTGCGATATTGTAAATTTATGCACAATATATGGACACGCCGATCACGTTTGAGACGGAGCTGCCGTCCCTGGAGGAATTTGAGGGGCGCATCCGGGCGATCACGGCAGAATATCCGTGGATTGTCTGCGAGGATGAAACGGGCAGAATCATTGGCTATGCATATGGGCATAAGCAGCTTGAGCGCGCGGCGTACCGTTGGAATGCGGAACTTTCTGAATATCTGGACAGTCGGGTAACATCGAAGGGCATCGGCAAACGGATGCTTCTGGTGCTTTTAGAGCTTTTAAAGGCACAGGGCGTCCACACCGTCTACAGTCTGGTGACAAGTCCGAATGTGAAGAGCGATGCGATGCATAACGGATGCGGATTCCGGACGATGGGCGTGTGCAAAAATACCGGTTATAAGAGCGGAAAATGGCACGATGTTACCTGGTATGAGAAAGCGCTGCTGCCATATGAGGACGTACCGGCGGAGATGATTCCGATTGGGGAGATGGAGAAGGAGACGGTAGATAAGATTTTGGCGTCTTTTTGAACAGAGACATAAAACAAATCTGCATAAAATAAACAGGGCGTGTGAAAAAGGAATTTTCCATTTTCACACGCCCTCATCCGTTCTCTTTTATTCATCAGCGCCGTAATGCGCTGTCCATTCATTCACTCAGATTAGTTGAAGTATCTCTTTAACAGACCCTCAAATGCCTTGCCATGTCTAGCCTCATCACGAGCCATCTCATGAACGGTGTCATGGATTGCATCCAGGTTAGCAGCTTTCGCACGTTTTGCAAGGTCAAATTTGCCTTCGGTTGCGCCGTGCTCAGCCTCTACACGCATCTCCAGGTTCTTCTTGGTGGAATCAGTTACAACCTCGCCGAGAAGCTCTGCAAACTTAGCAGCGTGCTCAGCCTCTTCGTGAGCAGCTTTCTCCCAGTACAGACCGATCTCCGGATAGCCCTCTCTGTGAGCTACACGTGCCATCGCCAGGTACATACCAACTTCTCTGCACTCGCCTTCATAGTTAGCTCTTAAATCTTCGAGAATATCCTCGCTGACACCCTGTGCCACACCAACTACGTGCTCAGCTGCCCATGTCATCTCGCCGGACTGCTCTTTGAACTTGGAAGCCGGAGCGCCGCATACTGGACATTTCTCCGGAGCAGCCTCACCCTCGTATACGTAACCACATACTGTACAGACAAATTTCTTCATAGTCAATTCTCCTTTTCTAAAATAAATTTTTAATTTCGTGTTTTATAGAAACAATAAATAGATAGTAAAGTTGCTTGCAACCATTCTGTTTCATAGGAGCTTTTAAAACGAAATCGTTTATTTGGCTTAAATGAAATCAGTAATGATTACTGATATTAAGATATCATAGATTCCTGCGTTTGTCAATGGAAAAATAGAAATAATTCTTATTTTTTTCATTTTTATCGATAACCTGGATATTCTCAGAACCTTTTCGCTGGTGATACGTTCATATCCAGTCAGCACATGGCAGAAATCGGGAGGCGGCTCATTTGGTACAGGCTGTTCCGATACAAAATGAGCCGCTTCTATATTAGTGCTTTTCCCCTTTCAGACACTCATCGCATATTCCATAGAAAAACACGGTATGGTCGTCGATCGTTCCCGGCACAAATTCTTTGGCGGCTGTCTCCAGCTCCTTGGTTGCTTCCATCGGAATATCCATGACCCGTCCGCACTGGCGGCAGACGTAGTGGTAATGTGGGGATGTATCATAATCGAAATGATCCGTGCCGTCGCCGCAGGACAGCTTCCGGATCTCGCCCAGCTCAACTAACAGGTTTAAATTGCGGTAAACGGTTCCAAGGCTGATATTCGGAAACTGTTCCCGGATGCTGGTGTAAAGGGCGTCGGCGGTCGGATGATCCTTCCGGCTCATCAGGCAGGCTTTGATCGATTCGCGCTGACGGCTGTATTTTAAGGTTTTCATAAGCGACACTCCAATCCTTATAAATAATATTGATAATGATTATTATTTATATTATGCGTCCTGACGCGATGAAAGTCAATCTTTTTTCAAGGATTTCCGTGAGAAATTTTAGAGTCAAATTTCAACATCACCGATGCATAAAAGATCCCGTCCTCATACCGGAAATCCGCCACGCCCTGATACCGTTCCGCGATCGAACGGATGGAGGCGGTTCCCGTGCCGAGCCCGTCATGTTTGGTCGAGCGGAACCGCCCATTTTCCTCGATCGGCGGATGGCAGCAGGTATTGTCAACGGCGATCACGATGTGACTGGCATCCTCCTGGGCGCAGATGCGGATAAACGGCGCGCTGTCCGTACATTCCCGACAGGCATCGAGAGCATTTTCCAGAAGATTGCCGAAGATCGAGCAGAGCTCCGGCTCACGCAGTGGGAGAGATGGGGGAAGCTGGATACGGACCGAAAAATCGACCGACGCCTTGCGCGCCTCCTCACCGTAATAGCTGATAACCGTGTTGACCGCATAATTTTCACACCAGGTCCGCGCGGTGTCCGGCGGAAGCGTCATGCGGTATTGTTCGATATAGGCTTTCAGATCCTCCGTTTTCCCGCTTTGCAGGTAATGCTCGATGAGATTTAAGTGCTGGCGCAGGTCGTGGCGCGCCTCCCGTACCTCTTCAATGTGGCGGGAAAGCTGCTGATACTGTGTGTACTGCATCGCCAGGAGCGTGTCCTGCTGCGCCGCGCGTTCTTCCAGCTGCGCCTGCTGTCGGACTGCATTGAGCGCTTCCAAAAGGACATAGTAGATAAGAATCGTCATAGCAAAAAGCCAGAGCCGCGTGAGGATAAAACGGAACTTGCGGACGGTATCAATGTTTAAATCAAAGTTATAAGCGCAGATAATCAGGGTACATGAAAATGGAATAAACCAGACTTTCTGCCAGAATGCGGAGCTGTCTACCTGAAAAACGCGTTCCGTAGCATTTTTCATAAATTTGAGTCCGAGCGGGAGCGTCAGAAGCAGAAGAATCGAGATGAGCAGCAGGCTTTCATCACGGAGTGAATAATAGGTAATGCTGGGATCGTAAAATAGACGGCTTTCCAGAAAGAAACAGATGCCGCGGACCGTGACAAAATAATTCAGGATGAAGTCTCCCAGAAACAGAAGTTTCCAGAAATTAGCCTTCACACATAAAAAATAGATCGCCAGAGAAACGAGGGCAAATACCGTGTCGGTAACGCGGGTCGGTTTACCGTGGCTGATCAGGTAGGTATACAGGGAGGACTGGAGCAGCTGGCCGATAAAAATGAACAGAATCAGGATTTTGATCGGAAATCGCAGCTGCTTTTTAAATGGCAGAATCGATAAAATAAAAAAAGGAATGGCATAGACTGTTTCACAGAGAAATGCCTTGCCAAACACAGACCAGTTCATAGAGTACCTCCCTTCCGCAATGTGTCAAATAAGTAGGTTGCAAATGCTTCTTTTGTCTCTTTTTTCTTCCGGCGGCTGCAGAAAAAGCAGCTGCCGTTTTTCAGATGGACAGAACCGTCCTCGTCCACCGAGGCAACCTGTGAAAAATTGATAAGCAGCCCGCGTCCGCTCATGTAAAAACGTCTGCCCTTCGGGAGCAGTGACATCAGCTCCGAAAAAGAAATCCGTGTGGCGGTGTCACCGGAACTGGTGTGGATGATCAGCCGGTGGTTCTGCGTCTCCGCATACAGAAAATCATCAAGCAGAATCCGTTGCGTGGATGACTGTCCCCGTCCGAGCGCCGCCTGAATTTCGATGTAGGCAGGCGCGGCGAGAAATGTCCGGATCTCATCGAGACACCAGGCAAGCGCCTTTTCCTCAACCGGTTTTAAGAGATAATCAAGCGGATGGGCACGGTAACCCTGCAGCGAATAATCGCGTTCCGATGTGGTGAAAACGATCGGGAGACGTTGCGCGCTCTTGCGAAGCTCCAGCGCCGTGTCAATGCCATTGCGCCCGTTCCGGTCCAGCATAATATCCATAAAAACCGCATTAAAAAGCCCCGGACGGAACGCTTCCAGAAACGCCTCGCCGCTCTCGTAGCAGTCAAAGTGCACTGTTTCCCCATGCTTCTCCAAGTTTTCCTGTATCAAATGAATCAGATGATTCTGATCTATCTTCAAATCTTCAACAATCGCAAAATGCATCAAAGCTCAACCGCCTCCTTTATTCAAAACCGTGACCATTTAGGTCGAGGTTTGACCGTTTGCGTCGATGTGGTTTTCATTAAATTGCTCATTTGGTATGCTTATAGTATAAAAGTTATGACCCGAAATGTAAATGAAATATCGTTACAGAAAAATCAAAAAAGGCAGGTGGAATATGGTACGGGTAGTGATATATGGAGAAAAACCGACCGACATTGAAGGTCTGGAAAAAATGCTGTGTGAAATTTTGACTGAAAACCGCAGATGGCCGATGATTCACACGTATATCAGTGATCTGGACGCATATCTGCACTTTGTAAAGGGGAATCCCTACCTCATTATGCTGGCGTCCGTGCAGGGCAGACAGGGAGTGGAAATCGTAGAAAAAATCCGGGAAAATAACCCGGCGGCATCCTTAATCTGGCTTTCCGGCCGGGACAATGCCCTTGAATCCTGGCGGCTCCATGTGACCGCATTCGGGGTATTTCCGACGAAAAAAGAAGAATTAGAAGAACTTCTGGCGGCGTGCAGCGAAAGCCTGCTGGATCGGAAGAAAAAGTATTTTGTTTAGGTGGAAAACAGACTGAAATAGATAAATTTGTTCAGAATAGATGGAGGGAAAACAGCATGAAAAAGAAATATAAGCGTGCCCTGGCAGTGGCGCTGGCGACGGTAATGATATGGAATACATGTGACTGGCACCCGCAGGCGCTGGCAGGCAGTGCGGTGCAGTATATCGAGGAAGTGAAGGAGCTTTCGGATGAAATCCTGCATCAGGAGGTTCCGTATGGAACGAAATATAAGGATCTGGAGCTGCCGGACAAGCTGAAAGTGCGGGTTTTGGCGGAAGAAGCACCGGATGAAGAAGACAGTGCAGAAGATAAAGATGGTGCGGAAAAGATTGCTACGCCGTCGGAGCTTCAAAGCGGAGACGGTGAAGTGGAAACAGAAAAAAGGTCTCAGACGCTTTCTTCATCTGAAACAGATGGTACAGTTCGGAAAGCGTCCCCATCTGAGGTAGATGTTATAGAAAAATCGGAAATAGGGGAGGATGACACTGAGCAGAAAGCATCCCCATCCGATGCGGACGGGACGAAAACCGATAAAAACTGGAAGGAAGTCAAGGTCCGCTGGGTGCTGGATGAGACATTCAGTGAGAAAGATACATACGATGGAAAAACACCGGGTATCTATGTGTTTGATGCGGAATTGAGAAGCAGCCGCTATGAACTGGATACCGGCTTTTTGCCAAGCATCGAGGTGACGGTGCTGCCAGAAGAAAAAGGTCCGGCAATCATCGGATTTTCGGAGTTAGATGAGGCGGTTGCGGTGCAGAAGCTACCTCTTGGCGCGAAAGAAAGCGATATCGTCCTGCCGGATACACTGGAGGTTGAGGTGGAAGAGGCAGATGAAACGCTGGCGGAAGACAGCCAGAACGTACATCTGGTGGAAGCAGTGGAGAAGGGCACAGAGAAAGATACAGAGGCGGAAACGGCAGTCTGGCAGATTTCCGGCATAACCTGGAAACTGGACGAAGAGCAGAGTGACCTCCCGGAGTTTCACGGCGGCATTTCCGAAAAAGACTATTTCGAGGAATTTGACGAAAACGGCGAGCCGGTCGAGACTTCGACGAAGACCTGGGCGGGCTATGCTGAGGAGAACCAGGAATATAATGTCCGTGTGTATGTGTATAGCGCGGTATTGCCGGAGGAGCTAGGCAAATTTGAAGTGGCGGATACGGCTGACCTGCCGGAGATTTATGTGATGGTAGGGGACGCGGGCATGGCGCTGCTGTCAGATGTACCGTATAATTTGAACGAAAATTATCTGGTGATTAATGAAAAAAATGTGGATTGGTTTAATGGAAAGACGATCACTGGCACCTATCATCCGACGGAGAGATTATCGGAAGGCCGGAAAATCGAAGGTGGTATTGTAATTGATGATGTTACAGTAAATTTGACAATTGAAGATGTAAATGTTGGCTATGGCACTGATATCATAGATGATGCAGCCGGAATCCTTCTGAAAGGGAAGGCAAAATTAAATCTAACAGTAAAAGGGGAAAATTCATTAAAGGGTACATACGGCGGCGCTGGAATTGGGGTTGAGGAAAAAGCAACCCTGATCATTACAAAAGAAAGCAACGGAAATCTGACCGCGACCGGAGGCGGATATGGTGCGGCAGGAATCGGCGGAAGGGCGACGGTGCCAGATTATGAAAATACAATAATAAGCTATAAGACAGGTACGATTGAGATTCAAGGCGGCAATATCCATGCGGTTGGTGGAGATTACTGGTTTAGGGGTTCGGCGGTACGTCTTGGGGGTGCGGGAATCGGAACAGGTATGTATGGCATTGGCGGAACGATCCGGATTTTGGGCGGTACCGTAAAGGCGGAAGGCGGAATAGCGACCGGAGCTGGAATTGGAGGCGGAGACAATGGAGCCGTAGATTCGATCCAGATTGGCGAGGAAAATGGCGAAGCACCGGAGGTTGAGGCAAGCAGTCATGACGTAAAGTACGGTGCTGCAATCGGAAGCGGACGGAATGCTCAGCTCAATTTAAAGCTGTCCTGTGGCACGATAAACATATTCAGTGGAAATCTGAAGGTTAAGGGAAATATCGGGTACGGAGGTATCGATAAAAATGGAGACAATAAACAAATAGGCGGAAGCGTTGATATTTCAGAGCAGGTGAAATTAGAACTGACAGACGGAACGATAGAACCGCGTGGAACAACGTGTACATTTGGTAAAAAAGCATTCCAGATGACCGTCTATGATAATCAGTTGTCAGATGGAACATACTCTGTAAAAATTCGCTTCTATCAGGAGGGGGATACCGCTCGAAGCACGCCTGTTTATGAAACAGACGCAGAGATGAAGGTTAGTGCATTTAAAGGCACGATACCGGCTGTGATAGAGTGGCTCGGATTTACGGGAGAGATGTCAGTTGTGGCGGAGGTAACAGACTCCCAAAACAATACGGTTACAGAGACAGGAACGGCTGTCCTGCATGCAGGAGAAGATGAGAACATTCCTGTTACGCTGGGAAAAGAGGCGTATAAGAAAACGCTGGATTTAACCATTTATGATGGCCGTTTGAAAAATAATCAGAATTATACGCTGACAGTTCAGGTGGGCGATCAGGATGAAAGCGGAGTTTTGCCGGATATTCTGAGTTATTCGAATAAGAAAGCGTCTAACTATCAGATTTCGGCAGGAAAGGTCAGCTGGTATTCCTCTCTACAAGGAGAAGAGATTCCGGTTATAGTTACGATTCAGGAATCAGGAGAAAATGGAGCGGCGTACCAAGTGTCCGGAACGCTTACCCTAGAAAACAAAGAAGAAACGAATCTTTCCCTTTCCATTGGTGAAAAGCTGTATCCGGTACACTTTGTATTCTTTTCATCACAGGTACAGGATACCGATCAGGTGGAACTGCGGGCAAAGCGGGCAGATGCAGCTGGCACAGGAAACTCTGTAGAATTGAACAAGGAGCTGGGACAGTTTGCTTTTGATGGGAAACTGGTAAAAGATGCTACTAACGAGAATAGTGCGGTTGCAACGGCATATCTTCCGACAGGCGAATATCAGTTTGAAATCGCGACGGGGATTGAGGGACTTGGAGAGTCGAATGGCCAATTTACATTGAACCAGAAGAAGGTGAATGCAGATGAGGCAGGGACAGAGATAGTGGTTCTGAATGAAATGCAGGCCTTTGAAGGTGTGCTGGATCTTTCCCAGGGCGATATCACATTCTCGGAACAGGGAGGAAATCTGGTCATTTCGCATTATCAGAAGGAGGCAGATTCGACCGGGAGCACGTTAAAAACAATACCGGGGCAGTCGTATGAGACAGTCTATACGATTGTGACAAGTGAAGAGAATACGGCGCATCTTTTAAAAATCAATACATCCGCAGCGCAGGATGTGAAGCTGGTTGTAAAAGGCATCCATCTCCAGGCATCAGAAACCGCAGCACAGGATGCAGCGCCAATTCAGATTAACGGTAGTTCCCACGTGCTCATGTATCTGGAAGGAGAGAATAAGATTCAGGTTCAGCAAACGGGAACAAAAGCTCCGGCGGGAATTAGCGTGGCTGAGAAGGCACAGATTACCATAGATTGTAAGCCAGATGCAGACGGTTCGCTAGAGGTGGTAAGTCAGGCTAGAAGTAACAGTGGAGCAGCGATAGGAGGCGCTCCGGAAGCGGATGCGGGTACGATCATCATCAATGGAGGAACGGTTACGGCTAAGCTTTCAGGGAGCTCTTTTGCAGCCGCAATCGGTGCTTCGTTTTGGAAAAGTGTACAGAAAATACAGATTAATGGAGGAACTGTTACTGCTGAGGTAAAGGAAAACAGTGGGCTAGGAGCAGCAATTGGCTCTGGTTTTTCGATTAATAAGAAGGATGTTTCAACGGCTCAGATCCATATTACAGGTGGAAAAATTAACGTATATGCGCTGTCTGGGGCTGGAATTGGAAGCGGCTCCGGGAGTAATGCACAGGTGCAAATCGATGGCGGAATGATTACAGCTCACTCATGGACGGGGGCTTCTGTTGGAAGCGGTAATTATGGAAGCTCAGAGATAAAGATTAATGGTGGATCGTTTTGCCTGGATAAAAGCAAACTATCGGATACTAAAATATCAGATATAGGATCGGGAGCATCGGGCGAGGAGACAGAGGTTATTATCAATGGTGGAACGTTTTATATGTTAAACAATGGAAGCGTTCATAATAGTGCACCTCGGATTCGAAGCCTGAAAGCAGATAGTTCAGGAAATTTGAACCTGGAAAGTCCATTGAATGGTACGGGAGCTCCTGTTTATGCCACGAAAGCCGATTTATCCAGCGTTTATGGAGCAGATGGTGTGATAAAAAATGCCAGCATCGACGTTCCTTCTTGCAACTATGGTTTTAAGGATGCTCAGACAGCTCCAAACGGCGTTGTGTATATGTATCTCCCAGCCGCCGATTTAGTGAAGGCGAGCTTTTCCGGCATCAACTATGAAGGAAAAGTAGAGGCGGATGCAGCTACGAATGAGTTAAAACGTGAACTGACTTCTGTTGATTATGGAAAGGAATTATTGAAAAACAATTTACAGAGCGCAGTGGAATTTGCACAGTCAGAAAATGCGTCATCCTGGACGGAAATTCCGGTAAATGGTGCGGCATCGCTGACAGAGATTCTGGATAACCAGCCAGAAGGTAAAAAAGAGATTTCCCTGTATGTCCGTAAGAAAGCGGACACTTCCGGCGCTGCAACCGAGATAAAGATTCCGGCAAGACCGCCAAAACCGGCTCAGATAACAGATGTAACGAAAGGTAGCTACTCTATCAAGGTAAATGGACAGTTCGATTCCAGTTACGAGTACGGAATTGCCGAATCTGAGTCTGGTGAGCCTGAGTGGTGGACGACGAAGACGTTTACGTCGCCGAAGCCGGCTAACACGTATTACGTAACCCTTCGTGTGAAAGCAACAGACAGCAGTTTTGCATCGAAGCCAGCTGATCGTTTGGAGGTGACAACACCGGATGCATTACTGATCGACGGTCCCGCTGGCGCTGTATCCTTTGAAGCGAAGGGAACCTATGGACAGACGCTTGCTCAGATTCAAGTACGGCTGGCAGAGAAATTTAAGGTTGTTAATTATGGTAGAACGGAGGTTTCTGGAAATTGGCACTTCATTGAAAGGCAGGGCGGAATGTCTGCTTCCTCCATTTATCCGGAGGTAAAGGGAACCACTGCATATCAGGTCGAATTTATACCTGATAAAGCATCGGAAGGGCAGTATGGAGAACCTTTGACCCAGAGTGTGACTCCGGAGATATCTCCGAAAGAGTTGAAGGCAGTTCTTAAGACACCTATTGTAAAAAACTATGACGGAAGTACCGGTATCGCATTAGAGGCGACGGTGGAGATAGAAATTCCGGGTCAGAGCACGGGTCATAGCTATAACATCCGCGACCTGAAAGGAAGCTTTGCAGATGCCAATGCCGGAACCGGTAAGACGGTAACCGTTGATTCCTCAGAGGCAAAGGTTGAGACAGGCGAGAGTGCAGTGAATCTGCAGAATTACCGTATCATATATCCAGCTCAGACCGGAACGATCCGTCCGATACAGGGGTCGGTTTCAATCGACCAGAAAGCATGGACTGGAGAAAAAACCTATGGAGATGACAGCTTTCCGCTGACAGGTGTGCCTGTAGTGGGAGATGGAGCTCTGAAATATGAAAGCTCCGATGAAAAGGTTCTCACCGTGGATGCACAGGGACAGGTGACCATCAAAGGAACCGGTTCTGCAAAGGTAAGCATCACCATGGCAAAGGGAACGAATTATCTCGGTACAAGCACACCGGCAGAGGGAACCATAACCATTGAAAAAGGAACCCCCACCCTTACCTTAACAGCTGTGAACCGGACGACCGGAGTACAGCTTGCGAAAGGAATTCTCGGAACAGAGAAAGAAGATTTCGACATCATTGCCAGAGTACAGGGAGTTTACCAGGACAAGCTGCAGGGTTATGTTCATTTCTATGATAATGAAAATCCGGATGCAGATATAGTTTCGGTAGGGGAAGATGGAACCGCTGTACTTAAGTGGACGAAGCCGGGAGAATCATTTGTAGGCACCCACGCAATCAAAGCCGAGTTTGATTTTGGTGAATTTGATACGTGGGAATCCAGATACAACACACCAGCTCCGGCATCCGTTGCATTTGAAATCAGTAAGGTAGCTCCACCGGCAGAGGATAAGCCAGAAGACTCCGACAAGCCAGATAACTCCGACAAGCCAGACCAATCAGGCAGCCAGAGCTCTTCCTCCGGACGTGACAAGTCTTCCGGCAGCGGAGCGACCAGGCAGGATCCGGTGAGGGGAAGAACCAACAGCATCACAGGTATTCTCACAGGAACTGCCAACAGCACTGTCAATGACGGAAAGAGTCACTGGATGCAGGATGAACACGGCTGGTGGCTCCGCTTCGCAGACAGCAGCTACCCGAAGGCAGAAAAACGCGGTACAAATGGCATTGCATATGCATGGGAGCAGGTAAACGGCAACTGGTGGGCGTTCGATGAAAGCGGCTATATCAAGACCGGCTGGATGCGCGACGAAGACTATGGCGGCTGGTTCTACCTCGATCCGGAACACGGCATGCAGACCGGCTGGGTCCTGATTGACGGAAAATGGCACTATTTCCACCCGACCTCAGACGGAAGAAAAGGCATCCTGTATGTCGGACGTCTGACACCGGACGGCTACTATGTAGATGAAAATGGTGTGTGGGATGGGAAAGACAGACAGTAAAAAGAACATTTAGGTCGAAGTTTGATTGATTGCGGCTTCTATCTAAATACCTTATGAAGCCGAGTCAAAATGAAATTCCAATGTGTTTACAGCTGTATTCATGAAAAAATATAATGAGCGCAGGAGAAAAGAATGCGGCTGCGAAGCAGACATATTCTTTTCTTGCGCCATTAACGAACGAACAGCCATGCGAAGCAGGGCGGTAGAGCGCGATAGCGCGGGTTCGTGAGTGGACGGGTGAGAATACGTATGATATAATGAACCCCGGGGGATCATAACCTGATTCACAAGGGGAAAACAAACCGACACAGGAGGGGGAACACATGAAGAATTTCTACACCGAAGAACAATGGAATGAGATTCTGAAACAGCAGGAATCCGTACTTTGCTACGATACATTTACCCGGAAACAGGCGCTTGAGCTGGGGCTTTTGATTGCAGAGGTCACGGAGAAAAAATATCACGGTTCGGTCGCTGTCCGCATCGTGGAGGACGAGACGACCGTCTTTGCCTACAAGATGGAGGGCGCGACGCTGGAAGCAGACTGGTGGATGACCAATAAGCTGGCAGCATCGCGGCTCACGGGGATGAGCTCGCTGCGGGCGCTGACGGCATCGAGAGCCGGAGAACTGGAAGCATCCTGGAAAGTGCGCGAGGAGAACTTCTTCGTGTGCGGCGGCTGCATCCCGGTTTTCATGAGAGATGGAAGCCGTCCTTTTGCCTATGTGATGGTATCCGGCATGGAACACTGGGACGATCACCAGGTGATCGCGGATGCGATGGCGAAACAGCTGGGAGTTGAGATTCCGGAGATTCGGAAAGAGCAGCCATAAAACGGTTGACTTGTAAAAACAAAGACGTTTGCAGAAATGGAAGGTAGATGAGCTATCTGCATTTTTGCAGGCGTCTTTTGTGGTTTTATTGCGCCGTATGGCGATGAATTATCCGTTATTTTATATAGCGCACTTCCCCACCTGGTGGTATAATTCAAGTATTATAAAATTTGATATGAAAAGAATATTTGCAATAACTCAGATGGTTTTTGCACAGCAAAGAACCATCTGAGAGATCCAGAGAATGCGAGGGATGTGGATGAGTAAAAAAGAGGTACGTCAGGCGGCGGCGGAACTGACCGAGCGCCTTTGTGAAAAAGACTTTTTAGACCGGTCGGGACTGAGCCGGAAAAATGTCATGATGCTCATGAACAAGGATCACTGGGAGGAACAGTTTGCCCATATTTTCCCGATCAAAAAACGGATTTCCTGCCGGGCGGTCTACGAGATCTGTGAGGAACCGTTAAGCCTTTTAGGGCATGAGCCGGAAGAGGGCTGGATGAAGTTTACCTACCAGTATGTGTGCCATATTCTCTACCCGGATGCGGAGTTTAAGAAGAAAAATGCCGCTTTTTCCGCCGGTGCGGAGTTCTATCTGGCAGTGCTTCAGTTCGTGTTTGACCGCGAGCGAGCGGTGCTTCCGTACAAACCGATGGAGGACTTTGCATTTTTGGATGATGAGGAAGCTTCAAGCTTTGAGTGCGCGGCAGAATACAGCCGTTTCAAGAAGTTTTTCGCACAGGAATACATCTATGAGATGATGCGCCTCAATGCGGAGGTGACGCCGTTTCGGACGCTGGAACACATCGCGGGCGTGCATTATGTCGCGATGACGGTGGCACGCGGGCTTTACGAGGCGGGTGTTCCGATCGATCTGACGCTGACCTCGGGCGCGGCTGCAGGTCATGATCTCGGCAAATTCGGCTGCAAGCCAAATGAGCGGGTTCCGTATCTTCATTACTATTATACAAACCAGTGGTTCAACAACCATTCGATGGAATACATCGGCCATATCGCGGCGAACCATTCGACCTGGGATCTGGAACCGGAAAACCTGTCGGTTGAATCCCTGGTGCTGATCTATGCCGATTTCCGTGTAAAACAGAGCCGCGGCGATGACGGGCGCGAGATTACCTACATTTCTAATCTGGATGAGGCGTTCAACGTCATCCTCTCGAAACTCGACAACGTGGACGAGGTCAAATTAAACCGTTACCGCTTTGTTTATTCCAAACTGCATGATTTTGAGGATTATATGCGGTCTCTCGGTGTGGATGTGGATTTGAATGGACACCCGAAAAAGCCGGAGGTGCTGCCGGATATTTCCCTTCGGAATGCAGAGCAGACGGTGCAGTCCCTCGTTTTCATGGGTATCGAGCATAATATCCGCGTTATGCATCAGATGGGGGCAGAACGCCAGTTTGGCAATCTCCTCGAGGCGGCGCGCAGCGAGAAGGATTGGAAGAGTGTCCGCGCGTACTTAAACATTTTCCGTGAATATTTTACATACACAAACGACAAACAGAAAGAGCAGACGCTGGGCTTTTTATATGAGCTTCTGATGCACCGTGAGGGCGACATCCGCGCGCAGGCGGCGAGGCTGCTCGGACACGTGATCGCGCAGTTCAACGCCGGTTACCGCAAGGAGCGCCCGGCGGGCATGCCGGATATTGCCGAGGAGCGCGTGATGGAGATCTGGAAGCAATATCTGGAAATGATCATCCGACCGGATCACAAGCTGATGCTGCAGCAGAAACGGCGCATCCGTTATCACCTGAAAAATGTGCTGGCATCGGTGGTTGATCATGCGACGCCGGGCGATCTGCGGGAATTTCTGGAGGCATTTCTGGTTTGGTATGATCGGGCGGATGAGCTGGATCCGGGCGAGGCTTTTTCTTTGCTGGATACGGTGCATTTCATGCCGTTTGATAAGCTGAGTGAAGAGGAACTGGGGAAAATCGCAAAATTTGCCCTGATTGAGTCGCAGAGCGGGGAACCGGATGTGCGGATCGCATCATGGCGCGCCTTCAAGCTTCTGACGGCGTACCAGCCGGATCATCCGTGCTGTGCCGAGATCGGCGTGTGCGTGAGGGCGGCGCAGGTTGAGGACAATATCACGATGACCTTCCTCAAATACCGCGTGTTAAGTAACCTCGGAGAGGACACGGCGAGAGAACAGGAACTTTTGTATGACCGCGACGTTGTCTCTGATATTTTCCTGGATAACCTAAAAACAGCGACGCCGTGGGTCATCAAGTCGGCCAATATCAAGCTGCTCGTCGATCAGATCGCACATGGCAAACAGGAACATATGCTGCATATCGCAGCGCATCTCTCAAACCTTGTAAAAGTCAGCGAGCACGTGATCGTGCGCCATGATGCCGGAACCGCCCTGCTTCGCATCATCGGGCTTCTGACACCGGATCAGAGAAATGAGATCGTGGTCGAGTTGATGAAGGGGCTGGAAGTCGGTGAGTACGAATTTTCCAAATATATTCCGCAGTATCTGGGGCAGGCGGCGCTGTGGCTGCCGCCGGAACAGCTGGAGGAGATCGTTTCCTACCTGCATGGCATGATGGCAAATGCAAACGACCAGATAGTCTCGGTTGCGCTTGATACGGTCGGCGTGCTGCTGGAACGGTATTCGTGCTACCCAGAGCGTTTTGCGGAGGAAAAAGAGGTATGCGAGGAACGGCGCGGACGTCTGCTTGGCATCCTGCTCAGCGGTCTGGCGAATTATCGCGAGTCGGTGCGCCAGGAGGCGATGCTGGTGCTGGGGCAGACCGTCTTCGGCTCATCCTGGATGGAGTGCCGGGAGAAAAAAGAGCTGTTCGCCCTGTCCTTCCGCAAGATGCTGTTCTTATTCAATGAAAATAAGGGAAATGAGCTGACGGCATTTTATCGTGCGGCGTCCCTTTCTAATATTTACCGGTTCATCACGCAGTACCATATGACCGAGGGCAATTTAGAGATCAAAGAGCGAAACCAGGTGGCATTCTTCCCAGGCACATTTGACCCGTTTACGCTGTCGCACAAGGAGATTGTCCGCGAGATTCGCGACCGCGGCTATGAGGTGTTTCTGGCGGTCGATGAATTTTCCTGGTCGAAAAAGGCGCAGCCGCATCTGATCCGCCGTCAGATTGTGAGTATGTCGGTGGCGGATGAGTTCCATGTGAACCTGTTCCCGGATGAGATTCCGGTCAATATTGCCAATCCGGCGGATCTGAAACGCCTGAGAGAGGTGTTTTCCGGAAAAGAGCTGTATATCGTGGTCGGCAGCGATGTCATTGCCAATGCCTCTTCTTATAAGAAGAAACCGGTCAAAAATTCGATTCATTCGATGAACCACATCGCGTTCCGCCGCGTGGGTGATGTCAAGTCGGACAATAAATACAACCGTCAGATGATGGATCAGATCAGCGGCAAGGTTGTGGAGCTGGAGCTTCCGGAGCATCTGGAGGACATCAGTTCGACGAGAATTCGTGAAAATATCGATCTGAACCGGGATATTTCGAACCTGATTGACCCGTCTGTGCAGGAATATATCTATTACAATGGCCTGTATCTGCGGGAGCCGGAATATAAACCATATATCCGTGCGCGTGCGATCTCCTATGAGGAGGTGGAAACGCCGGATGAACTGCTTCTGGCGGAAATTTCGAATTTTGTTCTGCAGGACGAAGAAGATCGGGAGAACCTGTTGAATTCGATGAAGGAGTCGGGCGACCGGCTGCTGCTTCTTAGGAATACCGTGCAGGAAAACCGGCTCGTCGGAGTGGCACGGCTTCGTTATCTGGCGCCGGATGAGCTGTTTGCCGTTCTGGGACAGGTCAGTCTGGCAGATCAGGTGCGCCGCCATACCTACGGTGAGATTCTTCTGATTTCGGGTATCTATGTCGAGCGCGACCCGATGATCAACGACGCGGAACAGCTGCTTTTAACCGAGGCGATCGCACGGTCCTTTGAGTATAAATGCGGCTATGCACTTTTCTTCCCGGCAGACGGCTACTGCCCGGAGCGCGTGCTGTCGGCGGTGGTCCGCCAGGGCTTTGTGAAGGCGCCGGAATCCCCGGAAGACGCGCCGCTCTATCTGGTCGATATGCATGCGCCGCTTGTATTAGTGCAGAATCTGGAAACGACGTTAAAAGAACCATTTTCCAGCAATCCGCGCGTTCTGGATGCGATCTACAAGGCGCATCGGGAATTGCAGATGGCGATGACGCGCTTCTATCCGGGACAGCTGGTTCTTTCGATGTCTGCGAGCGTGATTTACCATCGTCTGGTGGAACGGATCACGGCGTTGAATGGTGTGCCGCGTGACCCAGTGACGCCGAGGCACCTCGGCGGGGCGATGTGCGTGCCGTTCGGCAAGATCCTGCGTGGAAAAGTTATTCCGAATACGGTGACGAAGACGCTGCATACAGATAAAGTGTACGATCCGGAGCTGAAAGAGAAGTCGATCGAAGCGTTCCCGTACTATTCGCCGCTGCGAAGCCAGATCAAGGCTATCAAGTCCTTTGACCGCCCGGTGATTCTGGTTGATGATCTGCTGCATCACGGCGGACGTTTCGAGGCATTGGAACCGATGCTGCGCGAAGAGGGCGTGGAAATCAAAAAATTGGTGTTAGGTATGATTTCAGGCTACGGGCGCGACACGATGGCGACGAAGGGCGTGCCGGTAGACAGTATTTATTATATTCCGAATCTGCGGAACTGGTTTGTCGAGTCCACACTGTACCCGTTCATCGGAGGCGATACGGTGCGCCGCGATACCGTGAAGGTGGCGGGACTGACGCCGTCGATCAATATGATCCTGCCGTATGCCGCACCGCCGGTACAGGGAAGTACGCCGGAAGCCGCGTTTGAGTTCTCCGCGTGCTGCATCCGCAACGCGCGCAACATCCTTCTGGTGCTCGAATCCGAGTACCGGGCGCTGTTTGCGAGAAACTTAACGCTCAGCCGCCTGTCTGAAGCGGTCATCCTGCCGCTCTGCCCGGATAAAGGCGAGTGCGTCAGCTACGATCCGAATCTGGCAGCGTCGGTGTATCTGGAAAATGATTTAGAGATGCTGTATCGGACGCGGAAGTGAGAAATTTGTGGAAGCACAAGGATAATTACTGGAACAGAAAAATAATATCATATAAGATATCAAAAAAGAGCAGGGGGTATGCAATATGTACTATTATAAAATTGGAGATAAAATCTGTTGTTCCTTCAATGGAAATTTATCATACGAAAAGGCAGAAATGCCGCACCCGGGCACGCCGCTCACATTCTTATTCGAGCGCGAGCTGGGAACCGGAAGAGATTCTTTTAAGGTAAACTCGCCGCTGCTTTTATTCCAGGAGGCAGAGAATGTTTCCTGGCTGAGCAGCCGGAAGCTGGAAGCGCAGGCGGCAAAGAAAAATTGTGAGCTTGACGAGGCAGTCGAAGCCGCGATCACTCAGGACGTGATGCGTGCAGTCAACCGCCTGCATCCGGATTTTGAGGCTATTTTGGCAGAAAAACCGCAGAAAACGAAGAAAAGAGTCCATGTGCTGGCGATCGGCGACGTCGGAAGTACGCTGTTGACCGGGCTTCATCTTCTGGGCGGCGACTGCATCAGTTCGATCGGCATCTGTGATATTTCTGATAAAGTGACCGCACGCTGGGAATTTGAGGAAAACCAGATCGCGTACCCGTGGGCATATGACGCGCTGCCGGAGGTCGATGTGGTAAAACCGGAAGACCTCTTCAAATGCGATGTGTTTGTATTTGTTGCTTCCAAGGGAATCCCGCCGGTTGGTTCCGGTGTCAAGGATGTGCGGATGTACCAGTTTGAAAATAACTCCAAGATCGTTGCCCAGTATGCAAGACAGGCGAGAACCGAGCATTTCAAAGGCTTATTTGCCGTTGTCTCCGATCCGGTTGACCCACTGGCAAAGACGGCATGGCTGGAGAGCAATAAGGATGAAAACGGCGTCTTTGATCTGAAAGGACTGCGTCCGGAACAGGTACAGGGCTTCGGACTGGGCGTTATGAATGCGCGCGCGGCTTATTATGCGAAGCGCGACGGACGATTTTCACAGTTTTTGACCGAGGGACGTTCCTTCGGACCGCATGGACAGGATCTCGTCATCGCAGATTCCATTGCAAATTACAACGATGCGCTTTCAAAAGAACTGACCCAGCTGACGGTAACGGCAAACCTGCATATGCGCGCGATCGGTTTCAAGCCGTTTATCGCACCGGCATATTCCTCCGGCGCAATCTCCCTGATTCTGATGATGCGCGGCGAATGGCACTGCG
>ENA-OQKO01000688-OQKO01000688.1-human-gut-metagenome-genome-assembly--contig:-NODE-688-length-28613-cov-3.296461_pt1 | contig 28613 bp, 27 predicted proteins | sample MGYA00242777_ERZ504796 | MGnify/ENA primary metagenome ERZ504796 (study PRJEB26092, sample SAMD00036404) | human gut metagenome | host: Homo sapiens | study: EMG produced TPA metagenomics assembly of... | reverse complement strand
AAAATGATCTCCGCCGTAGATTCAGCCACTTCCAGAACTGTCTCAAACATGATTCGCGCGCCGTCCTGGATGAACTGACCCATCGAATGAAGATCGGTCGTTAAATCAACCGCTGCCGGGAAAATACCTTTCTGAGCCTTGCCCTCGCTCTCGCCGTAGAGCTGTTTCCACCACTCCGATACATAGTGCAGGCTCGGCTCATAGTTTGCCACAATCTCGACCTGTTTTCCCTTCCGGAGCAGAATGTTGCGGACCGCCGCATATAACAGAGCAGAATTCTTCTCAAACGGAGTCTCCAGTGCATTCTTTCTCGCGTCTGCCGCGCCCTGCATCAACGCATCTATATCCGCGCCGCTGACCGCGATCGGAAGCAGACCGACTGCCGTCAGGACGGAGAAACGACCGCCAACATCATCCGGAACCACGAAGGACTCATAGCCCTCTTCATTTGCCAGATTCTTGAGTGCTCCCCGCGCCCGGTCTGTCGTCGCGTAGATTCGCTTGTTTGCCTCTTCTTTACCATATTTCTCAATCAGCATCTCCTTAAATACACGGAATGCGATCGCCGGCTCCGTTGTCGTACCGGACTTAGAAATAATATTGATAGAGAAATCTTTTCCATCGACCAAATCCATCAGATCATGGATGTATTTGCTGCTGATGCTGTTGCCAACGAAGTAAATCTCCGGTGTTTTTCTTTTTTCTTTCGGAAGATTATTGTAAAAACTATGGGACAGGAACTCGATCGCCGCTCTTGCGCCCAGATACGAACCGCCGATACCGATTACCAGCAGGACATCGGAATCCTTCTGAATCTTCTCCGCTGCTTTTTTGATGCGTCCGAACTCTTCCTTATCATAGTCCACCGGAAGGTCGATCCATCCTAGAAAATCATTGCCCGCGCCGGTCTTTTCTACCAGCGTCTCTCTTGCCGCCTGCACGCCCGCCTTGATACCGGCGATCTCTTCCTCATGAATAAATGCAGCTGCTTTTGAATAATCAAAGATCACATCTTTTCCCATATGTTTCCTCTCCTTTGCATTTCAGCCGTCCGCAGGCGGCGTGATTACTTTGTCAAAAACTTAACTTATCTTTATTATAGCAATCTGGACACCCGTGTGCAACCAGTTTTCAGTTGGAATCATCATTTACAACCCCGATAAATACTCCCTCATAATATCCCCCAGAACCTGCGCCTCCTCGCGGCTCAAACCTTTCATCCAGTCACCCGCATTTGCCTCGCCATTTCGTGTTTTCCGCGTATCCCGGCTTGCTGCAATCTGGTCGAGGCTCTGCTTCAAATACTCCATTTCCTTGTCGCCGGAACGCTCCTTCGCTTCCTGCCTGGGACCCGTATTGTTTTCCGTTTCATTTCCTGATACCATCCGGCTCTCCGTAAGATGCCCATCTGTCTCATGCTTGTCCCGTTCCTCCGGTTCGCGCGGTGCAGTGCGAACTGCCCGCATCAGATTCTGTGCCCGTGCATCCCGCTCACGGAACGGATTCACTCTCATCGCTGTCCGCGATTTTCCTTTTTCAAACTCCGTTTCTCCCAGATCCCGGTTATCCGTTTCAGCATCATCCCGACCACTCACGCCGCGATCTGCCCGCAGAGTACTCTGCAGCCATTTCGGCATTTCCCGCACATTCGAGTCCACGCCAGCAACTCCGCCGGATACTCCAGAGGCTCCGGACATTTCCTGTCCGCGCGTCTCCTTCTCACGTGCCGCCCGAAGGAACACCGAATTATCCACATACTCCAAAAGCGCCGTTTCCAGCCGCTGCTGTTTCTGGTCAATCTGGAAACAGCTATCGATAAATGCCAGAAACAGACCGCTCATGACAGCTGCCGACGCATACAGCACAATATAGCTCGCATCCAGCTCATACCAGTACGCCAGAAATGCCTCCGCTGCTCCGGTCAGAAGCCCTAAAAGCACCATTTCCATTGACACGCCGTTCCACGCATCCAGCGAAATATGTAAAAATGAAAATCCGTCAATCTGCTTGTCCAGATATGCCTGCGTGTTCACGATGTTCTGTCCCAAACGGCAGGTATTTTCCAACCGCTGCTTCAGATTTTGAAGATTCTTGTTCCGGGTCATCGCCATGTTGTCAGTTTCTTTTAATAATCTTTTGTAGAGGCTCCGTGTAATCAACTTGCTGACAAATCCGATCATTCCGATTGCCGCAAGAACGGACAGCGCTTTTCCAGTTTGTAAAAATTCCAGCATAAAAAAGCTCCCCTTTCTCTACTTCCGGATCACTTCCGGGTGGCTTGCCACAGGTCAGGTTTAGGCGCTTCGCAGTTTGTCTCTTGCAATTTGCTTTTTACAATCTGCTTTTCACATTCTGCTTTTCACATTCTGCTTTTTGCGCCCTGTCAAATCCCGCCTGCATCGTGGCTTTATTATAGCCGCCGAAAGAGTCTTTGTGAAGATGAGAAAGGGGAAAATCGTTCGTCAAATTCTGCCTTAATTCGATTTTAAATAGGTATTAATAATGCGTATCATGCAAAATTTCGGGTTATTAAAAATTCTGTCTGTGAATCATATCTATGACTCATTACGCCTCATACCGGGACGCCATTTCAAGCAGTAGGTTTACCGAATGCTTGATCGCCTGCGCCTCAAACGCCGCATAGTCCATACCTGCGCTGTCATCCGCCTTATCTGAAATGGCACGGATAATCAGGAACGGGATTCCGTTTAAATATGCCGCCTGTGCGATCGCTGCGCCCTCCATCTCGGTACAGCTTGCGCTAAACTGCTCGATCAGCCACTCCTTTTTTGCCTTATCCGAGATAAACTGATCGCCGCTTACCACGCGTCCCGGAAATGCCTGAATCTCCGGATTGACCTTCTGGTTGCACTCAATCGCCAGCTCGCGCAGCTTCTCATCCGCCTCAAATGCAAAGGTATCTACTCGCGGAATCTGTCCGATCCGGTATCCAAATCCGCTCGCATCCATATCATGCTGCACCGCATCCGTCGATACAACGATATCGCCAATGTTGATCTCTGCACGCAGGGAACCGGCGATACCTGTGTTCACAATCGCGCTGATATGGAACCGATCCGCCAGAATCTGACTGCACATACCTGCATTTACCTTACCGATACCAGAGCGAACCACAACTGCGTCCTTTCCGCCCAGTTTGCCTTGATAAAAATCCATACCGGCTACGCTTGTCACGGTAACATCCGTCATTTTCTCCTTGATCTGAGCCACCTCTTCATCCATCGCTCCGATGATTCCTAACATCTGTTTATCCTCCTGTTTTTTCTAAATGTACTCTCGGAATCTTTCTGTGCTTGATTTTGTGAGATAATTTTTTGTCAGTTGCGCCCAAATTTCTGAAGCGTTGGCGTTGCGTCCGCCTCTGAAATTCGGGTGCAGCTGGCGGAAAATAAGCCGCAAAAGCAAGTGCAGAAAAGACTCCGAGCGTACATTCTATTATTCATCCTTCTATTCTTTTTAACACGACCGTATCGTCACAGTTCACACGTTGTACAAATTCCTGCTGCCACCATGTTTTCTTACGGCACTTTCGATTCCAAAAGTGCCTACCTATGAACAGTTACACCGTATCTTCTCAAAAGAAAGTATACTGGATTTTTGTTATCTTGACAACACCTTTACTGGCAGACTATAATCATTTTACTGCGGTGGATTCCCGCCACAGCAGATTAAAACACATACCATTTTGAGGAGGTTTTACCATGACATACAAGACAAAGGGAGTCTGTTCCCGTGAGATTAATTTTGAAGTAGAAGATAATAAAGTAAAGAATGTGCAGTTCGTCGGCGGCTGCTCCGGCAACACACAGGGCGTTGCCCGCCTGATCGATGGCATGGATATTGACGAGGCAATCTCCCGCATCGAAGGCATCCAGTGCGGCTTCCGCCCAACTTCCTGCCCGGATCAGCTGGCACAGGCGTTGAAGGAGTATAAAGCGAACGTGAAATAGGAATTTTTGAGGAGATTCTTTCACGCCTGTTGGCATAATGAAAAACCGTTTAAGAACCCCCACCTGAAAACATCTGGAATTTTGAATCAGAAATTCCTGGATGGTTGCAGGTGGGGGTATTTATGTGATCGCTTTTTTCATACTATTTCGTGTTGCAAATATAAATTTAGTAACACTGTCCCCGTTTAGAATTAGTCGCCGTATTCGGTGATTTTGATTCCCTCTGTTTTTGTCATAAAGGACTGTCCCTTTCCATTTGACTCTACATAATGAACGCCAACTACTCTATAATAATATCCTGTTTTCTGGTTTTTCACTGTAAAATCATTCGACATTCCTGATAAATCTTCCGTTGGAAAATCCTCTTTGCTAGCATCATATATATATCTAGAAACTTCTACCCATTTACCATCCTCTTCTCTTTGCAGAACTGCAATATTTTTTATTTTATCACACTCTACATGAGCTACTGTCTGAATAAGGATTCCAATATCTCCTTTTCCTAAATTACTAATTCTTGTTAATGCCGTATCAATAATACTTCCCCTTGGTTCTATCCCCCTCGCAATTCCCTCCGAAACATTTTCATTTAATAAACAAGCATTGCTATAATCCGCCTCTTCAACCGAAACTCCATTAATATACTGTGTGTCTGCTGCATAAACTTGCATCATACTCGCTGCTATAATCATTCCTGCACATATCAGTGTATATAATTTTTTTCTCATATAAAATTTCCCCCTAATAATTTTCTAAAAATAAATTTTCAACAATCTTTTTAAACTCTTTTTTAGGAATTATCCCTGAAATTTGATAGTATGTATCCCCTTTTACAATATTAGCACTATATTCAAATTTCCCATCTGAAAGCTCTGATTTTTCAAAATAAATATTTTCTTTTAACAAATCATTATAAATATACTCTTCTTTTTTTCTATCAGATATAACATTCGTAGAATTACCAGTACCACCTACTTCTTCTAATATCTTTACACGATATTTCCCATAAGAAAAATACATTATAACCCACGTTTCCCCTATATCTGCTTTTACATACTTCATCTTTTTAGGCATATACGCAAGTTTCAACGGACGAACCTTTGTTTTTTTAGTTATTTCTATGTATGCTTTATCTAATTCATCCTCTCCTGGAATAGCCTCAACATTATTTAAAACAATCTCATTTCGCACACTATCTTTTTCCCGCACCACATACCGATACTCCCTCTTCGCCCCAGCCGAAATCCCCATCGCCACAACCATCACTGCGATAGCGGCGGCAGCTACAGAGACTTTCACAATCGATTTCAACCGGCGTGGTTTGCGAGCTTCTTCGTGCAGTTTGACAATGTTCTCGCTGGATGATTCTTTTTCACTTTCCGGGCTTGTTCCCACCTCCGCTTCTAACTTTGCCATCAACCTCTCAAAGCCGTCTTCTGGTTCTGGAGGTATGTCGCTGTCTTTTACTTCCGTCTGTGCAAGGATAAAATCCTTCAACAGCTGATCTTCGCTGACTCCAAACGCTTCCTGCAGCAGGCGCTCTGCATCTTCTCCAGCCTTTTTCCCGCGCCAGCTTCTGCTCACTTTTTATCCCTCCTATCTGTCCTCCCTCTAACTTTTAGGTTGACTTTTCTTTTTTTCCGTTTACTATACTAAATGTAACCCTTTGCGGGTATGATAAAGCATAAAAACAGTTGTTTTCAGGTTATGGTTGTCCCCTCACACCGTAACCAGCGGCTGATGTGTGGAGGAAACTACTATGAAAAAAATCATTCTGACCGGCGGTGGTACTGCAGGTCATGTTACACCGAATCTCGCCCTGCTTCCGGCACTGCGCGAGGAAGACTTTGAGATTCACTATATTGGTTCTTATAACGGCATTGAGCGCCGCCTGATCGAGGCAGCCAGCATCCCTTACGATGGAATCTCATCTGGAAAACTGCGCCGTTATTTTGACCTTAAGAATTTTTCAGATCCGCTTCGCGTTCTGAAAGGATACTTTGAGGCTCGCAAGCTTATGAAAAAATACAAACCGGATATCGTCTTTTCCAAAGGCGGTTTTGTCGCTGTTCCGGTCGTTCTGGCTGCCAAGCATTATATAGTGCCTGTCATCATCCATGAATCCGATATGACCCCAGGACTGGCAAATAAAATCTGTATTCCAGCCGCTTCCAAGGTATGCTGCAACTTTCCGGAAACACTTAAATATCTTCCGGAAGATAAGGCGGTTCTGACCGGTTCCCCGATCCGTGAAGAGCTTCTGCACGGGGATCGTCTGGCGGGACTCCAGTACGCCCATCTTTCTGCCGATCGCCCAGTAATCCTGATCATCGGCGGAAGTCTCGGCTCCGTCACGGTCAATCAGGCTGTCCGCGGCATTCTTCCGCAGCTTCTGAAAACCTATCAGGTAATACATATCTGCGGAAAAGGCAATCTGGATGAGTCTCTCATCGGCACCGAAGGATATGTTCAGTATGAGTATGTGGATAAACCACTCCGCCATCTCTTTGCAGCGGCAGATCTGATCATCTCCCGCGCAGGCGCAAATTCCATCTGCGAAATTCTGGCACTCCGCAAACCGAACATTTTGATCCCTCTGTCGGCTGCTGCCAGCCGCGGCGACCAGATCTTAAATGCCAACTCCTTTGCAAAACAGGGATTCAGCACCGTTCTGGAAGAAGAAGTTTTAACCGCAGATACTCTCAGCCAGGCAATCGAAGAGACCTATAAAAATCGCCAGCAGTTCATTGATAAAATGTCTGAAAGCCACTTAAACAATGCTGTCAAAACCATCATGGGGCTGATTCATGATTGCACACGCAGTTAGTAGCATTGCTACGTTTGTATAGTACAGGACTAAAACACTGAATATGTAAGCTTATCATCACATCGGACAGATTCGAAACGGCTCTGCTTCGATGTGATTTTTAAATATCAAACAGCTTTGCCCTCAACACGCGCTTCTGCAGTTCTGCTTTTGCCCTGTAAAGACGTGTACAGCATACCGTTGATTTGATTTTCAAAACCGCACAGGCTTCTTCCGCCGTCAAGCCCTCCAGAACACGGAGAATCAAAACATCCCGCCAGTCCTTCTTCATAGATTTGACAATCTTCCATACGTTCCAATAGATATCCCTATCGATAACCTCCTGATCCAGAAGCTGAATTCCTATCTCCCCTTCCAAAAGAAGGTTCATAATCTCTTCTTCCGCATCCGGATCTTCCAGATGCAGCATCTCGCGGCGCCGCATCTGCCTCCGATTATCGATCCACTTGCTCCGTAAAATGCGGATCAGTAAAACCAACTTTACTTTATGATCCAGATCTAACGAATAGCGCTTGTAATATTCAATGAAAGCTTCATGCACCATATCCTCAATGTCATCGTACCCTACTCCAATTCTATACGCATATTTCTTCAGCGGTACCAGGTACTCTCTGTAAAGCGCTTCAAAAAGCGCCATTTTTTCATTCTCATGGTGCATATCCAAACTCCTATCGCGTCAGTTCTTCGCGGATGGAGCTACTAATTTCTGCCAGCTCTTCCGGCGTTGCTTTTCCTGGCGCCCATGTCACCATATCCGGTCCATTTTCATATCTCGGAATAATGTGTACATGGAAATGAAAAACTGTCTGTCCTGCGGATATGCCATTGTTCTGAACCACATTGAACCCCGTGCAGCCCAGTGCTTTCTTCATCGCCGCACCAATCTTTCCAGCTAATGGAAGAGCTTTTGCCGCAATCGCCGGATCCAGCTCACATAAATCTTTGAAATGCTGCTTCGGCAGAATCAGCGCATGTCCCTTCGATGCCGGTCCTAAATCCAGAATCACACGAAAATCTTCATCTTCATAAACCGTTGAGGATGGAATCTCTCCGCCAGCGATCTTACAAAAAATACATTCTTTGTCTGTCATGTCGGTCTCTCCTTCTCTCTATGCTTCTCCATTCACTGGAAAAGCGGTATTTTCTTTTGTCACTTGGCTTGAAACTTCCATGTCAAGTGCCTTTATTATAGCATATCCCCATGGCTTGTTCTATGTAAATTTGCAGAAACGCGAAATTGATGTACTTGCAAAATAATTCACATCAATTTCTGGTTTTTGGTTATTATTTCATATTTTCAGATAATTTATCGGTATTCCCAAAATTTATATCCGACATCCGCCAAATAAATGGAATCCCCATTCCCCAAACTGACTGTTTCATTTGCCTGAAGCGGATAGCCATTGACCGATGTTCCATTGGTTGAATTGAGATCTGTCAGAATGTATACGCCCTCCTTCTGATCGATCCGCGCATGAAGACGGCTGACGGTCGGACGGTCAATACATGCGTCCGACAGCCCCGGATGTTTTCCAAGTGTAAATGGAATATAGGAAATCTGAATCACTGTTCCTCCGGCTTCCACCGGCTCTAAGCGCACCGTTCCTTCCCCATTCTTTGAGGCAGACAGAAGCGTAGTCCCCGCTTCTCTCGCCCGCTCTATCTGTGCTTCTTCTTCTCTTCGAAGTTCCTGCCGATAAGCTTCTTCACTCTCCGGATAGACCTGCCAGCGGTTTTCAGGCGTTGTCTGCTGCCAGTCTTGATATGATAGATCCACTTCCGTGCTTTCCTCTCTATCCTCTCCCTGACCTCGATTTTTCTTCCTGCCACCATATACCTGCCATTTTCTGCGGGCTGCCAACATCTCCCTCAAAAACACGATTCCCCCGATGCCGCTGCTGATTGCATACAGCCATACATCCATTTCTCCCGTCACGTACCAATACACAATGCCAGCTGCCACCGCGCTTCCAAGTACCTTTATCCACCTGTTCTGCCATTGTCCCTTTTGTTTTCCACCTGCCCTTTCAGACTTTTCCCCCACTTCATCTGAGTTCTCTACCGACTCCAGGTTCTTTTTCATCGTTTTCTCCTGATACAACGCTTCCTGCCTATATTTCCAATCCTTCCTGGCTGGCGTTTGAGTGTCAGAAGCCATTTTCCCTGATCGAGATTCCAACGTATCCCTCCGATTTTGCTCCGCTTCAAGCCACTCCTGCCGATCCGCCCACACTCCCGCCGTCTCAGGATCCCTCTCATCCTCGTTTCGTTTTTCTGCCGAAAAGATCCGATCTTCCCCCGAAAGCTGGCGCAGCAGATCTGCCGTTCCGTAATTCTCCCGCAGACTAATTTGGTACAGATTATAAGCTAATACAACAGCCTCCCGATCCTGATGATCCGCACGTTCCAGAAGATACCCCAGCAGTTTTGAGAGCGCCTGCGGCGCCTCTTCCCGATGCCCCGGAACCAGACATAATTCCACAGTAAAATGATCGGGTTCCAGATACAGATATTCCGGATCCAGCAAAAGCTGTTCCTCTTTTAACAGGTACTCTTCCACCCGCTTCAGAACCGCCAGCACACCAAGCAGAATCGACCGGAGTTCTTGTCCCGACAAGGTCCGTTTTTCCAACACCCGTCTAAGCGGCTGTCTCGACGTTATCTCATAATAATATTCTCTCGCCTCCTCCGTCTGGCGGACCCGGAACTTCAAAAGCCCTTCGATGGCATTCGCCGACAGCATCTGTACCGCATAGCCCGTTTCTTCCTCCGGCGCTTCGATTATCATATAATTATGATTCATTTCCCGGCTATACCGAATCTCCATCCCGTATCCTCCATCACTCTGCATTTTCCAACACTGTCAGCAAACGGATCGCCCGCTCCGGATCCTGTCCGCGCAGGGATATCTCCGTCTCTGTACTGCTCTTTACCCTTCCGTCCAAGTCTCCCCCATCTTCCCGGATCGTCAAAACTGCATCCCCGCACCGGAAGAATCCACGCAGGCGCTGTCCAGCTCTGCTACTTATCTCCCCCACAGTCATTCCATCTCCCCGCAACGTTTTTTCCTCCCGATACAGGCACCGTTCCATCGCCTCCTGCAGGACAAAACGCCCCGTAATCCTGCCATGCACCTCAAACACCCCATTTAACAGTGCCGCGATAAAAAAGAATGCAACCGCCATCACAAACGAGGCTTCCACCGTATAACTGGCAGAAACCTCCCGCTTCATCCAAGAGATGCTATCAGCATCCAAATCCACACCGGAAGCACACACGGCAGAAATGGCAGCTTCTTTTTCCGTATTTTCTCCCATAGACCATTCCCCTTTCCGCCAAGCAGTGCCGTAAGCATCCAGACACCTCCTGCCAGACTGCTCACAAATACAGCTCCCATCAAAAGTTCAAGCGTCCGCCATCCCCCCAGATAGCACCCAGTGATCAGAAAAAAGCAGCCATCTCCCAGTCCGATCGCACCTTTCGTCTGCCGCTCCATCCAGAACAAAAAAATCCCCGGCAGCATTCCCAAAAGCCATACCGTTATCTGCAACGCACCTTTTTTCCAATCCCATCCATCTTTTATAACCGACAGCACACACCGTATCATCGTAAGCGCCATTCCTGCCGTTCCAAATCCATATAGCCAGCTTACGCGTATCCGTTTTCTATGAAGATCCTGCCAGGAAAAGACCATCAGAAAAAGGGAAAAAACAACCGCACAGAGGAAACATACTGCACTTTCCAAATCCATCCGCGTAAATCCCATGAAACTTATCCCTGCACTGTTTTCCATCACTCCGCCCTCTCACCCCTCCTTGATTCTTTCCGCCATCCGCACCTATCCACTTCCACAGTATGAACACACACCCATATATTCCACCTCTGATCGCCGCACCTTCTGCACATAATATGCCAATGACGAACAGTCCTGCTTTCCATGGTAAACCTCACCGGACGGAAGAATATACACCAGACCTCCCGCCGACACCGTCTTTCCACAGTATCTGCAAGCCTTATAACGGCATCCCCCGCTGTTTCTAAGCACCCCCGAAATTACATCTGCATACGCAGCCGCGGTGATCTGATTCGATATATAATGGCACGAAGGCGAGAGATGGTAGCGCGTACTGTCCCGCCCCACATAGACCCATTTTCCCTCCGGTTCTGAACCGTTTTTCTCTGAGAAACACCCGCCTTCCGCTCCAATCCATCCCCGCTTCCGGCTCCGGGAAGTAAGCGTCACATGGTCAAGCGCAAATACCGAGAACGGCAGCCGCACCTGATAGGAGGCGCGCAGGTCAATCCATTCTCCATCTTCCGATACGCGGCTGGCGCCACACTGGATATTGGACACTTTGTTCCCGCCCGCTGTCTGAATCTTCTCCTTTAAATATCCCTGCAGGATAAGCCCGGACGGAAGTTCTGACCAGCCCCCCGTTCCCTTTTCTCCTGCCTCTGCCGCTTTTCCCGCCTCCATTTCTGCCGGATGCACCGTATGGGATGTCCGATACACCTGCCATCCCAGTTCCCGCCCCGTCACTTCCAGCACCGTCTGCACCTTTCTCTGGGCATCCAGTATTTCCATCGGAACTGACAGGAGAATCATCGTAAACATAAACAATGTCAGACTAAGCGCCGCCTCGATCGTCAGGCTCGCACACAGGGAAGCAGAGGACAATGCCCTTTTCCAGGGTCGTTTTGTTACTTGGGCTCTATGCCGCCGAAGGACGGGTATCCCGACCGCACAGATACTTTCATTTATTCGTTTTGTTAGGTTAATTGTCATCATCTTTTTTACTGGCTTTCTTTATGTACTTGGAGAGGCACATTCACTTGCATCATCTCCTGAAAAAGGACACTGTCCTCCACTCCCCTGTAATTGTATTTAATATTCCTTCTGGGACGTTCTACGAAGCGGTATCAACGTTCCCTGTGCCGCATAGGACACACTTACCCCATACTGGCACTGATCCATCCGAAATCCCGGCTCTTTTTCTGAAATGCGGTTCTGAATCATATCCATCATCCGGTAACAGAAACGGCTCTTTCCCTGTATCAGGAAAAAGAGTTTCAGCCAGTCCTGGTAGTCCAGCCCTCTGTCGTCTGTCCCGTTTTTCAATGAAGGATCCGTCCCCGTTTCCAGAAAGATGGACGCGCCCTTTTCCGTCAGAGCAGAAAGCGAAATCTGCCACTCCCCCGGCTGTTTGAAAAAAGGAATTTTTCCGCCCGCCAGCAGAACCTTCACATCTGCCACCGACTCTGCAAACGCCCAGACTGTCATGATAAAGAAGGATGCCGCCGCCGTGATCGGTGTGATTCCCGCCAGCCCCGTGATTGCCAGCGCCAATGCTTCCGCCTCCGACCGTTTTTCAGAATCCGCATATAAAGCTGCCAGATTCACCGCCTCGCGCACAGCCAGAAGTTCATTGACGGTGCGTTTTAAATTTTCCCGCTCCGACGCATTTCCCTGTAAAAGATATTCCTGCTCATAATGGACACTTCCCGTCTTTTCCTGCCCGAACCGGGTAAAAAAATGCGCCGCATACGCATCTAAAAGAGCCCGTTCAAGCCCCGCCGTCCAGACATCCCCAGCTGTCCCCCGCTTTCCGCTCTCTCCGCCTGCATACAATGCCGACGGAAATGCCGCGGTCGAAATCCTGTTTTCTGAAATCACAGTTCCCGCCGGCACACAAAGACTCAGCAGATCCGTCCCCGACAGGCGGCTGACTGCTTCCAGCACATTCATTTTTTTCTTGTCTCGGACTGCCGGAACCCGGAAACGTCCATCCTTCTGAAAACCCGCTGTGATCGTCAGAACCGGCGCCCACAGCGCTTCCTCGTCCAGCTCATCGTCCTCATCGTCAGGCTCCCAATCATCGATATAATCCTGTATCTCCTTTCCTTTCCGGACTGCTTCTGCAACCACCTCTTCATTTCCGTGAGCCGTCTCTTCTGTCTTTTTTACCTCCTGGCGGCGCTCTCCATCCGCATCCAAATACGAACGATACCCCCGCATCTCCTCCTGTACCATGCCCCAGGAGCCTTCTTCCAGATCCGGCTGGGCTTCCTGCGCCCCCTGCTCCGATCCCTGCAATTCTTTCGCAAGCCGGTCCGCCTGTTTTTCATACGCCGCAACCAGCCCCGGAATCTGCTTTAATTCTTTCTCTAAGCTTTCCGCCGATTGAAAGAACGAGCTTCCATCCGCCTGGCGGACCGCTGCCTCCATCTCCTCCAGATGTTTCTCCTGTTTTTGCAGGCAGGCTCCGATCGCCTCGATCGACTCTTCCAGACGCAGCACTTTTCTTCCATTTTCCTGATATCCTTCCGCAATTCCATGAACCGCCCTTGCTTCCGTCATCCGTTTTTCCATCTCAGGCAGTTCAGACTCCTCACTTTCCAGCGTCCAGACACCCACTTTCATATAATCGGTAACTTCCTTCGCAAAGAAATCCCCCTTATGCCCAGTGATCGCATCCATCGCTTCGATCTGTACCTTGCCGCCGCTGACCGGATAAAAGGGCGCTGCCGCCAGATATGTTTCCATCTGCGGCTCCATCTCCGCCGCCAGGCGCTCTTTATCCGCACATTCCAGCACAAAAATCCGGTATTTATCCCAAATCTCCCGGTGATAACAGCTCATCAGCGAATCCAGTGAGGAATTGAGCGCCATCTGCATATACCAGCCGCTTCCGGCTGCCCGGGCGGACTCAAACAGCCCGCCCATCAGCGCACAGATACAGGTCAGAATCAAACTCAGGAAAACTGTGATCCCCCCGCAAACTTCCTTTTCTGTTTCAATGTGCCGTTCTGCCCGGATCAATATACCTCCTTCGACTTGCTGTTGATCTGTTTAAAGATATTTGTAAGAAGCGTATTAATCTGCTTTTTAAAGACAATGACCAGACCGATCAGCACCACCAGAATCAGCACTAACTCAATGACCCCCACACCATCCTCGTCCATCAGAAACGATTTTACTTCTCTTACCAGATACGCTTTATCCATATACTTTTTCTCCTTTCTCCCCATTTTTCAGATCCCAAACGCCAGAAACGCCGGGACTGAAACCATCACCATAATAATCATCAACATCAAAAACAATGGAAGCATCAGCTTTGTGGATGCCTCTTCCCCCCGGCGTCTTGCCAGTGCTTTCTCTTCTTCAAACGCCGACTCCATCTCTGTCTCCAGCGCCTTTCGAAGTCCTTCTGCCCCATTTCTGACATTCTGCTCCAAAAGCCCGGAAAGCTTCCGGTACGGTCTCAGGCGGCAGCCCGCACCAAATTCCGCATATGCCTGTAGTTCCGGGACACCGCGCTGCATCCGGTGATATGCCGCTGCCATTTCCCGGTATGCCGCCCGCTCCGTCTGTGTTCCCGCCCGGCATGCCGCCTCGTATTCCAGCACAATCCGCTCCCATGCCCGGCGGACCGGAAGCCCCGCCCCGGAAAATACAGTCAGCTTTGACACAATCTCCGGATAATCTTCCATCAGCTCCCGCTTTTTCTTCTTTTTCGCCTCACTCTCCTTCTGTTTTTCATAAAGAGGAAGCAGAATTGACGCCGCAATCCCCAGCACCGGAAACAGCAGATATTCCCTGTCTCCGCGCACCCGGTAAGATAAATTCTTCCCCTCATACATCTTTGGCAGAACCAGCTGCCCTTCCGTTCTCTGCGCCTCATCCATCTGCTTTAACAGCCGCTTAAAACCTGCCTCTTTTTCCTGCTGCTTCGTCCGAAGCGGCGGATATAGCGTGACCGGAAACCGGTACTCCCGGCTGAATACCCCCGCCTGCAGGGATGCGGTCAGTTCTGTCTGAATCCCCTTCTCCGGGCATTCTTCATTTAAAACAGTCCCATCCGTCTGAATCCATTCCGCATCCTCCGGTGTCCAGCGGACCCGGATGCCCTCTTCTTCCAGCCAGCCGACGAGATGTAGATCTTCCCTTACCTCCTGCAAGGACAGATTGTTTCCCCGAATTAAATCCGCCAGTTTACCTCCCGCCTCCAGCAATGCTTTTTTTGCATCCTCTTCCGCATATTCCCGCTCTCCGAGCGAAATCTCCACCGGAATCTCCTTCTCGCACAGTCCGCGCACCCACACTTCCTGCTGCCGTTCCCCTTCTCCGTATGCATAGCGGTTCAGCCGGTTCCCATCTTCCAGCGCCCCATCCCGTTTTTCCACCAGATATCCCGCAACTGCCAGAATTATCCCCAAAAGAATGCATAAAACCTGCTTTTTCCCCATTTTTCCCATGCTGTTTCACACCTCAATCTGAAGAATTTTCCCCGATACCCTCCATGCCAGCAGATAGACCACCAGACACCCTGTCATCACCACCCGCCCCACCGCTGTCTCATACATCTGTGAGAAAAAGCCCGGCGATGACAAATCCACGTAGAGCACGATCAGGTACGGCATCAGGTTCATAATTCTCTGTTCAAACTGCTTTTCTGCCGTCATCGTGAGAATTTCCTCCCGCACCTGAATGCGATCCGAAATCACGTGAACGACATGGTGAACCACGCTTGCCAGCTCGCCCCGGCTCCGTTTGGATACAGTAAAAATAACAGAGAAATTTTCCACCTCATCCAGACCACTCCTCTTCGCAAAGGAAGAAAGCAGCGCCTCCACGGTCCGGTTCATTTTAAGCTGGCTTGCCAGATATGAAAACTCACGGGTAATCATCCCTTCTTTTCCGTATTGTTCTTCCAGATCGCGCACGCTCGCAATAAACGCATTTTCCACCGAATAGCCTGCAGCCAGCGCCGAAGCCACGATCTGAATCGCTTCCTTAAACTGGAGCCGCAGCTCCTCTTTTCTCCGGCGGCAGAGCTCCCGCCTCTTAAAAAACGGCCGCAGCATCCCCGCCGGAAGCATCAGAACGAACGCCAGAAATGAACGGTAGAATACATATGCCGTCACGGCGCACACCGCTGTTCCCTCCAGAAGGTAACGTATCCACTCCTGCCCCGCCAGGCGGTAAACCCGGTAATCAGAAAGCACTTCCTCCCGCGAATCTGCGCCGCCCTTCAAATCTGCCAACCTGGACAAGTGCTCCTTCCACCTGTCCGGAAGCAGTCTCCCCGCTTTCCTGAAACTGATAGATGGGAGAAAGGCGGATTTCCCCATTTGCATTGCCTAGCACCTCCGTGATCGCCAGCACCTTCCGGCTCCGGTCCCGCATCCGCCCGACATGGACCATCAGATCGAGTGCTGAACCGATCTGGCTCCGGACCGCCGCAAGCGGCAGCTCTGCTGCCATCAGAACCATCGTTTCCAGTCTTGAGAGCATATCTTTGGCGCTGTTTGCATGTCCGGTTGAGAGCGAGCCATCGTGTCCCGTATTCATCGCCTGCAGCATTTCCAGCGCCTCGCCGCCCCGAACCTCCCCAACGATGATGCGGTCCGGACGCATTCGGAGACTCGCCCGGATCAGATCGCGCATAGAAATCTCCTGCGAACCATCCCGGTTCTCTACCCTTGTTTCCAGGCTGACAAGATTCGTTACATGGCGGATTTGAAGCTCTGCCGAATCCTCGATCGTAATGACGCGTTCCTCCTGGGGAATATAGCCGGACATGGCGTTTAAGATCGTCGTTTTTCCCGATCCGGTTCCGCCGCTGATAAAAATATTGAGTCCCCGCTCGACCGCTTTCTGCAAAAATGCCGCTGCCTCCCGGCTGATACTTTTTAACTCAATCAGGCGTTCCATCGTGATCGGTTCCGGGAACTTCCGGATCGTTAAAATCGGCCCATTTAACGCCACCGGTGCCAGCACCACGTGGACACGAGAACCATCTTCCAGTCTCGCATCCGCAATCGGGGATGCCAGATTGACCGTCCGGTTGACACGGCTTACAATCTGCTGAATCAGATCCTCTAGCTGCCCTACCGAATCAAAGTGCTTTTCTAACTCTTCCACACGCCCCTGCCGCTCGACAAAAATGTGCTCCGTGCCATTTACCATGATCTCCGTGATCGTCGGATCATCGACCAGCTCCTGCAAAATATCCAGCCGTCTGAATGAATCAAACAGCTCTTTTCTCAAACAAAGCCGCTCTTTTAACGGCAGATACGCCCCTTCTGCCGCTTCTAGAATCGCCATGTCGATCAGGTCGCGCAGCTCCTCATCCTCCACCTGCATACGGCTCTCCATCTGCTCCATCAGACGCTGCCTCAAAACCATTTTCTGCTCCTGCATACTTCCCCCTGCCAGTTGTTTCTCTCACAACCGTTTACTCTTTAGAATGACTGGCAAAATCCCGCTCAATTTATCCCTGTCAAAAGACTTTGCCTCTTCTAATTTAATCCACAATGAACATTATCCGCCCACACTGCTTCCCCGCAGCAGCTGCCGTACATAATCACCCAGTTCTCCCCATAAGAGCTGGTCAATATAATCGCCCCGTCCAAAACTGCCGTGATACGGAAGCTTCAGGCGTTTAATACGTTCCCTTAACATGCCATTTCCTGTCTGTGAAAAATACTGCTCCAGCTCCTTAAGCTTTGCCAAAGACACCGGATCTTCCCGGATCGGCATATAAATTACCCGGCACAGCTTCATTACCGAAAGCGCCGTCCTGCGCCCGCTTCCTATATCCACTACCAGCGTATCATACGCACTCTCTCCGGCAATTTCCCGTATAAGTCCCGCGATTGCCTCCTCTCCCGCCTGATCCAGATCCTCCGGATAGCGCACCGGCGGAATATAATCCAGCTCCCCCATCGTGTGGACAACGCTGCTCAAACGAAGCGAATTATAGCTTCCACCATTGTAAAAATACAACAGATCCGACAAATCACTCTTATATTCTTCTTTCATCAAAACCGACAGGCCGGAAAATTCCTCCAGGTTCAGATACAGCACCCGCTCCTCCTGTGCCAAAAGTTTTCCCATTGTCAGGGCAAACGAGGTCTTTAAACACCGTCCAACCGGCGAATACACTCCCAAGACCTTCGCCAGCCCCCGCCCGGACACCTCCGGCAGCTCCCCCGGGCTTTCCCCATACCAGGTCATCACGTCGCGCACAATCGCATCGCTGGACTGGTATTTGTAGACACAGGGAACTGACGGACTGACCGTTTTTCCCCCATTATCCGATAAAAGAATAACCTTTTCCGCCCGGATGGACTCCTTTTCTTCCGCCGGAACATGCTCGCCCAACAACAGAAGCTTTACCGGATGTTCCGCCGCAAATGCCCGCAGCCGCTCGATCGAGCTGAACGCCACCACCTCAAACGGTATTTTTTCCTTCTGGTTAACTACCTCTGCAAACCGCGCCGCATAGACCGGATCCACATCATACACCGCCAGAATATGCTTCATCGCATCGCCACCTCCCTAATCATAAGCCCTTTTCCTTACAGATACCGAATCAGCTCCGCCCCAATCACTCCCAAAAACAGGCACGGTGCCAGACAAAAAGATGCCTCTTTTCCATCCCGCGCTTCCAGATAGTACGGCTCGACGCTTCCCCCAAGCGCGGACCGGTACAAATAAAACACAAGATATGTAAGCCGCTGCCTGGCAATCCCACGCCGGATAAGTAATACGAGCGACCATATTCCGGCAGCTGCCAGCCCGCACAGGAAAATCCGCCCGCCCTGCCGTAGCCCGGCGGCACCAAACAGGACGGCTGCCATTTTGATGTCCCCCGCACCTATCATGCGAAACAGATACAGAGGGAACAGGACAATCAGTAAACTCCCGATACGAATCAAATATCCACAAGTCTCGCCAATCCCCATCATAAGCGCCGCCCCATATCCCGGCAGCCGCCCGTCCCATCCGGCCGTATATCCCATCTTCATCCCCAGACCAAACCGAATCAAAAGAAACAACAGACCGCCAAGCAGAAGCATCCCATTGGGAATACGGCGTTTTTTCAAATCCCAAAACGCACAGCCGCCAGTAAACAACAGCAGCAAAAAGGTCAATCCATCCCCTCCTTCTCTTTCGCATACATGAAACGAACAATTTCTGCACAGTATGTCCTCTTTTCAAAACTCCTGCCGCAAACGATAGCTGCCAGTCCTGCGCCAGCTTTTACCGCCACCTTTTTCCATTCATTTCCTGTATGCACTTCAAACATTCCTGAAAAATTATCGAACATTTCTCTGAACTTAACTTTTAGAATTTTAATAATAGATCAACGGGAAATCCGGATTCCCGTGACAGATGGAAGAACCCATCCATGAATGTTCCTCCATTATGAACAGTTTTTGGTCAAAAGTCAATCCCAAAACACCCGAAATATGCGCCAAAAACATCTCAAAAACTTTGTGCATCTGAACCCATTATTTTAGCTAGACAATTTCGTTATTTGAAAATAATTGCCAAAATATCTCCTTATTTTTTATCTATAAATACCCATTCCAGCATTTTCCTTTCCATTGACTGACGAAACAAAAAATGGTAAAATACTATTAGTTTAAATTTTTAAACCATTATAGAAGGAGGAGCCGCGATGAAAAAAGGAATAGAACTCAGACAGCATTTTCATACCTGTATGCCTCTTTTTATCGCGCTGGGCGATGAAATACGGCTGACGATCATCGAAGCGCTGACGGACGAAGCCCTCACGGGGCGCACAAAAAACAACGATGTGAACAAAAATCAGCCTGATAAGAACAATGACCATCAAATCAGCCTGCCCGCCCAGTCCCGTCCGCATGGCTTAAACGTCCGGGAGATCACCGAACGGACCAGTCTGTCGCGCCCGGCAGTTTCCCACCATTTGAAGATCTTAAAGACAGCCGGGCTGATCGATGTCCACCGGGAGGGAACCTGCAATTACTATTATCTCTCAATCGAAGACAGCACCCGGAAACTGATGCAGCTCGGACATCTGCTGGAATCCGTGCTTTCCATGGACGCCTGAACCAGGATGCATATCTTTCCATTTTCTGAATATACTGATCGTTGTACCAATTTATAGGATTCAGAAAGAGAGCATCAAACCATGAAGCACAACCGCACCCACTGCTCCGGGATCACCAGCACGGACATTTTTTCCGCCCACCCTGACCCGGAGCTGCTGACAGAACTGCGACAGACCATGAGCACGATCAACACCGTTTTCAACCATTTTGAAGAGGTCGTCGATCCGACTCTGATTGACTGCTATATCTACGAACTGAAAGCCGCACATCTCCGGTATCAGTTCCTTTTACGACATATTAAACAACAGGAAAATACCATTTAACCGCCACAAGGAGGAATTTTCTCATGACAGCCTGGTACGACAAAGCCACCTTTTACCATATGTATCCTCTGGGAATGACCGGATCGCCGTTTGCCAATCCCTATCCCGTCTCCGATGGGGCAGCGGATGGCACAAACAGGGACGTTTCCGCCGATTCCCGCATGGACGAACTGATGCTGTGGATTCCCTATTTAGAGAGTCTGCATATTTCCGCAATCTATATTGGACCGCTGTTTGAATCATCCACGCACGGCTATGATACCCGCGATTTCCGGCTCATCGACCGGCGGCTGGGAACCAACGTCTCGTTCCGATCTTTCGTGGACTGCTGCCATGAGCATGGCATCCGCGTCGTCGTGGACGGCGTATTCAACCACACCGGTCGCGAATTTTTCGCCTTCCGCGACCTGCAGGCGCACCGTGACCAGTCACCTTACGCCGGATGGTACAGGAACGTCAATTTCGGCTGGGGCAGCCCGCTCGGCGATTCCTTCGGTTACGAATCCTGGCACGGCATCTGGGAGCTTCCCTGCTTAAACCACGGAAACCCGGAAGCGCGGAACTATCTGCTTGACACTGTCCGTTTCTGGGTGCAGGAATTTGACATCGACGGTATCCGCCTCGACTGCGCGGGCGATCTTTCCTTTGAATTTATGCAGGAACTGCGCCGGCTGGCAAATGAAATCAAGCCGGAATTCTGGCTGATGGGCGAAGTCATCCACGGCGAATACGCCCGCTGGGTCAATCCGCAGATGCTTCATTCCGTCACCAATTACGAGATGCACAAAAGTATCTATTCCGCGCACAACGACCACAATTATTTCGAACTGGCACACAATGTCCGCCGCCTCGAAGCAGTGGGGCGGGATCTCTACACCTTTGTGGACAACCACGACGAAGACCGGATCGCAAGCAAACTGTTAAATCCGGCACATCTTGCGCCGCTTTACACGCTGCTGTTCACTCTTCCGGGCATTCCATCCATCTATTATGGAAGTGAATGGGGCATTCAGGGACGCCGCGGACACAATTCTGATACGGAACTCCGTCCGAGAATCCTGCCGCCGAGACCGCTTGCAGAAGAAATGCAGACCAGCGACGGACAAAACACAGGCATCCGCACAGATGGCAACTGCCAGAGCTTTTCGAGCGCCACAGGCACAAACATACACGCAGGCGCAAACACCTGCTGCCAGACCACTTCAAGCACCACAGACTCAAACACAGATACCAGCGCAGGCACCGTGACACCGCTTACACTTCTGATCCAGAAACTCGCCGCCATCCACGCCGCCGAACCGGCGCTTCACGGTGGGCGTTATCAGGAACTTCTGCTGACAAACCGGCAGTACGCATTTGCCAGACACGGTGACCACCAGGCGATCCTTACCGCTGCCAACAACGATGACAACGCCGCTTATTTACAAGTTCCGCTTCCATTCCACACGACAGCGGAACAAGCTACGGATCTGATTACCGGAAAATCGTTTTTGATCGATAAGAATACAAACAAAATTCAGATAGAATTAGAGGGTAACAGCGCTGTTATTCTCGGAATCACGGAGGGGTAACCTTATGAAAAAAGCAGCTTCCACTACTAAACGAACCACATCGAAAAAACCAAAGACAGAGGGACTCGGCGTGATCGGCGAGCTTGACCGGTATCTCTTCGGAGAAGGCCGCCACTACCAGCTCTACCACAAGCTGGGCGCACACCCTTATACATATCGCGGACAGGACGGCTACTATTTCGCGGTCTGGGCGCCGCACGCAGCCGCCGTCAGCCTGGTCGGCGACTTCAACGCCTGGAATCCGGATGCAACCCCGATGAAGCCGGTCGCAGACAGCGGCATTTACGAGCTCTTCGTACCGGGACTTGGCGTGGGACAGCTCTACAAATTCGCCATCACCACGCACACGGGAACGATTTTATTTAAGGCAGATCCATATGCATTTTCGGCAGAATACCGTCCAGGAACCGCTTCCGTGACCGCCGATATCCGCGGCTTCAAATGGCACGATTCCAAATGGATGGAATCGCGCGCGGGCACCGATCCGGTCAAGGCGCCAATCTCTATCTACGAGGTTCACTTAGGATCCTGGAAAAAGAAAAACCGCCCGGAAAAGGACGGTTACTACACTTACATGGAAGCCGCGCATGAGCTGGCTGACTATGTCCTGGAAATGGGCTACACCCATGTAGAACTCATGGGAATCGCCGAACATCCGTATGACGGCTCCTGGGGCTATCAGGTAACCGGCTATTTTGCCCCGACCTCCCGCTACGGAACCCCGGCGGAATTTATGTATTTCGTCAATTACTTACATAAAAAAGGCATCGGTGTCATCCTAGACTGGGTTCCGGCGCATTTTCCGAAGGATGCACATGGACTTGCCGATTTCGACGGACAGGCGCTCTATGAGTACGCCGACCCGCGCAAAGGCGAGCACCCGGACTGGGGTACCAAGGTCTTTGATTATGCCAAAAACGAGGTATCCAATTTTCTGATCGCCAACGCGCTCTACTGGCTCGATGAATACCACATCGACGGTCTGCGCGTGGACGCCGTCGCTTCCATGCTTTACTTAGACTATGGACGCCAGGACGGACAGTGGGTACCAAATAAATATGGCGACAACAAAAACCTCGAAGCCATCGAGTTTTTCAAACATTTAAACAGCGTGATCCGCGGCCGGAAGGACGGCGCCATCATTATTGCCGAGGAATCCACCGCCTGGCCGAAGGTTACCAAGAGCCCGGAGGAGGACGGTCTTGGATTTACCTTCAAATGGAATATGGGCTGGATGCATGACTTCCTCGAATACATGAAGCTCGACCCGTATTTCCGTAAATTTAACCACAACAAAATGACCTTCGGCATCACCTACTGCACCAGCGAAAACTTCATTCTGGTGCTCTCGCACGACGAGGTCGTCCACCTCAAATGCTGGATGATCAACAAAATGCCGGGCGAATACGAGGATAAATTTGCCAACCTGAAAGTCGGCTACACTTTCATGCTCGGACATCCGGGCAAGAAACTTCTCTTCATGGGACAGGATTTCGGTCAGTTCCATGAATGGGATGAAAAAGTCTCCCTCGACTGGTACCTTACGAAAGAACCGTTCCATGCCGACCTCCAGAATTATGTGAAAGGGCTTTTGACGCTCTACCACAAATATCCGGCGCTCTACCGCCTGGACGAGGAGTATGACGGCTTCCAGTGGATCAACGCCAACGACGGAGACCGCAGTATTTTCAGCTTTATCCGCCGCGATGAAACACAGAAAAAGAATCTTCTCTTCATCTGCAACTTCACCCCGGTAGACCGCGACGATTACCGCGTCGGTGTTCCGAAACGCGGCACCTACACGCTGCTGCTTGACCAGGAACACGGCTACTACAAGCGCGGCGATAAGATCAGCCATTACCGCTCCATCAAGAGCGAATGTGACGGACAGCCATACTCCTTCGCGTACCCGCTTCCGGCGTATGGAACTGCGGTGTTCCGGTTCTCATAAAATAATGTTCCTATGAAGTCAAAAAACCTGCCGCAGACAGACTGTTTATATGGGGGATACAGTCTGCCTGCGGCAGGTTTTATTTATACGGGTTCTGATTCGTGACCCAATCAATTTTATCCGCGGATCGCCGCTTCCAGCTGCTTCAGCGCTTTCTCCACCGTCGCCCGCGGGCATGCGATATTGATCCGCTCGAAGCCCTCGCCGTCCGGTCCGAACATCGCGCCGCTGTCCAGCCACAGATGTGCCTTGTCCACGATCAGATGTTCCAGCTCTTTTTCATTCAAATGAAGCGCCTTAAAATCCAGCCACAGAAGGTAGGTTCCCTCCGGCTCGATCAGACGGATTTCCGGCAGATGCTCTTCCAGATACGCCTTCACAAACTTCCGGTTCTCCTCCAGATACACTTTTAGCTGTGCAAGCCACTCCGCGCCCTCTTCATACGCCGCCTGGCATGCTACCAGTCCCATCAGACCGACCTGGCTGTAGCCTGCCGCCGCGATCTCCTTTAAGAGTTTCTTCCGAAGCTCTGGGTTCGGCACAAAGATATTGGAAATCTGCAGTCCCGCCAGATTGAACGTCTTGGATGGTGCCGTGCAGATCAGGCAGTTCTGCTCAAACTCTGCACCCAGCTTCGCAAATACTGTGTGCGGATGTCCCTCGCGGGTAAAATCACTGTGGATCTCATCGCTGACCACGAGCACACCGTGACGCAGGCAAATCTCGCCAACCCGGCGCAGTTCTTCCTCGCTCCAGACACGTCCGACCGGGTTGTGCGGACTGCAAAGCAGGAACAATTTGACCTTATTTTTCACGATCTTCGTTTCCAGAGCGTCCAGATCCATCGTGTAATAGCCATCCGTGATTTTCAGCGGGCTGTTGACAATCTTACGCCCATTGTCCGTAATTACTTCCGAAAACGGATAGTACACCGGCTGCTGAAGCAGTACGCCGTCACCTTCCTTTGTATACGCCCGGACAGCCGCCGCCAGCGCGAATACAACGCCCGGTGTCTTCACCAGCCACTCCGGTTTCGTCTCCCAGCCAAAGCGCTCCCGGTACCAGTTCTGGACTGCCGCAAAATAGCCCTCTTTTCCATCACTGTAGCCGAAAATACCATGTTTTACTGTCTCTTCCAGCCGCTCTAAAATCGCCGGAGCCGTCTGAAAATCCATATCAGCCACCCAAAGCGGTAAAATATCCGCTGGTTTTCCTCGCTCGATGGCAAAATCATATTTTAAACAGTTGGTACCATGCCGGTCCACCACTTTGTCAAAATCGTATTTCATGCATTTTCCTCCCAATCCATCGTTCCTGTCAATGAACGGTTTTCACTCTGGCATCCTGTCATCCATGCCCATATCCCACTGCCCATGCAAAACCGATACCAAACATATCTATCCTCTTTTTACGCTAACGCCTGCTCCAGATCCGCAATCAGATCATCCACATTTTCAATACCGACAGACAGACGTAAAAATGTCTCCGTAATTCCAAGACGTTCCCGGATCTCAACCGGCACATCGCCGTGTGTCTGCAGCATCGGATAGGTAATCAGGGACTCCACGCCGCCCAGACTCTCCGCATAGGAAATAAGCTTCACGCGCTCCAGCACCTTTCTCGCCGTCTCCTCTGTATCAGTGCGGAACGAAATCATGCTGCCCGCGCCGCGGCTCTGTTTTTGATTGATCTCATAACCCGGATGCTCCGGAAGTCCTACATAGTAGACATCCGTTACTTTTTTCTGCTCTTTCAGCCAGCTCGCGATCTTCATCGCATTCTCCTGCTGCCGTTCCACACGCACTGACAGAGTCTTGATGCCGCGCAGGACTAAGAAAGAATCAAACGGAGAAAGTCCGCTTCCGATCGTCTTGAACAGATACCGGATCTGTTCTGCCAGCGCCTTGATCGGCGTACATAAAAATCCAGCCAGCGTATCATTGTGACCGCCTAAAAACTTCGTGCCGCTGTGGACAACCAGATCCGCGCCCTGCGCGATCGGATTCTGCAGATACGGGGACAGGAAGGTATTGTCCACGATCAGAAGCAGTCCGTGCTTCGTCGCCAGACGGCTCATTTCCGCCAGATCGGTCACCTGCATCGTCGGGTTGCTCGGTGTCTCGATGTAGAGAGCCTTCGTCTGATCCGTGATCGCCTTCTCAACCGCCTCCACATCGGCTGTATTTACATAGGAAAATGAAAAACCGCGCTTCTTTTCCAGTGCCTCAAAAATACGGACGGAACCGCCATACAGATCCTCGGTACATACAAAATGGCTGCCGCTGTCAAACAGCTCCATCATCAGCGAGATCGCCGCCATACCGGATGTGCAGGCAACGGTATCAACCGCTCCTTCCAGCGCCGAAACAGTCTTTTCCAGCTCGTCTCTGGTCGGGTTGCTCTCACGCGTATAATTATGACCGGTCGATTCCCCAATACCCGGGTGGGCAAAAGTCGCCGTCTGGTAAATCGGTACTGAAACAGCGCCAAAAGAATGGTTTTTAGAAGTTTCCGGATCTCCGCAAATACAAGTTGTCTCTATCTGATAAGCCACGATGTCATCCTCCTGTGTCTATTTGCTATATCAGCAAATTTGTTTTTTATATAATTTTCTTATTTCATATTGTTTTAATTGGTTTATCAGTGATTGTAATGCGAAATTCCTACTTTGTCAATAGGAATTCCATGCAGTCCGCCATTTTCCTGGGCGTTTTCCTTACTCAGCGCAAAAACCTATCAAGGTACATTTTTTGTTTTTTCACAGAACGCACCTTCCAAACAATTCAAGTCGAACGTCCGTGAGACTTGGCGCGTGATTCTGGTCAGCGAAGCTGACATATTCTTTACAGAATCACTGCGCATCCTCGCGGAGCGTTTATCTCAGTCGGAGAATGGACTCCCACTGAGACAAATTTGCTATTACTCACCACCTGAAGAGGTGGGAGTCTTCTCGACTGAGATAAAAAAACGGTCAGAATCAATGACATCTTCCCACATTTCAGAAATATATCATCCATTCTGACCGCTTTAAATGGCTGCAGTTCTCGCTCCCCTTACCAGTAGGTTTCACTTTTCATCAACCACACGCTAATTTCTACCAAATTACACTCTTAATTTCCTTTGCAGACTTTCTCTAGAAAATACCGGTGCACCGTCACATCCTCATTCAATTCCGGATGAAATGCCGTCGCAAACTGGTTTCCCTGTCTGGCTGCGACTATCTTTCCGTCCACTGTCGCCAGCACCTTAACATTTTCCTGAAGCGAAGCGATGTACGGCGCGCGGATAAAAGTCATCGGAATCGTCCCCAGACCGGCAAATTCAGCCTCCGTGTAAAAACTTCCGAGCTGACGCCCGTAGGCATTCCGCACCGCCGACACATCCATCGTCGCAAAGCACGGCGTTCCGCCCTCGATCTCCTTGGCCAGAAGCAGAAGCCCCGCACACGTTCCATACACCGGAAGCCCTGCCGCAATCTTTGCCCGAAGCGGCTCATAAAGCCCCAGCTCATCCAGGAGCTTGCGCATCGCGGTGCTCTCGCCGCCCGGCAGAATCAGTCCGTCCATCGGCCGCTCCAGATCCGGAAGCTGCCGGATCTCAAACGCCTCTGCGCCCAGTTTCCGTACCATGGCAATGTGTTCGGCAAACGCGCCCTGCACCGCCAGCACGCCTATCTGTTTTTTCTCCATCTTACTGTCCCCGCTCTGCCATCAAAATCGCAATCTCATTCTCATTGATACCAACCATCGCCTCGCCCAGATCCTCAGAAATCGCAGCAAGTAATTTTGCATCCTTGTAATTCGTTACTGCCTGCACGATCGCCGACGCACGTTTCTCCGGATTGCCTGACTTGAAGATACCAGATCCAACAAAAACTCCCTCTGCGCCCAGCTGCATCATCAGAGCCGCATCCGCCGGGGTAGCCACGCCGCCTGCCGCGAAATTGACAACCGGGAGGCGTCCATTGTCATGTACATAGCGGAGCAGATGAACCGGAACTTTTAACTGTTTTGCTGCCTCGTAAAGCTCATCCTCACGCAGGTTCTGAACCCGGCGGATCTCCGAATTCATCGCACGCATATGGCGGACTGCCTGTACGACATCGCCCGTTCCCGGCTCGCCCTTGGTACGGATCATCGAAGCACCCTCCTCGATCCGGCGCAGCGCCTCTCCCAGGTCTCTCGCACCGCAGACAAACGGAACCTTGAACTGTGTCTTGTCAATATGGTACACATCATCCGCCGGAGATAATACCTCGCTCTCATCGATATAATCAATCTCGATCGCTTCCAGAATCTGCGCCTCCACAAAATGACCGATCCGGCACTTGGCCATAACCGGGATGGATACGGCTTCCTGAATGCCGCGGATCATCTGAGGATCGCTCATGCGGGAAACGCCGCCGGCTGCACGGATGTCGGCAGGAATCCGTTCGAGTGCCATGACGGCGCATGCGCCAGCTTCTTCTGCAATTTTTGCCTGTTCTGGTGTGGTGACGTCCATAATTACGCCACCTTTTAACATCTGTGCAAGGTTTTTATTTAATTCATACTGTTCTGCTGTGCTCATCGGTATTCTTCTCCTTTTTTGTTAAAATTTGTTTTATGCCGGTCATTATAGAACTTGATTGGATATATGAAAATAACCAAAATAAATATTTATTATAAGATCAGAACGACAAAACAACGTTTAATGATATAAAATCACATGATGTAGTAATAAAAACCACATAATATAGTAGACATGCGATGACAAATGGTGTAATATGATGTGTGACATAAAAGGAGTAGAAAACGGAGGCGGGATGAAGCTGAAACAGCGCACGATTTATTATCAGGATGAACTGCATGACGAGTTTGCCGGAGATCATATTAAAGCAAAACATATTGGACAGGATTACCGGTATATCCGGGTGCGTCCGTTGGAACGTATGCTGCACGGATTCTGGTATGGCATAGTTGCAATTCCGCTTGCACGTCTTTACATGAAACTGCATTTTTCACATAAAATAATAAACAAAGAAGTGTTAAAGCAGGCCGGAAACAGTGGATTTTATCTGTATGGGAATCATACACATTTTCTGGC